>Ga0265595_1001774_pt1 | contig 15890 bp, 13 predicted proteins | sample saktaG_15_FD_190148 | JGI IMG/M metagenome (GOLD analysis project Ga0265595, IMG submission 190148) | Saline water microbial communities from Sakinaw Lake, British Columbia, Canada - sak_2013_06_06_50m | ecosystem: Environmental > Aquatic > Non-marine Saline and Alkaline > Saline ... | reverse complement strand
CCCCATGACCCAGTTTCTCTTTGTCGCGAGAGGCACCGATCACAGCCACTGCTTGGGGACAGGAAAACGTTTCTAGCATGCGCGTCTCCGCTCTGAAACGTGAAGCGTGAAACGTGATGCTTGATTCACGCTTCACGTTTTCACGTTTCACGTTCTCACAATGATATAACACAACCTCAAAAATAGCAAGTCCAACCAATCCATAAACCCTGCCAATCCGTGTTCTTTGACAGAAACCAGTGGATGTGCTAGAATAACTCCAGCGCTTGGCGGAGGAAAAGAATGCACAAACCATCAAGGACGATTTACCTGGACCACGCTGCGACCACCGCCATTGATTCGCGGGTGGTGAAGGCCATGCTCCCCTATTTCAACCCCAAGTACGGCAATGCCTCCAGCATCTACAGGCTGGGGCAAGAAGCGGCTGAGGCCATTGACGAAGCCCGGCGCACGGTGGCCGATATCCTGGGTCGCCAGCCCAAGGAAGTAGTTTTCACCAGTTGTGGTACCGAGAGCGACAACCTGGCCCTGCGCGGGGTGGGCTGGGCGCGGCGCAACCTGGGAAAAGGCAACCACATCATCACCTCTTCCATCGAGCATCACGCCGTGAGCCGCACCTGCGAGCAACTGGAAAAGCACTTCGGCTTCGAGGTCACCTACCTGCCCGTGGACAAGCACGGCCTGGTTGATCCCGACGACGTCGGCCGAGCCATCAAGGACAATACCATCCTCATCAGCATCATGTACGCCAATAACGAAGTGGGGACCATCGAGCCCATCGCCGAAATCGGCCAGGTCGCCCGGCAAATGGGCGTGCCTTTCCACACCGATGCGGTGCAGGCTGGCGGCGTTCTGAATCTGGACGTGGACGACTTGAACGTTGACCTCCTTTCTCTCTCGGCGCACAAGTTCTACGGCCCCAAGGGAGTCGGCGTGCTCTACGCACGGAAAGGCGTGCCCTTACTGCCAACCCAGACCGGCGGCGGCCACGAGCGCAACCGCAGGGCCGGCACCGAAAACGCGCCCTACATTGTCGGACTAGCCACCGCCCTGAAGATAGCCTACGAAGAGCTGGAGACCAACAACGAGCGCATCGCCGCCCTGCGGGATCGCCTGATCGAGGGCATCCTGGATAGCATCGCCGAGGTAGAGCTTACCGGCCACCCTACCAACCGCCTGCCCAACAGCGCCAGCTTCGTCTTCAAGTACATCGAGGGGGAGGCCATGCTGCTTAATCTGGACCTGGCGGGAATCTCCGCCTCCAGCGGCTCGGCCTGTAGCTCCGCCTCGCTGGAGGCCTCCCACGTGCTCTTGGCTATGGGCATCCCCCCCGAAGTGGCCCACGGCAGTTTACGCCTGACTCTCGGCTGGGAGAACACCGAGGATGACGTCGACTACGTGCTGAAGGTACTGCCCGGCATCGTCCAGAAGCTGCGGGCCATGAGTCCCCTGTACAAGGCAGCGGCCAGTTAGGGGCGTGTGAAATGTAAAGCGTGAAGAGATGCTGATTCACGTTTCACGTCTTTACGTTTCACGATAACTAGCCCATCTCACAGTTTTGTGATATAATCCCCTGCGGGAAAGGAGAACACTGAGACGTTGAAAGTAGAGACCGAGAGACTAGAGAATTGTCAAATGGCCTTGACTATTGAGGTTGATGAGAAGCGGGCCCGGCAGGCTCTGCGCAACGTTGCCCGGCGCATCTCGCAACGGGCCAACATTCCGGGCTTTCGCCCCGGCAAAGCGCCATACAATGTCGTTGCCCGCATGTTTGGCAAAGACGCCCTGTATCAAGAAGTACTGGACGAGTTGGGAGAAGCCGTTTACAAAGAGGCTCTAGAGGAAGCTGGCATCGAGCCCTTCGGCCAGGCACAGATCACTGACTACGAAACCGACCCCCTGGTATTAAAGATGATCGTACCCCTGGCTCCGGTGGTTGAACTGGGCGACTACCGGCGGATGCGACTGGAGCCTGAAGAGGCGACCGCCGGGGAGGAGAAGATCAATGAAGCCCTCAGAAGAATCCAGGAGCAAAACACCTTCTGGGAGCCTGTGAAACGATCCGCCCAATGGGGCGATATGGCCATAGCAGACATCGAGGGCACGGCTAAAGGAGAGACGGTCGTTGAAAACGAGAGGAGAGAGTTAAGACTGAACGCTGATTCCCCTCAGCCACTGCCTGGCTTCAACGAAAAAATCCTGGGCATGACCGTCAACGAACAGAGGGAGTTCACGCTGACTTACCCTGAGAACTTCGAGAATGATTACCTCGCTGGCCAGCCGGCTCACTTCACAGTCCACCTCCAGGATTTGAAAGAAAAGGTAATGCCCGATATTGACGACGATCTGGCTCGCACCGTTGGCAGCTATGAAACTCTGGAAGATCTCAAAGCCGAATTGCGCCGCGAACTGCAGGCCAAAGCCGAACAGGAATTCCCCAATCGAGCCTTGACCGCCCTGATCGAGAGATCGGAGATAGAGTTCCCGCCCATGATGCTGGAGAAAGGAATTGATGACTGGCTCAAAGAACTCGACCTGAGCCTCAGGCAACAGAATTTCAACCTCGAAAACTACTTGAAGATGAGAAAACTGACCGAAGAGGAGTTTCGCCAAGAGGTCTCCCCCCAGGTCGGGGAGAGGCTAAAGCGTTCCCTCGCCCTGGGCAAGCTGGCCGAGTTGGAAGGTTTAGACATCGAATCTAACGAAGTAGCGGGAAAAGCCCTGGAACGCCTGGCAGCCATTGCCAGGGGCGAGCTAGAGGACGAACCCTCGTCAGAGAAGCCCCCCTCTTCTGAGGAAGATACGGAGAACACAGACCAACAGGTTGTAGAGAAGGAAAGCGAAAGGAGTGAAATCGAATGAACTCTCTGATTCCCTATGTCATCGAGAGCACAGGCCGCGGCGAACGGATGTACGATATCTATTCCCTGCTGCTCAAGGAACGGATCATTTTCCTCGGTACGCCCATCAGCGATCAGGTAGCCAACGTGATCGTGGCTCAACTGCTTTTCCTGGATCGAGAGGACCCAGAAAAAGAGATTTCCCTCTACATCAATTGCCCTGGCGGCGAGATATATCCCGGCCTGGCCATCTACGACACCATACAACAAGTGCAGGCCCCTATCTCCACCATCGCCGTGGGCTGGACGGCCAGTCTGGGCACTGTTCTTTTGGCTGCTGGCATGAAGGGCCGTCGTTACGCCCTGCCCCACGCCACCATCCACATGCACCCCGCTGGCGGCGGAGCACGAGGTTACGCCCCCGACGTGGAGATCCAGGCCCGGGAACTGCTGCGCATGCAAGACCTGCTCAAGAACCTCCTCGCTGGCCACACAGGGCAATCGGTGGAGCGAATCACCAGGGACTTCGATCGAGATTACTTCATGGACGCCCAGGAAGCCGTCGAGTACGGCATCATTGACGAGGTGTTGATCCCTCGCAAGGGAAAAGACGAAGAAGAGGACGCCGAGGAGTAACCGTTCAAGTTTTGGGTTTTGAGTTGAGAGTTGCGGGACGAGAAACCCGAAACTCAAAACTCGAAACTCGGGAAGAAAGGTAAGCCAGGATGGCCAGAAGACGACAGGAAGAACAATATTGCTCCTTCTGCCGGCGAAGTCAGGATGAAGTCAATCGCCTGATAGCCGGCCCCGGCTCAGCTTACATTTGCGACGAGTGCGTTCACTTGTGCAATGAGATACTGGCAGAGGAAATCCCCGACTCCCCTGAAGAGGAGTTCTTCTTGGAAACGATTCCTTCCCCCAAGGAAATCTACGACCGCCTGAACGAATACGTGGTCGGGCAGGATGACGCCAAGAGGGTGCTCTCAGTGGCGGTGTATAACCACTATAAGCGCATCAACGCCAGAGCCACGACTGACGATGTGGAGTTGGAGAAAAGCAACATCCTGCTCATCGGGCCTACCGGCTGCGGCAAAACGCTGTTGGCTCAAACCCTGGCCAAGATACTGGACGTCCCCTTCGCCATCGCCGATGCCACCGCTCTAACCGAGGCCGGGTATGTGGGCGAGGATGTAGAAAACATTCTGCTGCGGCTGATCCAGGCCGCCGATTACAACTTACCTCGGGCCGCGAAAGGCATCATCTACATTGACGAGCTGGACAAGAAGGCCCGCAAGACAGGGGATAACCCATCCATCACCCGCGACGTCTCAGGCGAGGGGGTGCAGCAAGCCCTCCTGAAAATCATTGAGGGCACAGTGGCCAACGTCCCTCCCCAGGGCGGCCGGAAGCATCCCCACCAGGAGTTCATCCAGCTCGATACTACCAACGTCCTCTTTATCTGCGGCGGCACCTTTGATGGCCTGGAGAAGATCGTGGGCGAGCGCGTCGGGACGAAAGGAAAAGTAGGCTTCTTGAAGGGAGAAGCGGCCAAACTGGAGAGGGAGGAGGAAGAAAGGCAAATCGCCAGCCTGCTCAAGCAGGTCACTCCCGATGACTTGATGAGGTACGGCATGATCCCGGAGATAGTGGGACGCCTGCCGGTGATAAGCAGTGTTGACCCTCTGGGCAAGAAGGACATGATCGGCATCCTGACCCGGCCTCGGAACGCCATCACCAAGCAATTTCAGCGGCTCCTGGCCCTGGACAATGTGGAGCTGATCTTCACCGAAGAAGCGTTGGCTTCGGCGGCCGAGGAGGCCATGAAGCACGAAGCTGGCGCCAGGGGGCTGAGGACCATCATTGAGAGAGCCCTTCTGGATGTGATGTACGAGATACCCTCACGGCGCGACGTTAAGAAGTGCATCATCAGCGCAGAGGCCGTCTTGGGCAAGACTCCCCCCCTGCTCCTCACCCAGTCGGAGCGCCCCATTAACTTGAAAGAGACGGCCTGACGCCTCGCGTCCACTGCCAGACTTCCGAAGTTTCCGCCCAAACTTCGGAAGTCTCGAGAAGTATCGAGCAGCAAAAACGAAGAAAGGGAGCAGATCGAAGCCTGGATCTGCTCCCTTTTTGCATTGAGAGGGGTTAGCCCCTTGCAACTATGGGTAGCTCTTGGTGACGAGGGGCAGGTAGATCTTCCTGCCGTAGAGCCAACCCATGATACGCCCCATCAGCTCCTCACGCTGAGCCTGCTCCGTCACTTTCTCGAACGCGAAGCTTAGGAAAACGCAGCGGCTGTTGTCCTCACTAAAGCGTACACCCGCTGTGCCCGTTGCCACCCCCGTGTACTCGATGATGGGCAGGGCCAGGGGGTCGGCCGGCTCAATGATCTCGGGATAGTAACTTGTGATGGTAGAGGAGACGCCTTCCAGGATCTCGCCGGCGATGCCGACCACCCCCTTATCGCCCCAAGGGGGGGCCCCCACATACTCGATATGGAGGGTGTCCACGAGGAAGGACTGAGGCGATGTGTACGCGGGGATGTAGTCGCCAGTGAGGAGCAGCCGCCCCCCACTGCCCAGGTAGTCCTTCACAGCCACCTGGTCGGTGCTGCTCAATCCCCACTTATCCCAGCCCCCGTACCAGATGGCCACGGGGTAGGATCGCAGAGTAGTCATGGGCGGTGTGCCGACGTAGTCCGCTGGGAAGAAGTCGTAGCTGGTGTAGCCGTTAGCCTCCAGAGCCTCTGTATAGGTGTCGCGCACATTGGTTCCTGTGTAGTCACTCTCCACCACCAGGATGTCGGCCCCGGTCAGCACGCCGGCCCCGGCGTACTCATAGGTCGTGTAGGCCCAGGGGTGGCTGATGGTGGCCTGATTGATGATGGGCAGCCCCCGGGTGACCGGGTCTGCCGTAACCTGGAAGGTCACGGTCGTGGAGCCGCCCGCCGGGATGGTGCCCTCCCACTCGATGCGGTCCTGGGCGGCGTTGTAAGTAGCCCCGCCGGTGACGCTATCGGCCACGTAGGTGGCGTAGTCAGGAATGGGGTCTTGCAGGGTGCACCCCACAGCAGCAGCGCTCCCCGTGTTGCGCATGACAACGGTGAAGGTGAGGGTATCACCAGGGGAGGCTATCTGAGGGGTCACGTTCTTGTACGAATCGGTCAAGACCGGGGCTTCGATGTCCGTCGTCGCCTGACGCCAGTGGCCGATGCCGTTGGTCAGGTCCTCAATGAGAGCGGTGTTGAGGATGGAAGTGTGGTAGTAGAGAGGCGCGTTGACATCCACCTGGAAGGTAATGGTCTGGGAGCCGCCGCCGGGCACGGTGCCGCTCCATTCGATGCGCTTTTCAGTGGCGTTGTAGGTGGCCCCACCGGTAGCGCTGTCGGCCACGTAGGTGGTGTTGGCAGGGATGGTGTCGGTGAGGACGGCGCTGATGGGCGTGGCTTCGGCGTTGGCCAGCACGATGGAGTAGGTCAGGCGGTCGCCGGGGTTAGCCACGGCCAGGTCCACATCCTTGGTCGAAGGCGAGAGCCCGAACTCGGTCACGTTCATGGTCACGGGCACGGTGATCACGGTGCTGACCGAGTCGCTGAGGTCCACCAGAAGGTCGGCGGTGTAGACGCCTGGGGCCAGGCCCGACGCATCGAAGGTCACTGTGACTGGCTGGGACGCCCCTGCAGCCACGGTGCCGGTGACAGGGCTCTCGTCCAGCCAGGGGATGCCGGAGATAGCGAGCGCGTATTCGAGCAGGTTTTCCAGGGGTGCGCCACGGCCGCCACCGCCTCCCCACCCATAAGTCAGGGTGGTGACGATCACCTGGCCCGATCCGTAGGAGTACTGCAGCCAGGAAGGCCCAGTGGTGTTCTGGAGCACCACCTGGCTTGCGGTCGGATAGCCGGTCAACCAGCCGTGGTCGGTCGAACCCCACGAGTTGAAATCACTGGTCGTCAGCAAACTCCCGCCGTAGGGCTGTCCCGTGATGTAGGGGTGCTCAGGCAGCAAAATGGTCTCGGCGTTGTAGGTATATTCTCGGTGGTAGTCCGTCCCAGCCGGGTCTATGTCGTTGGCGGAGCCGATGTTGCCGGCGATGTTGATTACCGCCACCCCGCCCGCCTGCACATAGTCGGCCAGGTTGGTCAGATTCAGGCTTCCGTAGTCATTCCAGTTTGGCTCCAGGTACACCGCGCGGTATTGCTCCATCTCTTCCGCCGAGAGGGCTATGAACTCGGCCTCGGTCACAGTGTCGTAAGAGTGACTGGCTAACAAGGTCTTATCCCTGCCGTGATCTAGCACCAGGAACTCTGTGGCCGGGGCTTGCTCTCGGATCTCGAAGGTGATGGGGGCGGGGTCGGTGTTGTTGATGGTGAGGGTGGTCTCTGCCTGCTGCCCCACCCCCAGGGTGGCGGAGAGGGAGCTGGGCTCAACCGGTAACGCCATCACCCAGATGCGGAAGCGCACCTGGTCAGCGACCCAGTCGTCCGGGCGGCGGAAGACGCTGATCGTCGCATCATTCAATCTGGCCCAACTGGATCCGAAGAAGCTGCCTCCCGCCTCGAAACCACCAATGAAGCGGTGGTTGATGCCGATGCCGCCTCCCGTGGTGTCCCTCTGCCATCCACGAACGATGTAGTGATTGGGGTCTCCGCCCAAACTGTGGGTGAGTGTCTCCATCGCCCCTTGGGCGATGTCCGCCCAACCACTGTCCCAGTCGGGCGGGTCGGGTTCGAAGATGCGGACGCGCACCTGATCAGCCCAGCCATCGTCGGGATAGCGCCAGACATCAATTGTGGTGTCCGTGAAGTTCTGCCAGGCCGCCCCGCGGAGCTGGCCAGACGCCTCCATCCCACCGTAGCACCGCACGTTGATGCCTATGCCCGCCGGCGCCGTGTCTCTGAACCACAGGCCGATGGTGTAGTCCTCCACGTTCCCGCCCAGATTGTGGGTCAGCGTCTCCAGCGCGCCTGGGGCGACGTCCACCCAGTCGCTGTCCCAGACGGGCGGATCGGGGATCCAGACACGCACACGCACCTGATCGGCAAAGGTGTCGTTACTACGACGGACCACCTGGACGGTCGCGTCGGTCAGGTTTTGCCAATGGGCTCCCCACAAGTTGCCACCGACTTCCATCCCACCAGCGCCAAAGCTGTTGATGCCAATGCCTCCTGTGTCCGTGTCCCTGAACCACAACTCAACGGCGTAGTCATCCGGGTCCCCGCCCAGATTGTGGGTGAAGGTCACCGCCGTGTCTGTGGCGATGTCCACCCAGCCGCTGCTCCAGCTTGTGGTGCCCTGAAGAGCGGCGGCGGCGAGCGAGCTAGCCGGGTCGCTGGCTACGACATTGCCAGCAAAGAGGAGCAAGGCCGCCAGCACCAGGCCTCTCACTGCTATCCAGATTTGCATTCGTCTCTCGTTCATTTTTCCTCCTCTGCATTATGTTTGCTTCCGCTGGACAGCCAGTCCAGCGCATTTCGGCGCATCACTTTTGTCATAGTGCCATTTTCCCCTCCTTTCCTCCAGCGTTTCACCGCCCTCATCCTCCTTTCAGCCAGCGCTTGCTGAGCCATACCTTCCTCACACTTGATAGACAATCTCCCCTCCAACCAGCGTCATCGCGATGGGGATTTGCCACAGGCGCTTCAGCGGCGCTGTGTACGGATCCTCGCTCCACACCGCCAAGTCAGCCAGCTTGCCTGGCTCGATAGAGCCCTTGATGTCCTCCTCGAAGCCAGCGTAGGCCGAACCCATAGTGTGAGCGCGCAGCGCTTCCTGGATGGTCATGGCCTGCTCGGGCTGGTAGCTCTGGTTGGAAAAGGTAATGCGCGTCACCGCGCCAAACAGCGTCACCTGGGGGGTGAGCCAGGGAGTGGTGGGAGAGTCGGAGCCCAGGGCCACGGGGATGCCAGCCTCCAGCCACTCGCGGGTGACGATCACCCGCCGCGCCCGCTCTTCACCGAACATGTCCGCGTAATGGTCGCCGCCCAGCCGGATGAACTGCGGCTGGGTGCTGACCACTACTCCCAGGTCTTTGATGCGCTGCGTAGCCTGCGGCGTGGTGATGATCACGTGCTCAAGACGGTGGCGAGGATCGGGTCGGGGATTGGCGTTCATGGCCGCTTCGTACGCATCCAGCGTCAGGTCTACCGCCGCGTCGCCTACGCAGTGGACGCAGATCTGCAGGCCGGTGTCGTGCAGAGCACGCACAGTGTCTTTGAAGCTCTGCGGCTCCCAGGTGGGCGTGTCCCAGCGCACGCCGTTGTGCGGCTGGTGACAGTAGGCCATCTGGGCCTGGCCGTCGAGCAGGAACTTGAAGCCAGCGAAGCGCATGAAACCATTCCCCTGATAGTACTCGACCTCCTTCAGCGCGCGCTCCAGGTCGCCGGGCCACTCCAGGGTGTAGTGCACCTGGCCGCGGATGAGCATCCCCCCTTCCCGATCGGTGTCGAAGTAGGCGCCGACGGTATCCACGCCGCGCACGTTGTTGTCGTGGAAGGTGGTAACACCGCCAGCGGCGAAGACGGGCTGAGCGGCGGCGATGTTGTCGCGCACCATCTCCACCGTGGGCTGGGGGACACACCGACGCAACACGTCCATGGCGCGGTGGTTGTAGAACACCCCGCTCGGCTCGCCGCTGGCCTCCCGTTCGATCACCCCGCCGACCGGGTCCGGCGTGTCGGCGGTGATGCCAGCCATCTGCAGCGCCAGGCTGTTGGCCGAACCGTAGTGTCCGCCTTGCTGTATGACCCAAACTGGATGATGGGGCGAGACGGGGTCGAGATCGTGGCGGTTGGGGAGCCCTTCGCCTACCGAAAGAAAATACCCCTGCACCCACTCGCCCTCTGGAGTCTGGGCGATGGCCTCGGCCAACCGCTTTCTGAGGTCGTCCATGGTCTTGACCTCCGGCGGCATGAGGGCCACGTAGAAACCCTGCAACAGTCCCCAGACCTGCAAATGGTTGTGGGGATCAATCAGGCCGGGGGTCACAGCTTGACCGCCCAGGTCAAGCACCTTCGTCTTCTCGCTGACCAGGGCGCGGATGGTCGCGTCGTCGCCCACGGCCTGGATGAGACCGTCTTTGACCGCCACCGCCTGGGCGATGGTGTCGGCCGGGTCCACGGTGATGACCTTGCCTCCCAGCATCACCATATCGGCTGCCACCCCGGGCGGGAGGGGTGTAGCCGTCAGGGACGGTTCTGCTATGGGGCTGGGCGATGGGGTATCTGAGGGGCCAGGTGACGGCGTGGCTGTCAGGGACGGCGCTGCTGTGAGGCTGGGCCACGGGGTAGCCGAGGGGCTTGGTGGTGGCATGGGAGTCAGGCGCAAGGCGGCCCGGCGTCCGCATGCCTCCAGGAACAGGGTCGAGAGGGCCAGGCCGGCTCCCCGCAGGAAGTCACGGCGGGTAAGTGGAGTGATTGTTTGCTTGCGATCCATCTTTTTCCTCCTTGACAAACAGACTCATCCCTCCTGGGAGAATATGACCACTTCCATCTCGCAAAGGTCACGGAAGCGCTCGGCGTCCTTGACGGAGCCCACAATGGCGTTGTAGTGCATGGGGACGGCCACCTTGGGTTTGATCCTGTTCGCCGCCTGGGCGGCCTCGTCAGCCGTCATGGTGTAGGTTCCCCCCACGGGCAGCAACGCGACATCGGCCTGGATGTCGTCCATCTCGGGGATGACGTCGGTGTCGCCAGCGTGATAGATACGCAGTCCCCCCACAGTGATGATGAAGCCCACGTGGCCGCTCTCCTTCGGATGAAAGGGCACGCCAGGGCTGCGGAACTTGTTCACGTTGTAAGCAGGGACCGTCTCGATGGGGATGCCGTGCACAACCAGGCTCTCGCCCGGCTTCACCACCCGCACATCGCCCTTTAGCATCTGGGCCGCCGCAGCAATGGTCACGATCACGGTGTCATCTTTGACCAACCTGGCTACATCATCCGGAGAGCAATGGTCGAAGTGGTCGTGAGTGACGAGAATCAGATCAGCCTTTGGCGGCCTACCCTTCAGTTTAATGGGATCGGTGTAGATGGTCTTATCGTTCTCGATCCTGAAAGTGTCGTGCCCTAACCAATGGATGTTCTCTATCATTTTGCACCTCCAGTTAGTTGTGGAATTCCCTTTCCGCCTCGGTCAGAGACCTTCAGCGATCATAAGGAGATCTTTGGTCGTCATAAGGAGATATTTAGTGGTCATAAGACGATCTTCAGTAATCATAAAGGAGATTTTCAGCGATTGAAAAGAACAACGCTGCAAGTATACCACCTTTTTCGTCATTAGTCAACAGCTTGTCCTTTGGGCCAGGGTGTGGTATAATTGGCTGCAGGTTTAGAACACAGATGGGTGGGATTTACGATTCTTTCTACTCTAAGCCATACCTGATCCGCTAATCCTGCCCATTCGCTGTTCTCCAATTCAGATCAGGAAAGGTTAATAGCAAAATGAAACTCGACGAGCTCAGACGAGAGTTCCCCCTGACGGAGGAATTCGCCTATCTAGACCATGCGGCTACCTCTCCCTTGCCTGGCCGGACGCGAGCGGCTATGACCAGCTTCGTAGAGGCGCGCCGTTTCGTTCGCCGGGCCTGGGAAGAGTATGAAACGTTGGACCAGGATTTGCGCCAGGCCCTGGGCCAACTGATCAACGCCTCCCCCGAAGAAATCGCCCTGGTGCAGAACACAGCCGTAGGCATCAACATCGCTGCCCACGCCCTCCCCTTCCAGCCTGGCGACAACGTGATCTTCTGCGACATGGAGTACCCGGCCAACGTCTACCCCTGGATGAACCTGGGGCGACACGGAGTGGAAGCCCGCATCATCCCCAACCGCGAGGGAGGGCTGGCGCTGGATGACCTCGAAGAATACCTTGATCAGCGAACCAGAGCGGTGGCAGTAAGCGCGGTGGAGTTTCTGACCGGCTTCAGAAGCGACCTCCAGAGCATCGGGGAGCTATGCAAAGCCAGGGACATCTACTTCGTGGTGGACGGCATTCAAGCCCTGGGGGTGATCCCCCTCGACGTGAGAGAATGTCACATTGACATACTCTCCTGCGGCGGCCCCAAGTGGCTGATGGGGCCGTGCGGGCAGGGCTTCCTCTTCTGCCGTCGAGAGCTAATCGAAGAGATGACCCCGGCCTATGCCGGGGCCTCGAGTGTGGTAGATTTTCTGAACTTTCGCGACTACGACCTCACTTTCCTGCCCAATGCCAAGCGCTTCGAGTTGGGGACGCTAAACCTTGTGAACATGGTGGGGCTGTTGGCTTCCGTTAACCTGCTACAGGAAGTGGGTCTCGAAGAGATCTGGCGCTGGACGCTGCACCTCACCGACGTACTCATTGACGACCTGCAGCAGCGGGGCTATCAGATAGCCAGTTGCCTGCGACCCAAGCATCGCTCGGCTATCGTCTCCTTCTCCACACCCGACGTCCAGGCCGACTACGATAAACTCATCGCTAACAATGTTATCATCTCCCTGCGCGAGAAATACATCCGCGTCTCTCCCCACTGCTACAATACCGAGGAGGAAGTGTTGCGGGTGGGTCAGGTTCTTGATGGGGGCGATGAGGAATGAGGGATGAGGGATTAGGGACAAGGAGGTCAGGTGTGCCTGAGGCTCCAGACCTCTATCAAAGCAGAGCTTTGAACTTCGCCCACCGAGGGGCCAGCCACGATGCTCCGGAGAACACCCTGGCCGCCTTTCGCCTGGCCAGAGAGATGGGAGCCGACGGCGTGGAGTTGGACGTGCAGGCTTCCAAGGATGGCGAGGCCGTGATCATCCACAACTTCACGGTAGATGCCACCACCGACGGCCAGGGGGCGGTGAAGGACAAGACCCTGGCTGAGTTGAAGGAGCTGGACGCCGGATCCTGGTTCGATGCCCTTTCAGTAAACCTTCGTGGTGAGCCTGCCGCTTGTCCTGAGCCCAGTCGAAGTGAACCATCAGGACACCACCCGTTCGCCGGCCAGCGTATTCCCACCCTGCAAGAGGTCATCATTGAGGTCGGCCACCAACTGCTCCTGAACATCGAGCTGAAGGCCAGGGTGTTCGGCAGCGCGGGCCTGGTCTCCGAGGTAGTGCGGCTCATTGAGGATCACAACCTGATCCATCGGGCCATAGTTTCCTCGTTCAACCCCCTCGCCCTGCGTCAGGTCAAGAAGCTCAACCCTCGCATCAACACCGGCCCCATCTACTTCTTTGACCTGCCGGCTCACCTGGTTCGGGCCTCGTTCACGTTCTTGGCTGATCCCAACGCCTTGCACCCGGAGAAACGCCTGGTCACCAGGGAATACATGGCCTGGGCAAGAGAGAGAGGTTATCGAGTGAACGCCTGGACGGTAGACGAACCAGCCGAGATGAAACGTCTCGTCGCCCTGGGTGTGGACGGCATCATCACCAACCGTCCCGACGTGCTGAGGGAGATATTAGGCACTGGAGATTAGAGATTGGAGGTTGGAGGAAACCATGTCAAAGCAACTGATCGTTAACGCCGACGACTACGGGAAAACTGAGGGAGTGACGCGGGGCATCATCCAGGCTCACTGCGAGGGCATCGTGACCAGCACAACGGTCATGATGAATATGCCCAACGTGGAGGATGCCCTGAAGCCAGCCGATGATTACCCAGACTTGGGGATGGGTGTGCACCTGGTTTTCACCGCCTGGTGTCCCCTTCTCCCTCCGGCAGAGGTGCCTAGCCTGGTGGACGAAGCTGGCTATTTCCACAGCCAGGAAGCGATCCTGTCCCATCCTTCGACAGAGCTCAGGACAGGCCCGGACCAAATAGACACAGATGAATTGAAAGCCGAGCTCAGAACCCAAATCGAAAGCCTCCGCGCATTGGGACGCGAGCCTGACCACCTGGACTGCCACCACTTCATCCATATCTACCCACCCTTCTTCGCCGTTTATGTCGAGTTGGCAGAGGAGTACGGCTTGCCCGTGAGACTGCCCTTTCCCCCTGAGGAGGAATGGGACGAAGCGGCGGCCAGTGTGTCCATGACCCAGGGGCTCCCGGCTGACCTTATACGGGAGATAGCGCGCCAGGACATCGGCCTGGTACAAGCCAGGGGGATACCCCACCCCGATCGCTTCGTCCAAAGCTTCTCCGGCCAGGCGCTGACCTTGGAAACCCTGCTCGGCATCCTGGAGGGACTGCCCGAAGGCATCAGTGAGATGATAACCCACCCCGGCTTCGCCGACGAGGTGCTCCTGGCCAAGAGCACTTATGCCCAAGAGCGGGAGAGGGAGCTGGAACTGTTATGTCACCCCAGGGTCAAAGAGAGGATCGGCGAGCTGGGCATCGCGCTGGTGAACTTCGGCGTTTTGAAGCAAAGGTAAAGAGGAGATACTGTGCGAGTCATAGCGGGGAAGGTCAAAGGTAGGAGGCTGCGACCAGTGCCGGGCGACGTCGCCCGGCCTATCACCGACCGGGTCAAGGAGTCGCTTTTCAACATCCTCGGCGACGAGGTGGTGAACGCCCTCTTCCTCGACCTCTTCGCCGGTACGGGGAGCGTGGGCATTGAAGCCCTCAGTCGGGGGGCACAGCGAGCCGTCTTCGTCGAACGCAACCGGCGGGCCATCGAGACCATCAGGGAAAACCTGAAGATAACGGGGCTGGCCGCTCAAGCAGAGTTGGTTCGGGACGACGTCTTCAGGTTTCTGGCCAGGGAACCGGCGGAAACGTTCGATCTGATCTACATCGCCCCGCCCCAGTACAAGGGCCTGTGGGCGGAGACGCTGCTGGCCCTGGATGGGAAAGGCTTCTTGACCGAGGGCGGCCTGGCCATCGCTCAGATCTTTCCCAAAGAATACAGAGACCTGGAACTGAAGAGCCTTGGCCTGGTAGATCAACGCAAGTACGGCAGCACCATGCTGTGCTTCTACCGTTGCTCGGCGGTGAGCGATGCAGTCGTGGCCCTGTCCGCTTGAGGAGGTCTCTGTGCAAGCCATCATCATGGCGGCCGGCAAGGGAGCGCGGCTGCGCCCTTTCACCGAGTAGCTACCCAAGCCGCTCCTGCCCATAGGTGGCCGACCTATCATAGAAACTTTGCTCACCAACCTGCGCCAGGCGGGGGTCAGCCAGACGGTCATCATCTACGGTCACCTCGGAGAGATGCTGCGGCGCTTTCTGGGCGATGGCTCACGTTACGGCATGGAGCTCATCTTTCGCGAGCAGACAGAGCGGTTGGGCACTGCCCACGCGGTGATGCAGGCAGCCGACCTCATCTCAACCCAGGATGACGCCGCTTCATCACATGTACGTAGCGGCGTCATGGTTATGGCCAGTGATACCGCCTTTAGCTTCGAGCACATCGGCAGTCTGGTGCAATTTCACAGGGCATCAGGGGCAGACGCAAGCCTGAGCCTCAAGCGGTTGCCCATCGAGCGGCTGGCGGCCAGCAGTTCGGTGACCATTGACGCTTCAGGTCGGATCACACACATCGTGGAGAAGCCGACGCCCAACACCGCGCCCAGCGACATCGCCAGCGCCCCGCTTTATATCTACCCGCCATCGCTGGCCGATTACTTGACCCGTGTGGGCTTGTCGGTCCGAAACGAATACGAATTGCCGGACGTGATCACCATGATGATTGACGATGGGCTCGAGGTAATGGGCAAAGTGGAGCCGGTCGCTCCTAATCTCACCACTCAGCGGGCTCTGCTCAGACTGAACTTTGATTACCTGAGGGCGTGGCTTTAATCCATACCCATAGCACAACACCCTGCAATAGGGTCGGGAAAGTCAGGTTGAGGTCACAAAGTTGGTCAGTTCGGGTCAAGCAAAATCCTTTCATCGCTGGTATAATCTATGTAGACATGAATTCCCTGTTGACATCCGTGACATCCTATAGAATTACTCTACAAGATTTGCGTTATGTGCGAGAATTATGCAGCGGCGTGTAAGTAAACCATTGGGAAATTAGTTGAGCGAAAACGCAAAGCCGCAAACATCACTTGATACCCGCGTCGAGTCACACGATACAAGCGGGAGTCTTTCACTTTCATAATCAAGCCGTGACCACGCAGTTTTGCGATGAGGCGGGAGACACGCGCAC
>Ga0265595_1001768_pt1 | contig 15928 bp, 9 predicted proteins | sample saktaG_15_FD_190148 | JGI IMG/M metagenome (GOLD analysis project Ga0265595, IMG submission 190148) | Saline water microbial communities from Sakinaw Lake, British Columbia, Canada - sak_2013_06_06_50m | ecosystem: Environmental > Aquatic > Non-marine Saline and Alkaline > Saline ... | reverse complement strand
CAGCGGGAAGTTGAAACTGACTGGCCAGCTGGGTGAAGTGATGAAGGAGTCCGCTGAAGCAGCCCTCAGTTATATCCGCTCGAACGCCATAGAGTTGGAAATCGATGAAGATCTTTTTGCCAAGACCGACGTCCATGTTCATGTCCCGGCCGGAGCGATTCCCAAGGACGGACCTTCCGCGGGTGTGACCATCCTGACTGCGATGTATTCCCTGTTCAAGCAGAGGAGGATCAAAGACAATATCGCCATGACGGGTGAAATTACATTGCGCGGAGCTGTTTTGCCGATCGGCGGAGTGAAAGAGAAAGTCCTGGCAGCCCATCGTGCAGGTTTACGTCGCGTGATTTTACCCGAGCGCAATGCGAAGGATCTGACCGAAATTCCCAGCCAGATCAAGAAGGAAATGCGCTTCGATTTTGTCAAGGAAATGGCGGAAGTTCTCGACCTGGCGGTCCGCAAATAATCTGGTTGATATTTTAAAAAGAATCCGTAACTTGTCGGGCTTTTTGGGAAGGGTAAGGGCGCTTAGCTCAGCTGGTTCAGAGCACCTGCCTTACAAGCAGGGGGTCACTGGTTCGAATCCAGTAGCGCCCACATACTTTTCTCGTCGACAACACACCAAAATCAACACTGGTGTAGATACCATCAATTAGCCTTACAATTATCAAATATTACCTAATATTACCAGAAGAAACCGGAAACTGACCGGAAACTTTTTTCTAACCCAATGGAAAATTTGCGCTCACTATGATTTTAGTGAAAAATGTTGACTTCATTAAATATTTCAATAAAATTAAAATGAAATGCTGTAAAACTACAACATTGGGCAATTTTCACATCTGCACCGCAGTTCTCTTTTTCTTCAATTTAGAGGAGAAATGGGACTGACGGGGCGTGAGCCATTGGAGAATGCGAGGCACACTGTGAGCGAACAGGGAAAATCTCCGAAACTTCTTGATTTATTACGCGACGCAATACGAACCAGGCACTATAGTTACAGAACCGAACAAGCCTATGTCCATTGGGTTCGTCAATATATATTATTCCACAATAAAAGACACCCCAAAGAAATGGGTAAAGAAGAAATTAATCGGTTCCTAACCCACCTGGCAGTCCAGGATAATGTATCCGCATCGACACAGAATCAAGCACTTAGTGCAATCGTATTTTTGTACAAACATGTTCTTCCAAAAGAGATTGGAGATTTAGGAAATGTAATCTGGGCGAAAAGAAGCCATCGATTACCTGTAGTACTTACCCGTGAAGAGATAAAACAAATCTTAGATCGATTATCCGGCATTAGCTGGCTAATTGTGAGCTTTTTATATGGGAGTGGTTTACGGTTGCGAGAATGTCTGAATTTACGAATAAAAGATATTGATTTTGGGTACAGCCAGATCATCGTTCGTTCCGGGAAAGGTGAAAAAGACCGTAGGACCGTTCTGCCAAATAATGTCGAAGCTCCTTAAACACGACATGATTGTCGCAAACAGAGGGGTTACAGGACTGGCATTTGAAAAACGGGCTATTGCCGACGACCCGGAAGCTATCCCTGCCATACAGATACTTGCCCAACGAATCAAAGACCTGAGAGGTGGTATTATATGACGAATTTTACCTTCAACGCCGCATTTCGCCGAGAACTACGGGAAAGCGCCCACCATTACGGCGAGGTTACGTTTCTCGAGTCCGTTCTACGGCCCGGCATGACTGTTATTGAAGGGGGCGCGAATCGCGGGGTCACAGCTATCGCCATTGCCAAAGCAGTAGGAAAGAAAGGATGCGTTCATGCCTTCGAGCCGGTGCCTGAATATTTCAAGGCTCTTCAGCAAAATGTTTCAAGGAATAAAATTCGAAACATGAGTATTCACAACCTCGCCCTTAGCGACAAGAACGGCTCTATCCGATTTTACAAGCACGGTGAAGGAAGCGGGGTAACACACGTCGAAGAAGCGGAGACAATCCGGGTACAGGCAACTACCCTGCCTCATTTCCTCGGCAGGCACAACATTTCAAGATTGGATTTTATCAATTGCGATTGTGAGGGAAGTGAATTGCTTGTTTTTCGGAAAGCCCGAAGCCTGTTGAAAGAGCAGGCTCCATCGATCTTCTGCGAAGTACATCGCGACTACCTGAAAGCGCTAAATCAGTCAGTCCAAGATGTTGTCGAGTTTCTTCAAGTTCTCGGGTACACAGTAAAGCCGATTCAGGTGGAAGACTTGAACAGTGATTCTGATTTCGAGCACTGCTCACATGTCTATGCTTCAATGAATCAGTCCAAACCAATCGCACGAAAAGGACCCAGTGTTTCCAAGAACAGAGAACTGAACGCTTGATGCTGAAATTCCAAGATGAAATCAAGAAGACCAAGGAGACTTCCAACATCCGCTGCACCCGACATGCTAACCGCGCGGCAAATTCGCAGGTAGTCTCGCTATTCTGGGTTGCTCTGAGCAGGAAGTATCTCTGCAAACCCGCAGGGAGGGTGAGTTTCTCCGTTATAGAGTCTGTAAAGAATTTTGTGTAAACGGCACATACACCAACCGGTCTAAGAAAACATCATCCCAAAAACTCACTACATTTCATATAGAATTTAGCACTATTCGGATACATTTCTGTTAAAACTGGCTATAGCTATATAAGAACAATTAAGTAGTGAAAATACTTGACTCTGTTAAACATTTCATAGAAATTAAAACGAGATGCGGTAAGACTACAACTGTAGTGCATTCAATTGAGGGTTATGATAAAAGAACAATTTAAATTGAATATCTGCTATAGCTATTTATTTACTGATGCAGATCATAATGATACATTGATTTTTATTATGAGCAGTCCGGGGAAATTATTTAAGGATAAAGATCTCACAGCTACTAAGGAACATGAAAGATGAAATGTAAAATTGTTGTTTTTTTAGCGCTTACGTTTATACTTTCGCAAGCCTTTGCTTTGGATTGGAATGAAGTAAGCAAGATCGTTGGCGTGGACCGGGGGGGCTTTGACGAATTCGGTTATTCTGTTGCGATCTCCGGAGAGTATGCGATTGTGGGGGTACCTCAAGAAGATGAAGATGCGGAGGATGAAAACACCTTGACGTCTGCCGGCTCAGCCTATATCTTTCACTATAACAGCAGCACGTCCACGTGGGAAAAACAACAAAAGATCGTCGCTTCGGACCGGATAGCGGGTGACCAGTTCGGAACTTCGGTTGCTATTTCCGGTGATCATGCCATTGTGGGGGCACCAAATAAAGGTGCTAATACCGGCGCAGCTTATATCTTCGATTATGATGGTTCCAGCTGGACACAAGAGCAAAAGATCGTCGCCTCGAATTCGGGATCGGGTGATTATTTCGCTTATTCCGTTTCCATCTCTGGTGACTATGCTATTGTGGGAGCATATGGAGAAGACAAACATTGGACGTGGCTTGGTGGTGAGGCAATAGATGCCGGCTCAGCTTATATCTTTCACTATGACGAATCCACCTGGGCAGAACAACAACAGATCGTCGCCTCGGACCGGGAAGAGGATGCCTATTTCGGCTATTCCGTTTCCATTTCCGGGGATCATACCATTGTAGGGGCACCAAATGAAGATGGTAATACCGGCGCAGCATATATCTTCGATTATGACGGCTCAACCTGGACTCAGGAGCAACAGATCATCGCCTCCGACGCGGAAGAAGATGACGAGTTCGGACATTCCGTTTCCATCTCCGATGACTATGCTATTGTGGGAGCATATGGAGACGAGGTTGTAGTGAATGGACGTACTAAATCTAATGCCGGCGCAGCTTATATCTTTCACTATAACAGTAGCACGTCCACCTGGGCAGAACAACAACAGATCGTCGCCTCGGACCGGGAAGAGAATGACAAATTCGGAAATTCCGTTTCCATCTCAGGTGATAATGCGATTGTGGGTGCATATGGAGAAGATCAAGATGCCGCAGATGCAAATACCTTATCTAACGCCGGCTCAGCTTATCTCTTCTATTATGACGGATCCGACTGGACACAAGAACAAAAGATCGTCGCCTTGGATCGGGGATTGGGTGATTATTTCGGTTATTCCGTTGCCATCTCCGGTAACCATGCCATTGTGGGGGCACCATATGAAGAAGTTGATGCCGGCTCAGCATATATCTTCGATTACGACGGTTCCACCTGGACACAAGAACAAAAGATCCTACTCTTTTACTCGGACCGTGGGGAGAATGAAAACTTCGGTCGTTCGATTTCCATTTCCGGTGATTATGCCATTGTAGGGGTACCATATAAAGACGAAGATGTAGCGGGTGCAAATACTTTAACTGATGCCGGCGCAGCATATATCTTTCATTATGAGGGCTCCACCTGGATAGGACAGCAAAAGATCGTAGCATCGGACCGGGGATTGGGTGATTATTTCGGTAGTTCCGTTGCTATCTCGGGTGACTATGCCATAGTGGTGGCACGTGCAGAAGACGAAGATGCAGCGGGTGGGAATACTGTCACGGATGCCGGCTCAGCTTATATCTTCCATTATGACGGATTCACCTGGACAGAACAACAAAAGATCGTAGCATCGGACCGGGGATCGGGTGATTATTTCGGTTATTCCGTTGCTATCTCGGGTGACTATGCCATAGTGGGGGCACGTGCAGAAGACGAAGATGCAGCGGGTGGGAATACTGTCACGAATGCCGGCTCAGCTTATATCTTCCATTATGACGGTTCTACTTGGACTCAAGAGCAAAAGGTTGTGTCCTTGGATCGGAACGAGTGGACGTATTTTGGTAGTGCTGTTGCGATCTCAGGTGATAATGCCATTGTGGGGGCAGAATGGGAAGACGAAGATGCAGCGGGTGGGAATACCCTCTCTGATGCCGGCGCAGCTTATATTTTCCATTATAATAGCACTACGTCTACGTGGGAACAGCAAAAGATCGTAGCATCGGACCGGAGAGAGGGTGACCACTTCGGTTATTCGGTTTCTATCTCCGGTGACCGTGCCATTGTAGGGGCACCCCAAAAATCCTCGACGGGCTATGCTTATATTTTTCATTATGACGGATCCACCTGGACCCAACAGCAGAGGATCCTCTTTGACTGGTGGACGGGGGTGGGTGACCGCTTCGGTTATTCCGTTGCCATCTCCGGTAACAATGCTATTGTGGGGGCAGATCTGGATGACGAAGATGCAGCGGGTGGGAATACCCTCTCTAATGCCGGCTCAGCCTATATTTTTCATTATGATGGCTCCACCTGGATAGGACAGCAAAAGATCGTAGCATCGGACCGGGGATCGGGTGATTATTTCGGTAGTTCCGTTGCTATCTCGGGTGACTATGCCATAGTGGGGGCACGTGCAGAAGACGAAGATGCAGCGGGTGGGAATACTGTCACGGATGCCGGTTCAGCCTATATTTTCAAGGGTACATCAGATACTTCTCTGCCCATTACTTTAGCTTCGTTCACTGCAATAAGTCAGAATGGCTTAGTTGAATTAGCATGGGAAACGGCTTCAGAGATAAACAATGTCTCGTTTGTTATTTATCGTAATGGCGAGGCGATCGCTACAGTTTCCGGTGCAGGTACAACAAGTGAGTCACATACCTACCGTTTTGTAGATAACACAGTCGTTCTGGGCCTAACATACACGTATGTTTTAGCTGATGTGGATTATGCGAACAACGAAAATAAATACGATGCGAAAGCTGTAACAGTGACCGTTTCTAATGATCTTACAGACGCTGATTTTACTATCGGTGCTGCGTATCCCAATCCCTTTAATCCCGAAACAACAATTGAATATTCCTTACCTGAAGCCGGGTTTGTTGAGTTGAGTATTTATGATATTAACGGGCGAAAACGTATCGAACTTGTCATGGATGATAAATCGGCAGGAAAATATACTGTCAATTGGAATGCCGATGATTTTTCCAGCGGCCTGTATTTCTGTCGTTTACTGGTGGATGGTTTGGTAGGTGACACCAGAAAGGTAGTCTTACTGAAATAGACCATTCTTAGTTACAACGGACAAATCGATGGTGATGGCCAGCAGGGCAACACTTCCGATTTGTCATATACTGTAGAAGTCAAGACTTAATCTGACATCTTGAGGGTATAAAATATTTTGTGTAAATGGTTATGAATGTTAACGTATGTACTTTTAGAAAAGGAGCATTTATGACCATTAACAAGCCGCAAGGCAAATTACGAAAAGAGTTGATCGAAGAGCTGATGCAACATTATCAGAATCCGGAAGATTTAATTGGCGAGAACGGTCTTTTAAAGCAACTGACCAAAGCATTAGTAGAACGTGCCATGGAAGGCGAACTGACCCATCACCTGGGTTATGAGAAACATTCTCCATCAGGCCACAACAGCGGGAACTCACGGAATGGGAAAAGCCAGAAGACCATCAAGGGTGATTTTGGCTCTCTTCCGATAGAGGTGCCCAGGGATCGGGATGGGAGTTTTGCACCGCAGATCATTCCCAAAGGGCAAACCCGCTTTGACGGTTTTAAGGAGTACACATAACCCGGCATTCAAGTAGACGCCAAACAGCAGGCGCCGCTTAATTTTCAGTTATGCATCACATTAATATTATGGGAGCAAACCCGTGAGAAATAAACTTCATTAAATTTTCACGTCATTGTCATTTATAGTAAGGACTATGTATTTTAAAACGATAAATAATATATTAATCATCTTCGTGATTTATCAGTTTCTCTTTTTAGGTTCAGCTATGGCCGATATTCTCTATCATGAAATCCATGGATACGGTACCCAAACAGATGCAGGACTGACAGGGGGAGTGATTAAGGTTACGAATCTAAATAATGATGGTGCCGGCTCTTTCAGAGAAGCGTGCCAAACAGATGCACCAAGGCTGATCGTCTTTGAGGTCGGTGGAGTCATTAATTTAGGAATGAGGAGTATTAACATAGATGATCCCTATATAACAGTTGCAGGCCAGACGGCCCCCAACCCCGGCATTACTCTGATAAAAGGCAGCTTGAATGTAAGGACACATGATGTCGTGATCCAGCATATCGCCATTCGCCCCGGAGAGGCAGGCCAGCCCAAAATGAGTGGCTGGGAACCGGATGGTATGGGTACTGATGGGAGTGAAGCATATAATATCGTTTTTGATCACTGTTCCGCCACCTGGTCGGTGGATGAAAATCTATCTGTTTCCGGTCCCGGTGATTCTGATCCGATGACATCAAGTCATGATGTGACCCTTTATAAATGTTTAATTGCTGAATGTCTTTTTAACTCTACCCACGCCAAAGGAGCACATTCAATGGGAACGCTGCTTCATGACGGGGTGGTCAATGTTTCCATTATTGGATGTTTATATGCCCATAACAACCAGCGGAATCCATTGTTTAAAGGAAATTCCAGGGCAGTTGTTGTTAATTCTGTAATCTATAATTCAGGTGAAAGATGTATTCACATGGCTGATTATGGAACCAACAGCAGTATAATCACCGGTATTTCGAAAGGAGCTTTAGTCGGTAATGTGTGGATCAAAGGAACGGATTCATCGACAAGACCATTTGTTACATCGTCGAAAAGCCGGGAATCCGGATGGGTTTATTTAGAAGGTAACATTCTGAAGGAACGTTCAGGGGCAGATGCAGCGGCTATTGATAATTATCTCACACAGCTTGACAGCGTTCCTTTATGGCCCGATGGATTGATTCCCCAACCCGCAAATGTGGCTTTGCATGATGTCCTGACGACGGTGGGGGCCCGGCCCGGAGAACGCGATCCCATCGATGCCCGAATCGTTCTGTCGGTGATTGATGGTACAGGAGCAATCATTGACAGCGAGGAAGAAGTCGGAGGATATCCGCAGTATGCCCAGAGTTCAAGGGATCTTTATGTACCAGGGAGCAGGGATACCCGTAAAATATGGTTGGACAGTCTTTCGGCTGGCCTGGACACTGATGAGTTTTTGGATACCTCACCATTGATTCCAGTTATTACGACGATTGACACCCAAACGCCAGCAATAAGAAATGAGTATACACTTAATCTGACTAACTATCCAAATCCATTCAACCCAACAACAACCATTCGATACGATATCCCTAAAGCATCACAAGTAACATTAACCATCTACAACATGAACGGCCAAGTAGTTGAAAGACTTGTCAACCAGAAACAAGAACCAGGATTCTACTCGGTTAGTTGGGGTGCTCGGAACGTCAGTACCGGTGTCTATTTCTACCGCATTCAAGCGGATGGATTTCAGCAGGTAAAGAAGATGCTGTTGATCAAATAGCATCATACGACTATTGGTAGTGATTAAGGCCCCTCAGAAGCGATTGAGGTAATTAATTTCGAAGCAGAATGTCTTGGGCTTAATGAAGGAGAAACGAGCCCAGAAGGGCTGAGATTCGGCCATTCCTTTTAAGAAATATAAACGGATAATTACAGGAGGTTAAAATGATCGATAATATTTCGATTATCGAAGCTCGTCATTCGAATGCTCTTATACAAAACACTTTCTTTAGACAAAAAATTGAAGAGGTTGAGAAAAATAATAACACCAATCGTGTTGAAATGCAGCAGTGGTATGAACAGGGATACCTTTCATTCAATCCAGTGGAATTGTCAGGATTTGATGATCACCATATTGTTGAAATAGCATTTCTTGCTGGTATTTTGAAAAGTGGACTAACGGAATCTTTAATAAAACAGATTCTTGAAGATCTGCCAAAGCCATATTGTTACGATCCAGACAGGACGTTTTATTCTTTTTATCGTAAAGAATGGGTAACTATACCACCTATAGAAGATATAATTAACTTGTACTTGAATAACCTCGCCGAAAATGGTGAAAATGAATCGCTGAACGAATTATCTGATCGGGTAAAAGAACTTCTTGATAATGCTCCTACGGAAGATGATGAAATAGAATAACTGTAGTTCAATATATCCCACATATTCGTGTTTTCTAACAGCAATTATAGCCACCCTAAATAATTTTTACCGGATCAATGCCGAGGTGTTAAGTAGTGATTAACGCCTCTCAGGGTTGATTGACGTAATTAATTACAAAGCATAAACAGAACCATGGAAGCCAGATCTCTTAATAAAAGAGCTCATAATAAGCATGGTATTGGAGCAGTACCTTTTAAAGCACCTTTAAAACTTTCTGACATTGCTTTAACAGATACTGAAAAGTAGTCCGCAATCCCTTACTGCATATTGCCTCAACCGTTAGAATAAAAATAATTAAAACACATAACTATGGTATACTTTTATATTAAAACAACTATTATCCTTACACACGAGAGAAATAACCGATTGAAGAAGATCTTAAATAATCGATCTTACTCTTTCGGAAGTCCACCGAATTAAGCGGGAGCCGCGGGCATACTTTCTTGGCTATCTTCAAAACATCGACACCGTGTGACGTTACGGTGATATTTTATTATTTATGTTAAGGAAATGAAAACACACTAATAGAAGTAGAAAAAGATGAAAATAATTCACACCTCAGACTGGCATCTCGGACGTTTACTCTACCGGCGCAAGCGCTATGAAGAATTTGCTGCATTTCTTGATTGGCTTGCTAATACCATAGAGTCACTTAAAATTGATGCGCTTCTGATTGCCGGCGATATTTTTGACACTAGCACACCAAGCAACCAGGCACAGAAGTTGTATTACCAGTTCCTTTACAAAGTGGCCAATTCATGCTGCCGGCACATTGTCATTATTGCTGGCAACCACGACTCTCCTTCTTTCCTGAATGCACCAAAGGAACTTCTGACTGTTCTGAATGTGTACGTAGTTGGAGCGGTGACTGATTATCTTGAGGATGAAGTCATAGTGCTGAATATTGGACAGAATGAGCCGGAAGCCATTGTTTGTGCTATTCCATATCTAAGAGATAAGGATATTCGCATAGTTGAACCAGGCGAAACAATTGAAGATAAAAACACCAAGCTCATTAAGGGGCTTCGAAATCATTATGCTAATGTATGCGGTATAGCAGAGGCGAAGCGGAAAGAGTTTCAGAACGGTAAAAACACTATAGGGATTCCAATTATTACAATGGGACATCTCTTTACTGTGGGTGGTAAAACTGTTGATGGTGACGGTGTCAGAGAGCTATATGTCGGATCTTTAGCCCACGTAGGTAAAGATATATTTCCAATATCGACTAACTATTTTGCACTCGGTCATCTGCATGTATCCCAATGTGTTGGAGGAGCCGTACACATTCGATATTCAGGTTCACCAATCCCTATGGGGTTTGGTGAAGCGAATCAGCAAAAGAAAGTGGTTGTAGTTGAGTTTAATAGTAAAACGCCGACGATTCAGGAACTTTTAGTTCCGTGCTTTCAACCGCTTGAACGAATGACGGGTTCACTTGAAGATATCCAGAACAGAATTGACAAACTGAAGTATGACAGGAGTAATGCCTGGCTCGAAATTGAATATACCGGTTCAGAAATTATTGACAACCTTTGGGACTTGCTAGGTGAATCTTTGAACGGGACCTCTATGGAGATCCTATGCATAAAGAATAAACGGATTATTGACAGGGTAATTAGGAGCATGCACGAAGGCGAAACGCTCGATGATCTTGATGTATATGATGTCTTTGAACGTTGTCTTGATACAAATGAAATACCAATCGAAGATCGATCTGAAATAACACAGTCATATAACGAAATAATCAAGTCTCTCTATGAAGAAGACGTTAATGCAGAATAGAGAGGCTAATCATGAAAATTCTTGAGCTTAGATTTAAAAACCTGAATTCACTCTATGGCGAGTGGGTAATTGATTTTTCATCGTCGGAATACATATTCAATAGTATCTTTGCCATAACCGGGCCGACTGGTGCCGGTAAATCAACCATTCTGGACGCAATCTGTCTGGCCCTCTATGGTTCCACGCCTAGGCTAGGTAAAATTACTAAAAGCAGCAATGAAATCATGTCCCGGCAAACCGGCGAATGTTATGCCGAGGTCACCTTTGAATCGCAAGCAGGTAAATTTCGCTGCCACTGGAGCCAGCACAGGGCGCGAAAAATGGCAAATAGAGAATTGGTTGATTCAAAGCATGAAATAGCAGATGCTGTTAGCGGACAGATTCTTGAATCAAAAAAGCGCGATGTTGCAAACGTCATTGAGAAAAAGACCGGAATGGATTTTGAACGATTTACCCGCTCCATTCTTTTAGCGCAAGGTGACTTTGCGGGTTTTCTTCAAGCGGCTCCGGATGAAAGAGCCCCCATTCTTGAGCAAATCACCGGTACTGAAATTTACAGTGAGATATCAAAACGTGTGCATGAACGGCAGCGTGATGAACATGATAAGTTAGATAAGCTACTAGCGGTAAAATCAGGAATTATATTTTTTTCAGAAGAAGAGGAAGCAGAAATTATCCAGGAGCTTGCGAAAAAGCAAAAATCGGAAGCAGAGATCGCAATAAAACATCAGGAAATAGAAAAATCTATACAATGGCTTACTAGAATTGATGAATTACGTTGCGAGATTACAAACCTGTCAAAGGAGGCAGAAGAGCACTCTACATCTATCGAAGTTTTTAAACCGGAGCGTGAGAAACTGATTTGTGCACAAAAGGCAGCAGAATTTGAGGGTGCATTTGCCACATTAACTTCTATCCGAAAACAACAGGATTTAGACCAAACTGCACTTAAAACCAACGAGGAACAGCTTCCAAAAACAGAAGTTTCGGTATCGAAAACAGAAGATGTCCTGAAAAGTGCCCAAAAAGCGACAGCACAGGCGAAAAAAGAACAGAAATCTCAAGCACCGTTGCTTCAAAAAGTGCGTTTATTAGATGTACAGCTAGCAGACAAAAAAACAGCGATAGATACAGGTGAATCCGATTGTAAGAAAGCCAATAAGCAGATTGCGGAACACAAGATAAAACTTAGTCAGACAAAGGCAAAACTGGAAACTGCCCGGAAAGATATAGCGCTTACTCTGGATTATTTATCTGTAAATGCTCGTGATGAATCGCTTGTAACACGGTTCGCTGGTATCGAGGAACAAATTAATAATCTGCAGTCAGTCCTTCAGGATATCTCCGACAAAAAAGATTCCTTTGCAGAAGCTGAAAAACATTTAAAAAGTGTTATAAAAGTCTTTGTTTCCTGTTCAAAGGGATTAGCCAGCCGAAAGCAGGAGTATAAATTCATACAGAAGAAAGTTGTTCAAAAAAAGGCTGAGTTAAGTGCTCTACTTGGAGATCATCTTCTTCGTGAGTATTGTTCGGAGAAAGAATCCTTGTTGCGGGAAATTGCGTTTTTGCGCAAAATTGCTGATCTTGAATCGGAGAGAAGTAAGCTTGAGGATGGTAAACCATGTCCATTATGCGGCTCTGAAAAGCATCCGTTTGCAGAGGGTAATGTACCTGAAATAGATGAGACTGAAAAAAGGATCGATACCCTCACTGAATTGATTCAGAAAGCGGAACAGATAGAGAGCAGCATTAAAGAGTTGGAAACTTACGAAAAAGAGGCTTCTGTAAAAGTGAATGCTGCCGAAAACCAGGTGACTGGAACCACTAATGAAAGGGGAATTGCCGAAAAAAGCCTGAAGGACATTACCGATGAACTCACCAAAATCAATGATCGTTTTGCTCAGTTAAAGGCATTGGCTCTAATTAACCTGCAGCCCCTAGGTATTCAGGAAATTCCTGATGGCGAATTAACACCAGTGCTCTCATCGCTGAATGATCGCCTTAAAAATTGGCAGGTACAGCATCGTAAAAAAGAAGAAATTGAAAAACAAAGCGCCGATTTTAACAGTGAAATAAAGAGGCTTGATGCTATTATTGAAACCCACAATCAGTCCCTGAGCGATAAGCAAAACGCCCTTGATACTTTCAAAAAAGAATTTGAAGATCAATCTGTTGAACGCAGTGAGTTGTTCGGCTTAAAAGAACCAGATGAGGAGGAAAATCGTTTAGAAAAATTGGTCTCTATTGCAGAACAAGTAGAAAAAAATGCTCGCATAGAACATGATGAGGGCAAACAACTGCTGAACTCAATAAAAGTGCGCATCACATCACTTCAAGAATGTATTTCCATAAGAATCCCTGAACTTCAATCTTTAGAGACAGACTTTATAGATGGTCTGAACAAAGCCGGTTTTACCGATGAGCAGTCATTTATGACAAACCGATTATCTGTTGATGAACGAAATCGGTTAAGCGCCTGGGCAAAGGAACTTGATGACAAACAGACGGACATCCAGGCACGGAAGAAGGATCGGGAAAGCCGTTTAACTAAGGAGACCCTGAAGAAAATCACTGAGTCTTCAATAGAAGATCTGGGGCCTGTAGAAAAAGAGATCGAAGAGACTTTAAAAAAGGAAAGAGATGAAATCGGTGGACTGAAGCAGAGATTGACCGATAACAATGCAGCCAAAGAAAGAATACAGGAAAAGCAAGCATTAATTGATGCTCAAAAAAATGAGGTTCGTAGATGGCAAAAACTTCATAGCCTTATCGGCTCGTCAGATGGGAAAAAATACAGAAATTTTGCCCAAGGGCTTACATTTGAGATAATGGTGTCCCACGCCAATAGGCAGCTTGAAAAAATGACCGATCGATACCTACTTATTCGTGATGATGAACAGCCACTTGATCTCAATGTCGTCGACAACTATCAAGCCGGTGAAATCCGTTCTACAAAAAATTTGTCAGGTGGTGAAAGCTTTATCGTCAGTCTATCGCTCGCATTGGGACTTTCAAAAATGGCAAGCCGTAAGGTTCGTGTCGATTCCCTGTTTCTTGATGAAGGTTTTGGCACTCTGGATGAAGAAGCGTTAGAAATTGCTCTAGAGACCTTGGCGGGTCTACAGCAGGATGGAAAGTTAATTGGTATTATCTCGCACGTTTCTGCAGTAAAGGAACGGATTCCTACGCAAATTATTGTCCAATCAGTCTCTGCTGGTAAGAGTACCATTACAGGACCGGGATGTAGAAAAGCTCTTTAATAAGGGATTAACCTGAAAGAAAGCGCTATTGATGCTTTTTAATAAAGTATAATTATTTCTGATAAGCCAATTGCCGGTTTGGATAGTGAAATTGAGATATGAAAAGTCTGAGAACATCATATTAGCCATGACAAGTGAACTACTGAAGTTCCTATCAAAAGAAATGAGCATTAAAGGCCTTTAGATGCGTCTTGAGCAATTATTTACTAATTCGTCGATCTACTTACTGTTTGTCATGATACCATATTTGAAATATTACGTGTCAATTAGGTTTTTGATTTTTTGTCTCAAAACCCATCTTTCGCCAAAGGGCGATTTCAGGGTGTTTAATCAAAAACCTCATTTACACAGCTTTAATCCAAAATAATTTGAAACGCTCTTTTGCGCAATATTTAAAAATCTTACACAAATTTAGTGGCCAAATATCCAAAATTCGGCCTTATTTTCGTGAAATTCGATTAAAAACGCCTCGTTTTGCCCCAACTACGTTAAACTTGCACAATTTTCGTGCCTCTATTACTGTAGATACTATGGGAAATTAATGTATTGTAGTATATGTAGATTGTAGTTTATGGTGTTATTGGGTTGAATATGTGTGAGATGTTGGGTATGGGTGATGTGTATTTGATTGGGTTGGTTGGTGAAATTTTGGTAATGAAGGTGTGTCGGTTGAAAAGAAGCGGGAAAAAAAGAGTGTTATGAATGATTGAGAGAAAAATAAGCAAAGTAAATATTGTATCCAAAAGAGAGCACTTATTTTATGAGTTTCGCTCTTTTTTAAAGGATGTTCGTGAAAAATATGATCATCCTACAATTTTAAACGATGATTTAAAAAAAGAATGTTTTAAAAAGATTTGTGATCTAATCAATCCGTATACATTGTCAAAAAAGGACGATTGTATAAAAATAATCAAACAGTTTGTGGAATTGATCCCTCATTATAGTAAAAGTCATAAAACCCGGGGGGATATACTATGTGAAAATTTATATTACAGAGCTGCAATCGGGGAGTATGAGCAAACTGTCTTTTGGCATCTGTCACAAAATTTAATTTCTATTTGGTGGGATATAACACACAGAGAGAGATTAAATTATAAACAGTCTCAAATTTTACTGGCCTGTTTTTGGTGCCATAAATTTTATAATTCTTTTAAAAAAGCAGACTCTTCCTTACTACGGATCGGAGAAATTGAAGAACTAACTAAATTTTCCCAAGATACTGTGAGAAAATATTTGGCAGACTTGTCTGATAGAGGTTTAATAAAGGTATCCATATCTAATAAAAAAACAGAATATTCCCTGAAATCTTTCCTCGAATCATCTCTAATATTCAAATATAATAAAGACCCTTTTTTGGGTGATATTTGTTTAAATATAGATTTTGACGATATAAATCTGATAAAATATATTTATTCGAGTAACTATAATCGTTCCAACCCCATTCTATACATAAAGCCAAATGGTGATATTGCAGTAAATTGGAAAATCTTGAATATGGAATATGTTATTACTTCAATTTTATCAAAGGATGAACTGAAAAATATATTATTGATTTCCCATGCTAAGCGAAGCATAAGTTATACGCTGAAAATTATTCGCCAGCGTCTTCAAGAATATATTGATAACATTGAAGACACGAAACCGCCGATAGATTTGCCACCCCATTTCCAGCAGATTCATGAAATATTACCGCTAGTTGATTACGTGGGACGACGACATTTCGAAATTGATTTTGATAAGTTGCAACACCTGACTTTTTATTATAAATATCGCGTGAAAATCGCAAAAGACCGGTTTTTAATGATCTATAAAGAGTTTAATAATTTGGATCCTGATCATTTTGGCTGGGATATGGAATATCTATTTGAATGCCTCGGGAAAAACGACTCAGGGGAAGAATGGCAGAAAAAATATAAGATTAAAGATATCCGGCTAATGCCG
>Ga0265595_1001766_pt1 | contig 15938 bp, 14 predicted proteins | sample saktaG_15_FD_190148 | JGI IMG/M metagenome (GOLD analysis project Ga0265595, IMG submission 190148) | Saline water microbial communities from Sakinaw Lake, British Columbia, Canada - sak_2013_06_06_50m | ecosystem: Environmental > Aquatic > Non-marine Saline and Alkaline > Saline ... | reverse complement strand
TGTTCGACCTCTGGCAGACAGGATGAGGCCGGAAACCCTTAAGGAATTTGTGGGTCAGGCCCATCTCCTTGCCAAGGGAAGTTTGCTCCGCCGCGCCATAGAAGATGATAATCTTTTCTCTGTAATTTTCTGGGGGCCGCCGGGTTCCGGCAAGACAACCCTGGCACGCATCATAGCCAGTGAGACAAAGTCCCACTTTGAAACATTTTCCGCCGTCCTTTCCGGAGTCAAGGAAATCAGGGCCGTTGTCGATGAGGCAAAGGCACAGCTTCGCTATCATCAAAAAAGAACTATTCTTTTTGTCGATGAAATTCACCGTTTCAATAAGGCCCAGCAGGACGCCTTCCTTCCCCATGTAGAAAGCGGGCTCATTACCTTAATTGGCGCAACTACAGAAAATCCCTCATTTGAAGTTATCGCTCCCCTTCTGTCCAGAGTGCGGGTGATGGTATTGAAACCATATTCTGATGAAGACCTGTCATCGGTACTCGAAAGAGCCCTTAAAGATAAGTCAAAAGGGATTGGGGCACTATCTCTGGAAATCGAGGAGGATGCCCTGAAACATATCGCCTGGGTCGCTGATGGAGATGCCAGGGCAGCACTGAACAACCTGGAGGCAGCAAGTTCTTTAGTTCACAAAAAGAATGGGACCGCCACAAAAATCACGAAAGGGGTGGTTGAAAGAGCCCTGGAGAAAAAAGCCCTCCAGTATGATAAAGGCGGTGAAGAACATTACAATCTGATATCCGCATTTCACAAGAGCCTCAGGGGAAGTGATCCCGATGCTGCAATGTACTGGTTGGGCCGCATGCTCGAGGCCGGTGAGGATCCACTTTATCTTGCCCGCCGAATGGTAAGATTCGCTTCAGAAGACGTCGGGAACGCCGACCCACAGGCTCTTTCCGTGGCTCTGTCAGCCATGCAGGCCTTCCAGTTTATAGGACTTCCGGAGGGAGAACTTGCCCTTGCCCAGGCCGCGGTTTATCTCGCTACCGCACCGAAGAGCAACGCCCTCTATGCTGGTTTCGGAAAAGTAAAACAGGCCATTCATAAAACCGGCACTCTTCCGGTTCCGCTACATATACGCAATGCACCAACAGGATTAATGAAAAATCTTGGCTACGGAAAAGATTACAAATATGCACATAACCATGCAGATGCCTACATCCCTCAGGAATATTTGCCTGAAAAATTAAGAGGCCAAACCTACTATACCCCCACGGACAGGGGATATGAGAAGGTCATCAAAGAGCGTCTTGAAAAATGGCTGAAAATAAAAAGGACCAAACAGAAAGATTAAATCGGTCTCATAAATAGTTCGTTGCATATCTGTTGCTGATTCTTCCAGCCCGCCTCATTGTTTTTCTTAAAAAACGAAAATAATTTATGTATTGTAACGATTATGTACATGAAACGTTATTAGAACAACGTGGATAAATATATGGGATTTTATGAGGACCACAAAGGTAAGATATTTTCTTATCTGATGCGCATGACTGCCGGAGATTATGACCTTTCCCGTGACATTATGCAGGAAAGCTACACCCGTCATCTTGAACACTATGGGCAGGAGAATCGAAGCCTTTCTCTCCTGTACACGATAGCACGCAATGCCCTTATTGATCATAAACGAAGAATGCGAGGTCGTGAACCCGTTCGGGAAGAATATAGAGATGATTCCGGTAATCAGGAACATAGTTTTATTGTTCGCGAAGAATACCGCCGTGTCCTTTCAGGTTTTCGGGGGCTCGAAAAAGATGAAAAGGATATCCTCACCCTTGTTGTCAGCGGCGACTTATCATACCGACAGATTGCATCAATAGTCGGTATTAGTGAAGCAAACGTTAAAGTTAAGGTTCATAGAGCGCGCATCAAACTGAAAAGAATCCTCGAGGAGGGTGATATATGAAAGAATATTTAATCAGCATGTTTATCGATAACGAATTGAGTCTTGATGAAAAGATCCAATTTGTTGAACATGTTCATGCAGACGAAGTCTATAAGGATGAAAGTATTGAACTGTTGAACCAGGAAAAAACCATACGTTCCGACGTGATGGAACGGATTCCGCCACTTACGCTCAAGACGAGGAAAAGATTCGGGATTTCCCTTTTTCGTCCTATGGGTATGGTAGCAGCGGCGGCCGTACTGACTGTGTTCATACTCTACTTGTTTATGCCTGTGAAGGGACACACAAACATACCATATCGATTTGTTATTTATCATCCTGATGTGTCCAACGTGGAGGTTGTGGGAAGCTTTACCGGGTGGAAAAGGGTACCCATGGAAAAGATAGATGGGAGCGGTTACTGGGAAATTTCACTTAACATAGCCGATGGTGAACATCGTTTTACCTATATCCTTGATGGCAGTGAAAGGTTTGCTGATCCGACGGCCCGGATGCGGGAACAGGATGATTTTGGAGGAGAAAATTCAATTTTGTCAATCAGGAAAAAGACATGAAAAGTCGAATTTTTCTCATTACTTGTTCTATCATTGTATTTCTGGCGGGATGTTCATGTCATTACTATAAGGTAAAGAATGATACGGTTCATATTTATCTCAAGAAACAGGATGCTGAAATTGTTTATTTTGCGTCCTCTATAGATGGATATGAAAGGCATAAGGCAAAACGGGTAGGTCGAAAAACATGGGAAGTAACTGTCCCGGCAAATGTTGAATTTCGGTATTTCTACATAATAAATGGAACGGCGTATGTTCCTTCGTGTCAATATAAGGAAAAAGACGATTTCGGTTCGGAGAACTGTTTATTTGTTCCCCGTATGTAACTTTTCCTCCCGTTCTTCGTTTATAAATAAAAACAAAACAAGGAGAGAAAAATGAAAAAGCTACTGATTATATTCTGTGCCTTCTGCTGTTTGTCTTCTGTGGCATTCGCAGATGAGGTGGATAGAGGCTTATCTAATATGGCTACCGAACAGATAAAGGTGAGTGCAAGACAACTGATCAATACCGGTGTGAATAGTGACGACGTTATCAAGATGACTCGTCACATGATTCATAATCAATTCAGTCAGCAAACAACACTGAGGGCCCATGAGATTATTATGAGGGCTCATAAGGAGAAATTACCCGTAGGACCGATTATGAACAAGGCATACGAAGGTATTGCAAAAGGAGCACAGGCCAGGAATATTGTAAAGGCAATGGAAGCGGTAAGGTCCCGTTTTACCTTCTCATATCAACGAGCCAAAGAGTTAACACAAGAAGATACCCGGGTACGCAGAATGGGGAAAACTATGGCGGAGAGTCTCTCAGCAGGGTTAAAAGAAAAGGATATGGATGCTATTATGGACAGGTTGCGGGAAAGAACGCGCGACATGAAACAAGATCAGACATGTGAACTTGCCGAAGAGACATTCAAAACTGCAAGAGAGATGGCCCGTCTCGGAGTTTCTTCAGAAGCAACATCCGGGGTGATCGGTCAGGCGCTCAGGAACAGATACAATGTGAAAGAAATGGAGCAAACAAGAAATATGTTTAATACCCGATCGCGATATTCTAATGCTGAAAGCCTTGCTAAAAGCCTCTCAGCACAGATTGGTCGTGGGGAGAGTCCTGGCAATGTCGGCTCTTCGGGCAAAGGTGGTGGACCCGGCACAGAAAGTGCCGGTGGTACAGGTGGCGAAGGTGGTTCCGACAGCGGTGGAAAATCAGGTGGTGGTAGTGGTTCCGGTAATGGCGGCTCGGGCAAATAGGTTCCGGGAAAAATAAAATGAACAGAAAAGGGGGTGTATTATAGCCCCCTTTTCATTATGTGCAATATCATGCCGGAATATTCCACGTTGTACACGGCTATAAAACATTTGGGGGTCAAACCTGACCGCTTACAGGTTAAACTTTATACCCTGCCATGAGTCTCTCTTTTCCAGTTCTTTGTCGATGGAATTGAGGACATCCATCTTGTTTTTCCCCCATTCCGGTGCCAAAAAGATGTCTCGATAACCATCTGCCGTGAGTCTTTGAACAACCATTTCGGGGGGTAATATCTCAAGAATGTCGCAAACGGTGTTTACATATTCCTCCTTCGTTATCATCTGGATTTTGCCCTGTTTATAAAGATCGCCAAGGGTGGTGCCTTCCAGGGCCAGAAGGAGATGGATTTTTATTCCATTAATCGGTAAAGAAGCTACAACTCTTGCCGTTTCAAGGATATCTTCGTGAGTCTCTCCCGGAAGACCGACAATCACATGGACACAGATGTTGATATTTTTCCCCGCAGTTCTCTTTACGGCATCAATAAAAGTATTCACATCATGGCCGCGATTAATAAATTTCAGAGTCTCATAATGAATGGACTGAAGGCCGTATTCCAGCCAGACATCGTAGCTTTTCGCATATTTTTCCAAAAGATCGATTACTTCGTCCGGGACACAATCCGGTCTGGTTCCAATGGCAAGGCCGATAATATCATCCTGTGAAAGGGCTTCATCATAAAGAGACTTTAGCTCCTCGTAAGGGGCATAGGTATTTGTAGCGGTCTGGAAATAGGCGATAAACTTTTTTGCGCTTCTCATCCGAGTGTATAGTTTTTTCCCGTTGTTGATCTGCTCACTCACAGATGGAAGAGTTCCCTGTTGCCTCAACCTGGAAAAGCGGCTGTTACAGTAAATACAACCACCTCTTGCTATGGTTCCGTCCCTGTTCGGGCAGGTAAAGCCCGCATCAATCTGCAGCTTATAGACTTTGCACCCGAACCGGTTAATCAGATAGCTTTTGAAATCATAATATCGCTTTGAATTGTTCCAGAATTCCGGCTTTGACATGAGACCCTCATTTTTTTATTGTCTTTTTCAAGCTAATGTTATTAAACTATTAACCTTAATTCAAGTTATTAAATCTGGAGAATTATGAGTCTGCCAAAAGAATTTGATGTCATAGTTGTCGGGGCAGGACATGCCGGGTGTGAGGCGGCTCTTGCCACGGCGCGAATGGGATGTGAAACGCTCCTCTTTAACATCAATCTTGATTCGATTGCCCTGATGTCCTGCAATCCCGCTATCGGCGGTCTCGCAAAGGGCCAGTTGGTGAAGGAAATCGATGCCCTCGGCGGTGAAATGGCGAAAATCGCTGATAAAACTGCATGTCATTTCCGCCTCTTGAACAGGTCTAAAGGACCTGCTGTTCAATCTTCCCGGGTTCAGTGCGATAAACAGCTTTACAGGCTTGCCATGAAGGAAGTCGTGGAAAAGGAGAAACATCTCTACGTCAGACAAGCCCTTGTTGATGAACTCGTCATTGAAGGAGGAAAAATTACCGGAGTCATTGACAACACGGGATTCTTTTACCGAGGGAAAACCGTTATCCTGACAACGGGAACTTTTCTGAACGGCCTGGTTCATGTGGGTATTTCCCGCCAGTCAGCCGGCAGGGCAGGAGAAATCGCTTCCATCTGTCTGGCTGATTCTCTCAAAAAACTGGGGTTCGAGATGGGGCGTATGAAGACAGGAACACCTCCCAGACTGCGTGCCTCATCCATTGATTTTTCAGTTTTTGAAAGACAGGACAGCGATCCCGATCCGCAGCCGTTTTCCTATACAACGGAAAAACTGCGTGAAGAAAGACTCCCCTCCTATTTCGGTTCCACAACAGGGGCAACTCATGAATTGATTCGAGACAATATCCTGCAATCGCCCCTCTATTCCGGTGCGATAAAAGGGGTCAGCGCCCGTTACTGCCCTTCGCTGGAAGATAAGGTGATGCGATTTGCCGATAAAGAGAAACACCCTGTCGTCCTTGAATTTGAGGGGCTCGAAACAGAAGAGATTTATGCCAAAGGTCTGGGAAACAGTCTTCCCCTGGAACTTCAGGAAAAACTGGTTCATTCGGTTCCCGGCCTTGAGGAAGCGGAAATCATGCGCAGTGCTTATGCCATAGAATATGACTTTGTCCAGCCGACTCAGCTCAAACATACCCTCGAAACAAAAATTGTAAAGGGTCTCTATCTTGCCGGTCAGATCAACGGCACTTCCGGCTATGAAGAGGCCGCCGGTCAGGGGATGTGGGCCGGAATTAATGCGGCCCTGGCTGTCCAGAAAAGGGAACCCTTTATCCTTGATCGTTCCGAAGCGTATATGGGGGTCCTTATTGATGATCTGATCACAAGGGGTGTCGATGAACCATACAGGATGTTTACCTCCAGGGCTGAATACCGTCTCATGCTAAGAGAGGACAACGCCACTATCCGGCTCATGGGAAAAGGTTACGATCTTGGCCTGATTTCACGTGATGACTATAATGATCTGAAAGAAAAAATTCAACAGATTGAATCGGGAATTCAAAATCTATCTTCAAAAAAGATCTACCCCGTATCTGATGTCAACCAGATCCTGTCTGAAATGAATACAACCCCTATTAAGAATCCGGCTACCTTGTACCAGCTTTTAAGGAGGCCCGAGCTCACGTACGACGATCTGAAGGCCTTCGATGGCTGGGAAGAAATCCCCGATAAGATAGTAAAGAAGCAGATTGAGATTGAAGCAAAATACGAAGGGTATATCAAGAGGCAGGCCGAGTCGGTTCAAAAATTTAAGAGCCTGGAAGTAAAAAAAATTCCCCCGGAAATGGATTACGGTGCCGTCCCCGGGCTTTCCAATGAGCTGAAAATGAAACTGACCGCTATTGCACCCGTATCCATCGGACAGGCCCGGAGGATACCGGGAATGACCCAGGCAGCCCTTACGGCGATATTGATTACTATGAAAAAGGCGGAGATGGAAAACAAAAGAATGTAAGACAAGCGAAAGGAATATGCAAAATGGTTGAAGGATACAATCTGTCGAATAAGGTTATTCAATTAATGGAGAAAGGTGTTAAAATACCCAATCCCTATTCTGTGGAAATAGGAGAAGAGGTGGATATAGATAGAATTTCCAGTGATGGAATTGTCCTCTATAGCGGAACCAGGATCTACGGTGAGAAAACACTTGTTTCATCAGGAACTAAACTGGGACATGAAGCGCCTGTTGCCATCGTCAACTGTCAGCTTGGCCCCGAAGTTGAACTGAAGGGGGGGTTTTTCAAAGAGTCCGTATTCCTGGATAAGTCAAACATGGCTTGCGGGGCCCAGGTACGAGAGGGCTGCATCCTCGAAGAAGAAGCCAACGGAAGTCATACGGTCGGTCTGAAACAGACTATCCTTTTCCCCTTCGTAACGCTGGGGAGCCTGATCAATTTCTGTGACTGTTTCATGGCCGGAGGCACCAGCCGCAAGAACCACAGCGAGGTGGGAAGCTCTTACATCCATTTCAATTATACGCCCAATCAGGACAAGGCAACGGCATCCCTGATAGGAGATGTGCCCGGAGGAGTTATGCTCAATCAACCCCCTGTTTTTCTTGGTGGTCAGGGAGGGCTGGTCGGCCCTGCAAGGATAGGTTATGGCACGGTTATAGCGGCGGGAACAGTCTACCGCAAGGATTGCCCTGAAGGGGGTAAACTCTTGAGCGGAAGCAAGGATGAAACTTATGAAAAAGAATTTTACCCGGGGCTTTATGGAAATATTAAAAATAGAGTTTATAATAACATCTCCTATCTGGCCAACCTTCTCGCCCTGAGGCAGTGGTATATCCATGTCCGCCTTCCCTTTTTCCAATTACAGGAATTTGGCCCTGAATTATATGAAGGAGCAGTCGAAAAACTGGAGATGGCCATCGAGGAACGGTTAAAACGATTTGAAGCCCTTTCTGAAAAAATGGAAATGTCAATTGAAATTGGCAGGAAAATTCTCAAAAGCGAACCCGGAGAAAAACTGCTCATGCAAAAAAAGGAATTCATGACTAACTGGCCGGGCATTAAAGAATGTTTTGCGGAAAAAAAGGAAGAGACTATCGCCCTGAAGGAGAGAGACTCATTTCTACAGATCATCCACGGTAGATTAAAAGAAGAAGATACCGGTTATATAAATACAATTCAGTCATTGGATAACGGCGCGATATTAACAGGCTCCACCTGGCTTCAGGCCATTGTTGACCAGATTACAAACAATGCGCTGGATGTCATTCCCTCCTTTAGATAGCAACCGATTGAATAATTAAGTTGACAATAGCGTTGACATTTATTATGATACCCAACATGCAACTCATTGTAATATATTCATAATGATGTGACATATTGGGTGACAATATCATGGACATAAATCCTGTCAAAAAAATCCCGACTTTCAAATCCGGCAATTTTATATTCAGCTGGAAATACTCGCTTAATGAAATAATTGTTCTTCTTGTTGAAGCAGAAGTAGCTTACAAAACATTAAAAGACCTGCCGATTCTGCCTGAGTGGGCAACAAAGCTTGAGGGAGATCTCATCAGGAGGTCTATATTCGGAACTGCCGCCCTGGAGGGCAATCCCTTACAAGAAGACGAAGTTGCTGAAATAATCGATAAGAAGCAGAAACCCGGCAAGATGAAACAGGCAGAACGGGAAATAGAAAATCTCATAGCAGTGTATGATTTTGTAAAAAAACTGGAATCTTCCGGTTCTGCGTTTGAAATTACCGAAAAAGTGATAAAGGAAGTGCATGCTATTATTACAGGTAAAATCGATTACGCTTCTAATCTGCCGGGGAAATATCGAAATCATAAAGTTCAGGTAGGCGATAAGGATCACGGCGGCATTTACACGCCACCGAAGTGCCTGCCGGACATAGAAAAATTAATGAAAGAGTTTACATTGTGGATCAACAGCGATTCCCTGAAAAATGAAGATCCCTATATAAGGGCCGGACTCGCCCATTATTATTTAGGTTTAATCCATCCATTTGGTGACGGAAATGGGAGAACCGCCAGAATAATAGAGGCAATATTATTGAGAACAGCAGGAATTAAATATGTTCCTGTAATGCTTTCGAACTATTATTACAAAAATATGGATGATTACTTCCGTGCATTTTCCATTGCCAGAAAAAACAAGGAAAAAGATACAACGGCTTTTATAAAGTTTGTGTTGCAGGGTGCCGTGGACTCGTTAGATGAGATCAAAGAAGGAATTACTTTTCATCTTGAATTGTTGTTAATGAGGGATTACTGCGATTTTCTGAGAAAAAGAAAATCATTAACCCAGCGACAGTTCGATCTTATAGATTTACTGTTGGATAATCCCAAATCTTTTTCTCTGCAGGATTTATTCAATGCCTCCCCTTTCAATACTCTGTATAGAAATACAAGTGAAAGAACAGCAAGGCGGGATTTGAAGAAATTATTGGAAGAAAATCTATTATATTTAGAAAACGGTAAATACAATCTGAATTTTCAAGTACTTGGATAAGTATCGCGGCCGAAATCGGTAAATGAATCCATTGAAGAAAAAATTATTCCGGGTATGAGAAAGATTCATCGGTTTTAAAATTAACGGATAAAGGAGATTACTAATTGTTAATTGAACCAACTATAATAATTATTGTACTGGCAGGCATTACGGCTCTTTTCTGGATATATGCTGACAAAATTTACCAGTCGCATTACAAAACGAAAAGAGATCATCCATTTGTATTCAGGATAACCGGTTTTAATGAAAAGTACTTAGGCAACCCCGATCTATGGATAAAGCATTTTCGTATTCAGCTAATTCTCATAGCCGTGCTTTTTCTATGTGCGTTATGGATATTGGTGTATGGGCTGTAACAAAAAAGGCGCGTGGTTAGAGGTAAAAAGAGGTGGGTCCTTTCTTACAATAGATGCTACAACGGGATGCCTCTTGAATTCCCTGTCCAGAAATTGTCTGACCAGGTTTCTGTCCCACCCTTTCGGATGTGAAAACTGCCTGTAGAGGGATAAATCCCCTTCATAAAAATCTGTGGTCTCAAGCTTCTCTGTATCCGGTCCATAGGCCGGCAGGTTAAAGACGGCAAGATTTAAAAAACCGACGCGGTGTTTAACCGTGAATTCAAGGGTCCGCCGTGCCTCTGTGAGGCTTTCCGGGGGAGTCCCGAAAAGCAGGTAGACATAGGTTGCTATCCCCGCATCTTTCAGATTCTTTAATGCGAGAGATGCCTCCTCCAGGTCAATTCCTTTTTGCAACTCGTCGAGAACCCCCTGATCTCCCGACTCCAGACCGAGCTTCAACATGGTACATCCCGATTGTTTCAGGGCTCTGCAAAAATCCGGATCCGTCAGATGGCGGGATATTCTGACAAAGCCATACCATGGTACACCCGGTGGATTATTAACCAGTTTCGTGAGTAGTGCCGGACTGATCGCGTTGTCCAGGAAATGGATAAGAGCCGGTTTCTTTCTCCCAATCAGAGAATGAAGATCCGTGACTACCTGTTTTGAAGGAACGGAACAATAGGGATTCCCCTCAGCTCTTTCAGGGCAAAAGGAACACCGGTTCCAGTAACATCCGCTTGAGGCACTGTAAGGCAGGATGAATCCGGGAGCCATGTAATCGTTTTCGTTAAAGATATCGTAATCGGGCATATCATAATTATCTGAAGGTGTTTTGCCGAGGATAGAAAGTAGCGGATCTTCGCCGGGACCGGCTACCAGATCATTTACCAAACCGCTGAAAGGATTTTGCCAGCCCGGTTTTCTCATCCATGAGGTTACCAGCCCGCCACCCATAACAAGCCTTATCCAGGGGCAGACCTGTTTCAGAAAGCCGATCATGGCAAAGGTGCATAATGCCTGGCTCAGGTAATTTAACGAGAATCCCACGATTGCGGGTTGTTCCTCTTCCAGAAGCGCAAGTAGCCGTTTTTTGAAATAAGGGTAAAATGGATTTTCCTCCGGCATTTCGGAAGCCCTGATAAGATCGGCACTCCTCACAGGGGATAGTTTTTGATCCTGATAATTGGCAAGGCTTATATAAACGCCAGAAGACCGGATTGACATTGCAAGAACACGATTTACGTCTGCGACTGCCCGTTTGTACCGATCCGGATTTTGATAGGTATCCCTGTGTTTTAAAGAAGCAAGATTGGCCATAAGATTGCGGTTAGCCCGTTTGGTCCATGTATCCGGGAATGTTTGCGGTGAGTTCAAAAGGCTCAAAATACCTTCAAGATTTGCATCAATGGCCCTGTATCTGACATTATGACGATTCAGGGAGCCTGCAATTTTTGCCAGTCCGGCAGGTGGTTCACAGGGTTTTGCAATGGGTGGATAAATAAGAATCATGGTCTTTAGTTTCCCACATCGATCGAAGTAATCGATATTCCCTTTTCAAATGTTAAGGACTTGTCCATCTTATAAATTGAATATAATGCGTTTGCAATAGCTAATGCGGCAAGGCCGCAAAGGCAAAAGGTTTTTCCTTGACTCTTTGTCCTTGTACCTTGTATCTTTTCACTGCTGACGCAGAGATTGGGCGAAAAGACCATTAATCCACAGAATCATCAATTAAGCCGTACTTATCGTTACCGACAGGAGTAAAAATCCGTGCCGGCTAATTTACCACCAGCATATCTGGAAGCGGAAAAAAGGTATCGGGAAGCAAAAACACCGGAGGACAAGGTAGATGCTCTGGAAGAGATGCTTGCCGTCATTCCAAAGCACAAGGGTACTGATAAACTCAGAGCTGATCTTCGCCGGCGTGTTTCTAAATTCAAGGATCAAGCCCAGAAGAAAAAAGGAACATCAAAAAGAAAGACAGCCTTTTCGGTCGAAAAGGAGGGAGCTGCCCAGGTTGTGGTTATCGGTCCCCCCAATTCGGGCAAATCATCTCTTATTGCTATATTAACGAATGCCTCGCCGGAAGTAGCCGACTTTCCTCACACTACACAAAAACCAACACCCGGAATGGCTTCCTATGAAAATATCCAGTTTCAACTCGTCGATACGCCGCCTATTACCAAAGATTACATCGATCCATTAATGGCGGACTTGATTCGGCGTGCCGACATCGTGGTCATCCTTCTGGACCTTTACGCCGATGCCTTACAGCAATTCGAAGACACAATTCAAATTCTTCAAACACTGCGAATATTTCCGGAAGGAACCCCTGTTACGACGGACCTGACAAAACCTCCCTTCATCAAAAATATGCTTGTAGCCGTCAACAAGATGGACAAACCTGAAGATGAAGAAACTCTTGAGATATTTACAGAGCTGGCCGACATGAATTTACCATGTTTGGGCATGTCCACGCGCACCGGGAAAAATCTGATGACCTTTATCGAAACGCTTTTTGATCTATCCGAGGTCATCCGGGTATATACAAAAGTTCCGGGCAAGGAACCCGACATGAAAGAGCCATTCGTAATCCCTAAAGAAAGTACCCTGGAAGACCTGGCCTGTAAGATACACAAGGATTTCGTGAAAAAACTAAAGCACGCTAAAATATGGGGCACGGCTGTTCGAGACGGTCAGATGGTACAAAGAGATTATGTCATGCAGGATGGTGATGTTGTAGAAATACATATCTAAGGCGGCAAAGGCGAAAGGTCAAAGGCTAAGGGTTTTTCGGAATGTTCCCCAATAATTGTTTGACCTTTTCGCTTTCTGATGTTAATATTTTTACCATCTAATTGCTCTGCTCACACAGGTCGTTATACTTGATCCACTCGAAATCTTGATGTTTCAATTGCACTTACCTTTCAGAAAGTATTCCTTTTTGGTGAGCGGTGACCACCGGTCCAAATACTGGGTGGAGACTTTGTCCCGGGGCGTCAGGACATGGATATTTAAGATATCCCTCAAATCCTGCCATCAGGAGCGCCGTTCTCGATTGTGGCCCGCTCACCTCTAATTCTTGACTTAAAAATCCTTTTTTGTATAAAGTGGCGTGAAAGAGTAGGGCCTGTTCCCCGAACAGGCCGATGCTGTGTATCTGGATAGTATCCATAAAAATCAACAAGTTATATCAAATTCGGCCAAACAAGTTACTTGAAAGTCAAAATTCGAATGGAGATAAACATGATAAGTAAAAGAGTGTCTATCCCTGTGGGAGAGAAAGAACTTGTGTCGGGGGTAATTACGTTACCTGAAAAATATGATGACAAAAAAGGAACAGGTATTATCATATCTCACGGTGCCGGGAATGATATGGAAAATCCGATGATAGTTTTTTTAGCAGAGGGTTTGGCCGAGGCTGGCTATCTTACGTTACGATTCAATTTTCCATACAAGGAAAAGGGAAGAAAGAAACCCGATTCCCAGCATGAGCTTGTTTCCACATGGCAGAGCGTCTATCGGTATCTGAAGGAAAATTCGGAATTCAAGCCGGATAAAATCATTGCAACAGGAAAGTCGATGGGTGGCCGTGTGGCTGCCCAGATGAGTGCTGACGGTCTCCTGAAGCCGGAACGCCTTGTGTTCTTTGGCTATCCCCTCCATGCGCCGGGGAAAAAGGATCAACCCCGTGACGCTCACCTCTATCAGATTAAAATACCCATGCTCTTTTTTGCCGGCACAAGGGACCCGTTTTGTGACCTGGCAACAATGAAAGAGGTATTGGGACGTTTGGATGCTTCCTGGGACCTGGAAACCATAGACGGGGGAGACCACTCTTTTGACCTGCCGAAGTCTGCCGAAACCTCTCAGCAGGAGGTATATGATCGAATTTTGAGCAAAACGATAGAGTGGTTGGGCCATTAGATGTCGGCGTAACCATATCTTCGATACAAATCTCAAGTGTACATGTAAGTATTCATAGTGGTTGACGTACTGCGGAAATTGACCGTTGTCGTCCTGTAGAAACGATTAAAAAAATAGAAAGGTGAATCATGAAGTTGCCGGTAACAACAGTAATTGATCGAGATCTCTGCAACGGCTGTGGACTGTGTGTGTCCATATGCCCTGTTCAAGCACTTTCAATGATAGACGGCAAGGCGGTCGTAACGGGAGATCGCTCCCTGCAGTGTGATCACTGTGCTGCTATCTGCCCGACGGGTGCGATAACCGTATATGGCGTTCATAAATATGCTCTCGATCTGAAAACGGTAACAAACCGCGACGAATGGCTTCCCTACGGTTCTTTTGATACATCCTCGCTGGTACAACTGATGCGGTCGCGAAGGTCGTGCCGAACGTTTTCAGAACAGCCAGTGGAAAGAACGGTCCTCGAAGATCTCGTGAAGATCGGTATCACCGCGCCAACGGGTACAAACTGTCAGCTCTGGACTTTTACCCTTTTGCCCAATCAATCCTCCGTGGAAAAGCTTGGCGAAGCAACAGGTCGATTTTTCAGACGGATCAACAAAATGGCGGAAAAGAGTTTTCTCCGTTTTTTCTCAAAGCTTTTCATGAAGGATGCTCTGGGGAAATACTACCGGGAATATTACGACTCCATTAAAGAAGGACTTCAGGAATGGGAAGAGACGGGAAAAGATCGCCTGTTCCACGGTGCCCCGGCGGCAATTCTGATCGGTATGAGGCCCGGAGCTTCAACTCCCTGTGAAGATGCGCTCCTGGCAACGCAGAATATCCTCCTCGGTGCCCACGCCATGGGGCTTGGTTCATGCCTGATCGGATTTGTTGTCGAGGCGATGAAGCATGATCCGACGATCAAAAAGCGCATCGGTATTTCCCGGGAGGAACACATTTATGCGGTAATCGCATTAGGGTATTCCGAAGAGAAGTATATAAAACCGGCAGGACGAAAAAAAATTGTTCCGAGATACTATGAAGGGTAAAGGCTGAGCCCTCATTTTCAGGTGAGATAATGCGAAGAAAAGATAAAGAAATTACCGATACCGAAGTAATTGATGATATCATCTGCCGATCAACGGTCTGTCGCCTGGCATTGAGCGAAACCAACCAGCCGTATATAGTTCCCGTCTGTTTCGGTTATAGAAACCGGATCCTCTATGTTCACTCTGCCCGGGAAGGTAAGAAGATCGATATTCTCAGAAAAAACAACAATGTTTGTGTCGAGTTTGATGTGGATCACGAAATCGTGAAAGCCAACCAGGCATGTAAATGGGGAATGAAGTATCGAAGCGTTATATGCTATGGCACAGCATCGTTTGTCGATGACGATCGTAAGAAACGAGAGGCCCTCGACGTTATTATGGACCACTATGCAACCGGCTCGTTCGAATATAACGACAAGAACCTCGCAAATTCGATAATAATCAAAATTGAAATAGAGAGTATGACGGGGAAACAGTCGGGGTATTGAGAAAAGACAGATATATTTTTCTTACATTGGCAAGTTGTTTTAACTCTTTAATTTCATTTAAATGATAATGCTATCAAGCGAATATCTGAAAAATTTAGACGCTGATTTTTTCAATCGATTATAGTAATGTCAACAAATTAGCATAGCTTGCCCCCCGTTATTAAAGGTAAACCGATGCCTGTCTTTGCCTGACGGCAACAAATGATAGCAACGCAACATCGTGAAGCTACAAAGGGAGGAAAACGGCATGGCCAAATCAGAAGATGCAAAAAAACAGGAGAAGAAAAAACCACAGAAAACAGCCAAAGAGAAGAGGCAGGCAAAGCAGGAAAAGAAAAAGAGCAAATAGCTAATCAGAGAAACAAACAGGGTAAGGTTTCAACATTCAACAATTAGCACAGTGATTTGTCAAATGTTGAGACCCGACCAGTTTTTCTCTCTTTCCTGCGCTTGTCTATTCGTCTGTTTAGGATTTCTTCTTCTTTTCTTTGCCCTTTTCGGGTGCGCTTCTGGTGAAGAGATTGAAAGTTTTACGATAACCTGTGACGAAATATTGTAACCGTTGCCGGTTAAGTTTAGTTTGTTAGGTACTGGCAAGCTGTTTACACTTTTCGATTTTTCAACAATGATCAAGGTATGAAAATAGAGTTTTATCCATAGTCCCTCACAAACAAAAGGGCAGAAGTTTTCCGTTTAGTTGTGGACGTATTTTGATTTTCAGAGTGAGATATTTCGATGAGGGATTATTGATAAAACACGCATGGACTAAGCCGCCCCCCATATATCCCGGTGTTTACCTTATATGGGGATTGTAAAAGAGACCTTTATCGTTCGAAAGGAGTCACCCGACATCTTTTGGG
>Ga0265595_1001765_pt1 | contig 15942 bp, 19 predicted proteins | sample saktaG_15_FD_190148 | JGI IMG/M metagenome (GOLD analysis project Ga0265595, IMG submission 190148) | Saline water microbial communities from Sakinaw Lake, British Columbia, Canada - sak_2013_06_06_50m | ecosystem: Environmental > Aquatic > Non-marine Saline and Alkaline > Saline ... | reverse complement strand
GTGTAGCGAAATCAGTCTTTTCTTCTATATTTTTGAAATTTTCCTTATTTCTTGCGTAATAAGGCTTTTTGTCGTATTTATACTTTTTTATTGATTTTTATCTTGACTAAAGATAGTTAGTCACCTTGATAATTATACCATATATCGAGGTTTCACGCTTCTGTTTTGGCAAAAATCAAATCGATTTCCGTACTAGTTAGTTCGCGATACTCGCCAGGCAATAAAGTCTCATCAAGAAACAGCCCACCGATTGCGACCCGTTTGAGGAAGGTGACTTTGCTGTTTACAAATTGAAACATGCGTTTTACCTGGTGATACTTGCCTTCATGAATACTAATGAAACAATGTAATTCGTCAATCTTTTCGATTTTGGCTGGTTTGGTATGATAGATTTCTCCCTTACCATCCAAAATATCAACACCATTTTCCAGTTGGGAGACTCTGGATATTGGGTCTTCCAACTCAACATAGTATTTTTTTGTGATTTCTTTGTTGGGGCTGATGATATCGTGCAGCAATTTGCCTTTGTTTGTTAAAAGCAGCAATCCTTCCGTGTCCATATCGAGACGACCGGCAATATTCAGTTTAAAGCGATTGTATGGTGATTTGATTAGACTGGTGACGGTTTCATTGGTCGTATCTTTGTTGGCGGATACGACTGAATGTGGTTTGTAGACCATCAAAACAAGCGTTTCTTTGTAAAAAACAACTTCGTTATCGTATTCGATTACATCCGTTTCCGGATTGATTTGTAATTTAGGAGTTTTAACCAATTCATGATTTTTTTTGACCAGACCATTACTAATCGCGTGAGCAATTTCGTTTCTGGTACCGTAATGCAGTTGACTTAAAAACTTGTCGATCCGCATCATTTTGTTCACCTCTCTTGTAGGAATATCAAACACATCGTCTAAACTATATTTTAACACATTCAGATGCATTCATCTTGGAAAGAAAGCTTTTTTTTGGTATAATGATAATTGGTGATAAACATGTTGTTGATGAAAGACATTATTCAAGAAGGAAATCCCATTTTGCGCAAAAGATCAAAGGAAGTCGAACTGCCTCTTTCAAAGGAAGATCTCGATTCTTTGCGACAAATGATGGATTATATCAAAAGCAGTCAAGATGATGAATTGATTGAAAAATATGAATTGAGACCTTCGGTCGGGTTGTCCGCTCCGCAGATTGGAATTTCAAAAAAGCTGTTTTGCATCCATACTCCAAACGAAACGGGCGAAAGTCTTTATTCTTATGCCGTGGCAAATCCGAAGATCATCTCCCATTCGGAAGAAAAAACTTATATTCCCGGTGGGGAAGGTTGTCTTTCCGTGGCTGAGGAAAAGAACGGTCTTGTTCCGCGAGCGAAACGCATCAAAGCCAAAGTGACGCTTGTAGACCTCGAGACGGGATTAACTAGCCAAGTACTGATGAAACTGTCAGGATACGTCGCCATTGTCTTCCAGCATGAATTTGACCATTTGCTGGGGATCTTGTTTATCGACAAAGTCAAAGAATCACTTCCTGGTCTCACGCCTGTTGCTTTTGTCGAACAGGAATTATAAATTACAAACGGACCTTAATTATAGTGAACCCCATTTAGTGGACACATAATAAAAACGCATGACCAAGAGATGTTAGTAGACACAAAGCAGTTGTTTATTAATGTCTTTTTTTTGTTTTGTATTTGCATTGAAGACTTTCAATCCCTGACTGTATTGGTATTTTTGATGAAATATGATTCAATGTAATTATCAACAAAGGAGGAGTGAAAATGGCAAGTAAAGGACAGAAATTTGAAAAAGCATCGTTGGAAACAAGGCTAGAAGCCGTGAGAGAACGGCTCGAGGAAGGGAAATCATTTAACTATCTAGGCGAAAAGTATGGAGTGAGCAGAGATACTGTCCGGACATGGGTGCGTATCTACAATCGCGATGGTGGCCTAGACATCCGCAAGAGAGGCAAACCGAAGAACGAGGGCCCGATTGATTACAAAGAGAGATATGAAATCTTAAAAAAATACCAGGATTACTTAGGGGAGGTCGATCGAGAGAAAAAATAGCATTTATCACGAGATATCGACGCAGGTATCATATCAAGACAATGTGTGATGTTTTAGAAATCAGTACCTCGACCTATTATAAGTATAGAAGCACAGTGGATCCGGATTATCAAGATTATTTGATTATTAAGAAAGTATTTAGCAAGCACAAAAAAACATATGGATATCGGCGAATTACAGATGAACTTCAAGAAGAGAATGGATGGATTATAAATCATAAGAAAGTACTGAGGATTATGAATAAATACGATGTCGTTGCAAAGTATATTAAAGACATCAAACCAAACTACAATAAAAAATTGGCTGAAGAACAATCACAAATAGACCAATTAAAACGAAACTTCCAACAAAAAGGTTGGGTGACAGATATAACCTATCTCACACTCCAAAGAAACGGAAAGAGAGCTTATCTAAGCACAATACTAGATTTAGAGACTAGAGACTGGGTATCCTATAGCATTAGTTATCGAAACGATATTCCCTTAGTTATGGATACATTGAACGAAGCAATCTCTATAACAAAAGATCTGAATGGACTGGTACTCCATTCAGATCAGGGTTTTCAGTATCTTTCAACTGAATATAAAATTGTCTGTGAATCCAATGGCATTGTCATATCTCATTCCAGAAAAGGCAATCCACTAGATAACGCAGTCATAGAAAGCTTCCACTCCATTCTCAAGAAAGAAACTCTCTACAATAATGATATCACATCTTTAGAAGAATATATACAACTAGTCCATGAATGGCTGATATTCTATAATACTACTAGGCGTAGAAAAACAAAAAAGTAGACGTTTTTTTTAAGTGTCTACTTTTTGGGGTTCATTTCAGAAATGGGCGGTTTGATTCTTCCTGGTTCCAAAAACGCCATTTAAAACATAGATAAAGTTAATATCGCTTATGTTCTAAATAGAATAATTAAAATGACTTCCTTTTTCATAATCATAAATGCTTATAGAATTATTAGAAACATTTCCTGAATAATGAGTACTAGATTCATAATCAAATCCATCAAATTTTATACCTTCAATTTTGAGCGTTATATATGTGCTGCTGGAATAATCAAATAATGAAAATGAATTACCGTTACTTGTTCCGGAAACATGGTTGTTTGTTTGATAATCATACACACTTACGTTTTGCAAAGAAGCAGTTCCGGAAAAAGAAGAGTATTTTGATTCTGAATAGTCATACACGGTTATAGAATTCTTTCCAGTAATAATTCTTCCTGCAATATACGCTATACAAGCTCGCCTGTTTGCATTCACAAGAAAGTATTCCTCCTTTCAAAAATAATTAGTTTCCGCTTCCTTTTTCTCTGTTGTTTTCCCAGTGAAGAGGCTGAAGGTTTGAAATGTCATTAGATCCACCTTTAGACAGAGGTAAAATATGATCGACATCCCAACCAAACCTACTATTTGTATTTCCATATGCTGCACGAGCAATTATCGAACCAAATTTGTCTTTTCTTTTTACTTGTGGGTTTTCTTCTGGAATTACTCCTCCTTTTTCCCATATTTCATTAATTTGTGCTTTTGAAAAATCTTTTCTTTTTTGTTTAGTTTCCAATTTTGATTCCCCCAATATTTTTAAAATAGAGTTAATAAAAAACATTAATGATATTTTTGAAAATCCGGATCAGTAAATATATCATTGAGTTCCTTTTTTAGGTCTTCTATATATAACTTTGCAACCTCATTGAATAAAGATAGTTTTAAGTCCTCTGTTTCATTATAAACAATATCAAAATTTTCATTCGAAAAATCATTTAAAAGAAATGTAAAAAATTCTTTGATTTCATCAGGGTTGTCAGTAGACAGATTTAATTTTTTATTTTCTGATAAATCAAAAGATATAAAATATTGATTATTTTCAAATACAAGCGTTGCATTGATTTCTTTTTTAAATGACATTATACGTTTCCCCCCTTTCTAAAAATGCATCTCTTCCGCCTTCCAATTCCGTCATACAAGTTTCTTTATACTTTACTGTATCAATTGCATCTTTAATATTTGTCATATTGTCAAGAAATGGATTTCCCAGATATGACAAATAATTTCCGTTCATTGCATCTCTTTTCTTATATATTGAAACATATGGTAGTAATAAAACAGCAAGATTTGCAGAGTGAGTAGCCATGATAACAAATTTATTGGATGAAATAATTTTTTGAATTAAAGGAAATATGTCGTGAATTACAAAATTACTGCTCATGCTTTTTTCTGGTTCATCTAAAACATATACATCAGCGGTTTTGTTCAAGCAGTCCATAAGCATAAACATTTTTGACTCCCCTGAGGAAGGTATATATGTATCTCTTTTATTTAGAGTAAAATCTTTCTTAACCCCAATAAAAGAAGAAACAGATACGTAATTTGGTACCGCTATTGACAGTTCTGCAAGCTCATTTATTTGAGTTGGAAAATCCGTTGAAAAGATTTGCTTTTTAACAGTTTCCATTTTTGATTTAATTTGTATTAACTTTGTTAATGTGCGAGGATATTCTTCCTTTTCGCTTTTTGAGCAGAGAAAACGAAATTGAGTTTTAGTATAAAGTGATTTATCAGACCCTAAATATCCGACTGGAAGAAAATCTTCTTTTGATTTGAGAGACATTGTTTTCTCTATATTAAAAATGGTAAGAAAAATTTTGTATCTAGTTAACCAAAACATGCGTAATCCACAATGTCCTGGCCTTTGGGTAGTCAATGTGCATTGTGAGGTTGCGTTCTTAATGCTTCTAATATAATTATTTACTAGTTTACATGACCAAAAATTGATATATGATATTTTTGATTCTGTAAAAGAAGCTGTCTTAATTTTGCCGATTATGGTAATCATTGTTGTATGTTCTTGTTTAGTTATGTAATTATTAAAGCTATTAATGGAAAAAAAATCATAAAATTCTTTTATTTTAGAGTAAGTATTATATAATTGCACATAGATTGATGAATCAGCTTCTACAAGATCAAGCATAAAATTAGCTCTTATTTTTTGCCGATTTGTATTATCGCTTATGTGTAATAGAAAATTGTAATAACTTGTTATTAGTGTTGGTTGTTGATCTGCAAACCCAGAAAATACAGAAAATGATAAATCATTGATGCCTTCAAATTTATTTATATAGTTTTTTGTGAAATCAACTTTCAAATAATTATTCATGTTTTCATCTGCTTTGTCAGGATTATATTTTTCTACCTTATATCCAGAAGAAATGAAACCATCCCCAATGCCATTAATGTATATTGATTTACCTGTTGCTTTTCCACCGAAAACTATATTTACATCAGAATATACCTTTACAGTATCTATTTCTCCGTTCGGAAGAGCAACAGAAATGGTTTTTGATGTTTTTTTGTTCAACAAAGTGTCAACAACATTACAATCCTTTTTCGATAATAAAATTAGTTGATTGTAATTGTCAATTTCAAGTTTTAGCTGAGGAATTTTCTCTGAGGGATATTTACTCCAGTCTTGGACATCAGAACCAATTATTCCTCTATATCCATGCCCTAAAAGAATACCAAGACTTTTAAAACTTGATGGCTCTTTAAAAAATAAATATGCAGGAATTATATTTGAAATATGGTCAAGTGTTTTTTGGCTAAGCTCTTTGCTTTTCATATAATGAGCAATAATGATCGCTTTGTCTAAATGTTGATATAATTTTAATAGTTGTTCTGTGGATAAAGATACGTAATCTGCAGCAATCCCATTAGTATATATTTGTAATTGACTATTTAAATCGGATTTGTTAGCAGGATCACAAAGAAGTAATACATGTCCATTTTCCCCTTCGTCTCCCTTAATATCTAGTTCCACCCCAGGAATGATATATACTTTATCTCTGCAATATTCTTCAAATTCAATGAATTGAAATATGTCGAATTCATTATGGTTTGTAATTGCAGCTATTTTGACTTCGGCATCTTCTAAAGTGCTTAAAAATGTTGTTTTCGTTACATTTCTTGACATTGGCTCATCAGTTTTTGTAGCTTTTGTATGACAATGAAGATCAATTTTGAACATAGAGGCCTCCTTAAATTGTTATCTGCAATAATTAATACAACTAACATAAAATAAAGGGTGTGCAAAATGTGCACACCCCGGTTGTAAACAAATTTGCTAAAGATAGACCCTGTTTACATAACATCTTTAATAATCATAAATTTAATATACAACATTTATTTTTAAATGTCAATGATGTACTTATCAAAAATAAACTGAATATATGTTATTAACGAATTTTAAAATTTCAGAATTGGATATTTAATGTTTCTTGTCAAAGGAGACGGCAACAAGTGTCAAATCAAAAGGGAATACTCTACTGACCACTGATTTTAAATTACTAGAAAAATATTTTAGGAGTCAGAATAGGAGTCAAATTAAAACTGATAGTTACTTTATGACCATGTTTAGGCAAGTAAAAAGTTGGGATTATCTGCTTGCCATGCAGATAATGGGGGTTCAATTCCCCTCGCTTGCTCCAAAGATTACGAAATGTCGCTTTCGGGTGGCATTTTTTGTTTTTATGGAATGGTTTACTATTCGGACTATTGCGAGTATAATGAAGTATAAAGTTAGGTGACGCTCCTATGAAAAAAAAACATAATTTATTTCTTATTTTTTGCTTGATTGGAATGTTGTCAGCTTGCAGTACGAACCGAGTATATGTTGAAGAAGACCTATATCATACTGCACAAGTTGAGTTCGGTTTTTCCGAAGTTTTCTTTTTTAAGATTGTTGACTCAGAAACTGCCTTGGCTCTGACAGGAACTGCATATCAAAACAGCGGGATAATCGTTGGCAGACAAGGGTTGTCTGACAAAGCAGTATTTGTCCCAAAGAAAGCTGATCAAGATATTTTTATGATTTCTTTTCCATATGTGTTCTCAATGACATCCATAATGGAACAACTTGAGAGTTTGGAGGATGAATCGGGAAATCCGCTTTTCGTTGACCCTTCAGGGGATTATGGTGGTTTGTCAATTGGAGTATCTGCTTATGAATCTTTGACTGGCGAGAATCCTGGACTGGTTTTTGACACGGAAATCATTTTCACTTTCACAACAGATGAGGCTGTATTTTATGTCGCTTCTATCAATAACCAATGCAAAATATTTTCAGTTGATAATCTGTTGCTGAATTAAATTGCTATTTCACAAAATCGAGGTGCCTCCATGCAAGAGAAATATGATATTCACCCAGACTTCAAGATGTTACGTTATCTGCATATGCCAAGAAGCAGGTTGTCCATGTGGACGGCGAATCTATTCATGAAATTACTATATAAATGCAGAAAACTACCGGACGGGGTGAAGATGCATAGACTTAAACTTTCAATGCGGGACGGATACATTCTTAATGTTGATGTTTTTTCTAATCAGGATGTAAAAGCCAAGGTTCCTTGTCTGATATATTTTCCAGGTGGCGGTTTCATGATGCGGGCAACACATATTCACAAACACAACTTGGTAACAATGGTGAAAAACCTCAAAATCACAGGCATTATGGTTCATTATCGACTAGCACCCAAATACCCATTTCCACTAGCACTTTACGACTGTATCGACAGTTTCAATTATATTACTGAAAATTGTGAAGCGATGAATATTGATTCTGACAGAATTGGAATGGGTGGCGATTCTGCCGGAGGAAATCTTGCTTGTGGAGTTGCCCTTTATAACAAAGACAAAATCCATAAGCCCTTAAAGATGCTTCTCATGATTTACCCTGCCCTTGATAAAGGCCAAGAAACGAGATCTAGAAAAACATATAGCAACACACCAATGTTGAATTCAAACATATTCGGTGTTGTGGACAAGAAGTATTATCGCAATGGACTGTTTGGGTTAGACAAATATACTTTTCCACTTACTCACCCTGATGTATCGGGGTTAAAAAATGTATATATCGAAACAGCAGAGTATGATCCGCTCCATGATGACGGAATCAAATTTTACAAGTTACTAATTAAACAAAATGTAACTGCAGAACTTAATGATACATCAGGAACTGTCCATGGTTATGATGTCCTACTTAAAAGCAAAATCGTCCAAGAAAGCATGTCAAAAAGAATTGATTTTATCGAAAGATATTTATAAAAAAAGGATCTGACACGTGTCAGGTCCTTTATGTTATCAAGCGATGTTTTTTTCTGTAGGCAACAGGAGTAGTCGATCTGATTTCTTTGAATACTTCTGTAAAATAACTTTGTGAACAAAATGCCAAAGTATCACTAATCTCTCCAACTGACTGCTTGGAATATTTCAACAAATCTTCAGCTTCCTGGACTTTGAGTATTTTTATATACTTTTGCAATGGAACACCAGTTTTGGTAGCGAACAATTGGGAAAAATAGGCACGGGATAAATTCACATTCTTGGCGACGTTTTCCATAGTAATCGAGTAATGAAGATGGTTTTCAATATAGGAGATGGCTTTCTTTACCGGAACCGGATACTGCTTGCGGTTGTTTTCTTCATATACTCTGGTAGTATATGCTTGAATCATGGTCTTCAGCAAAATCAAATAATCCTCATTTGATTCAACATCTTCCGCATATTTGATAAATGACAAGGCAATAGACAAAGAATCTTCGAAAGGTATGCCGACTTCAGTCACGCATTTGGCAAAAAGCGTGGTTGAAGAGATAAAGCGGATAAAATTGTCAGTTTTTCCTCCTGACATAAAATGACTCAAAAACATTGAATTATCTAAAGCATAGGCGATGTTTTTGATATCGCCAAGTTTGACATTTTCGCAAACCTGCATGATTTCATCATAATCGGGAAACAGATTGACACATCCGATAATCGTCTTGTGATCGGTCGTAAATTTAGATCCAAAAATTGGTTTTGTTTCAACTGATACCCGATTTTGATATATTTCGTCAAATGAACAATATCGATCTGTGACTGTATAAAAAACTAGTTCCATGAACTTAACAAATTTAGCAACAGTCATCAAAGGAATGCTTTTCATGAATTTTCTTACTGTATCAATGTCAAAAAGTTCAGAAAAAGACAGAAGCATGACATTTACTTCCGACATTGGTTTTGCGGTCAATACAGGGCCAAAAACAAAGCTGTATTCATGATCCTTTAAAGCATGTTTGAAAAGTCCATAAACCTCTATACCGTTGAAAATCAATATTTTTGGTTTAGATAATTCAAATTCAACTTTTTGCACATGCTCAAAAATAGAGATGTTATGTATATCCTTCTCTCCATATGTACAATAGATGAGTTCTGAGTTTTCAGAAAATACAAATGCAGGAATCCCCGAAAATTTGATAAATAATTCGATTTTTTGTAATAATGAATGCAGCATCATAATTTATCACCTTAAATGATTATAACACATTAATGTTTTTTGTTCCAGAAAACAAAAAAATATTGACGTTAACTAAATGACCACTAATTAACAATTAAAGGTAATTTTATTATATAAATGTCAATCAAAAAATGATTTTCAGGTAAAAAAATAACTTATTTCTAAAGAAAATATGTTATAATCATTATTGATGAAAGCGTTTGTAAATCGAAAAAAAAGGAGCCTATTGAAAAAATGACAGAGCGTTTGTATTTACCTGACGAATTAAAGATGATGGCAGTTGTTAAAGAGTTTCCCGAGCAAGGTTTTACGTACATGCAAAAAACGATCAAGACCGAATTGAAGCCTGAAGAAGTATTGATAAAAGTTCTTACCGCATCTTTTTGCGGAACTGATTATCATATCTACACTTGGGATAAATGGTCGCAAAACCGTCTCAAATTGCCACTTACAGTTGGACATGAGTTTAGTGGCGAAATCATCAAAATCGGCAAGAACGTCACCAGAGTAAATCTTGGTGATATCGTTAGCGCCGAAACTCATATTATTTGTGGAAAATGCGAGTTTTGCCTTAGAGGTGAAGGCCATATCTGCAAAAACACCAAAATTATCGGTGTAGACACTGATGGATGCTTCGCCAGGTATTTGAAAATTCCCGAAGCAAATTGTTTTGTAAATGATAAATTACATAACCAGATGCATTTATCTGTACAGGAGCCCTTGGGGAATGCTGTGCATACGATGGCGCACTTTCCTGTAAAAGATAAAACAGTCGTCGTCCTTGGGTGCGGCCCGATCGGTTTGATGGGGGTTGACGTTAGCAAGGCACTTGGAGCTAAATTAGTCATTGCAATTGAAGTAAATGATTTTAGAAGAAATCTGGCAAAAAAGATTGGTGCAGACTATACAATCAATCCAATAACTGAAGATGTCATTTCAAAAGTTATGGAAATTACCGATGGAGCTGGAGTGGATGTTATCGGAGAATTTTCTGGCAATAAAACTGCTATAGAGCAAGCTTTTAAGTATTTGAAACCTGGCGGAGGCATATCTATGTTAGGCATCCCATCACAGAATATTGAGCTAGATTTTGCGAACGATATTATTTTTAAAGGCGTTAATATATATGGTGTTGTTGGCAGGAGAATCTATGACACATGGTATCAGGTTAAGGAATTGATTGACAGCAATACATTACATCTTGAACAGATTATCACTCATCAATTCCCTTTGAAAGATATAATAAAAGCAGCAGAGATCATGGGTGAAAGAAATTGCGGGAAAATAATCTTGATTCCAGGAGATGAAATCGATGAGTAAATTGGATTATATCAATGAATTGGTCGAAGGACTAAAGAAAGATGGAGTTTATAGGGAACTTCCTGTAATTTATGGACCATGTTCGAACGTGATTGATTTGAATCATAAGCGAGTGGTTAATCTCTCTTCAAACAATTATCTAGGGCTTGCGAATCATCCGCGTGTCAAACAAAAAGCTATCGAAGCCATAGAAAAATACGGTGTCGGTGCCGGATCTGTAAGAACGATCGTTGGTAACCAAGATCTGCTTGAAAACTTAGAAACTATTTTGGCTGAATTTAAGCATGAGGAAGCAGTAGTCTGTTTTCAATCAGGTCTGAACTGCAATATCGGTGTTATTCAGGCAATCGTTCAAAAAGGTGATCTAATCGTTAGCGATTCGCTGAATCACGCTTCGATTATTGATGGAACAAAACTAGCCAAAGCAGATAAAGCTGTCTTCAAACATTCCGACATGATTGATTTGGAAAAAGTATTACAAGAAAAACGGAGTGCATATAAAAATGTTTTGATCATTACCGATGGCGTTTTTTCAATGGATGGCGATTTAGCAAAACTGCCGGAGATTGTGAAACTTGCCAAAAAATACGACTGTCTTACATATGTCGATGACGCTCATGGAAGCGGAGTCCTGGGTAAATCAGGAAGAGGTACTGTCGATCACTATGGATTGCACGGAGAGATCGACTTCATAGTCGGAACTCTCTCTAAGGCAATCGGAGTCATTGGCGGGTACGTGGCAACCAAAAAAATCGTCAAACAATGGCTTTTGCACAGAGCAAGACCTTTATTGTTTTCTACTGCCCTACCGCCTGCTGCAATCGGCGCTACCATCGAGAGCGTGAAGATGTTGATGGAAAGTGAAGAATATACGAAAAAGCTGTGGGACAATGCCAGATACTTCAAATCTGGCATGAGGAAATTAGGCTTTGATATCGGAAAGAGTGAGACGCCGATAACGCCTGTAATGATTGGTAATGAAGCTTTAACTATGGCATTCTCTAAAGCATTGCTTGCTGAAGGTGTCTTTGTTTCCGGAATCGTTTTTCCGACAGTACCGGTTGGAACCGGGAGATTAAGAGTCATGATCAGTGCCATGCATAAGTTGGAGGATTTGGATTTTGCTTTGGGAAAATTTGCTCTCGTAGGGAAGAAACTAAATATTATCTAATTCGCAATCGCAGAATTTTATATAACCAAATATCTGAAAACTGTATATAAAATATACCAATTGACATTAAATAAAGGAGAAATCCAATCTGATGGGAATCATTCATACTTTCGCCCATGCCTATGACTATTTGTTTCCGCTTAATCAAGAGACTTTGGAGTTTTTAACCTTAAATTTACCATTAGGAAAAATCCTCGATGTCGGCTGTGCGACAGGAACATATCTTTTGGAATTGGAACAATTAGGTTTTCTCACTAAGGGAATCGATTCCAATAAGCAGATGGTAGAAGAAGCAAAACGGAAAGCCAAAATCAAAAAGCAAAAATGTATGTTTCAAACTGAAGATATGCTCTATCTTCGCTACAAGAATGAGTTTGACGGTTTAATTTGTATCGGCAACACGCTTGTGCATGCGGTTAATCTAGATGAAGCCAAACGCATCATCGACAATTTATATCAGGCGCTTTCTCCTTCAGGTCGTTTAGTTTTACAGATTATCAACTACGACCGGATCACAAATAACAAAATCGAAACGCTTCCAATAATCCAGTATCCGAATGTTGAATTCGAACGGATTTACGAGTATTCTGGCGAAAAAATCAGGTTTTTATCAAAAATCAAGGTTTTTGAAAGCCAATTTAACCATTCAGTCTTGTTGATGCCAATCAAATATGATACATTAAAACAGATGTTGGCCGATGTCGGGTTTATGGATATTGTCAGTCATGATGGGTTCACAAACATACCATTTGACATAGAACAGAGTTTACAACTAGTCTTTACTTGCCATAAGTGATGATTAGGTCAATTAAAAAAACAAGAATTTTCTTGTTTTTTTTCAAAACAAAAAATGGAGAAAGAAGTGATTGGCTATGTCCTTGGAAGAACTGAAATCTATGAAACAAAAGTGTGAAAGAATAGCAAAGCTAGGATATTTTGTTATCGTTATTTCTTTCATTCTTTTTATTCCGATGGGTATCTCGTTAGGCATTGGAGGCGCATTTGTAATGGCAGCACTTTTTATGGGTGGTGGTGTAATGACAGTCATCGCGTTCAATAATTTCAAAAAGTTGAGTGTGCATTTCAAGAACGCCTTCTTACCGGAAATTATCGAAAAAATCTATCCAGGGAGCCAATATTATCCTGAAAATGGATTTCAAAAGGAAGATGTATATGCAACCAAACTGTTACGAAAAAGTGATCGATATTATTCTGAGGATTATTTGTCGGGAACATACCAAAGTATTCCGTTTGAATCTGCTGATTGCAAGTTACAAAATGTGCACCACAACGGGAAAACAACCACAGTAGTCACTGTATTTTTAGGGAGAGTATATCGATTCGAATTTCCAAGAAACTTTGCAACCGAGATGATATTGATCCAGCCGGGAATTGCCCAAAAATGGGGATATGGCGAATATAATAAAATCGATACCGAGTCAGTGGAGTTTAATGGCGGATTTTTGGTTTTCGCCAGAGACGAAATCGGAGCTTATAAGATTCTTTTACCGCAATTCATGGAAAAATTGATGACACTTGATGTTAACTATCATGACAAAATAGCACTTTCGTTTATGAAAAGCACACTAAATGTTGCCATTAATAACAATATTGACACAATGGATCTGAAAATGTTCAAGCCAATTGACGAAGAATTTTTCCGTCAATTTGAACATGAACTTAATGATGTTGCTTCGATTATCGATATTTTAGGAGAGGATCATATTTCATGAAATCTATTCTACTTGAAGCGTCCAAATATAGAGGTCATAAAGTGTTTGTTTCATATACCACATCTGAACAGTATTTGATTGTGCCAGATCCTTATAAAAAGGACTATTCATTCATGCTAATAAAACAAAATTTAGCTCAAGCGCTTGAAAAATCTTTTTGGATGGAATTATATCCGGAATATTTTCCTGATGCAATGGCCTACGGATGTTTTAATAATGATGAATTAATCGCTTTGATCGAATTGACTCCAGAACGATGGAACCGGAGAATGCGAATAACCGAATTATGGGTTGATCCTTGCTTCAGGCGGAAGCATATTGCTTCAGATTTACTTCTTTTTGCAATTGACCATGCAAATAAAGATAATTCAAGAATGCTCATTCTTGAAACGCAAAGTTGTAACACTTGCGCTATAGACTTTTACCTTGAAAACGGATTTTCTCTAGTAGGTTTTGACCTCTTTTGTTATTCCAATGAAGACATCGAAAATCATGAGATTCGCTTGGAAATGGGCATGATTTTAGGTGAAATACAGTGAAGACAGGATTGCTTCTTCGACAACTTTTCCGCACCATCTTGATTGTCGGTGGTATTTATGGCATTATTTTAAATATCCTCCATTATGATTCGTTGCTTCAATCTTTATCATTTTACACAATTCAAAGCAATATTTTTATTGTTGTGGTAATGATCATTTATCTGTTTAAAAAAGATATACCATCCAAAAGCATGCTTATAGTTAAAATTTCAGCCACTATCGGAATTTTACTGACATTCTTAGTCTATCATTTAGTCCTCTATCCGGTTATCAATCTGACTGGAGAATACGATGTACCTTTTATAAATGATTTTCTCGTGCATACTTTCACACCTTTGCTGGCAATAACTGACTATTTGCTCTTCGACAAGAAAGGTAGCCTAAAGTATAGAGATGCGTTTTGGTTTCTTTCGTTACCCGTGTTTTATTTTATCTATGCACAAATCTATGCTTTTTCAGGCGGTATTTTTAAATTTGAATCGACAACTTCAAGATATGCATATTTTTTCCTTAACGCAGACAAGATCGGTTGGGGAATGGTTGCAATATATTCTGCAGCATTGCTTGTGATTATCTATTTAATTAGTCTTTTGCAAGTATTTGTTGATAAATTACAATTTAATCGGAAAGAAGGAGTAGAAAATGTTTAAATTTCATGTTCAAATCGGAATTGTGTTTTTGTCAATACTTATCATTGGGAATATTGTCGCGTATTTCTATTTGCCTGAAGACCTGGTCATGCAAATCAATTCTTCTGGAACATCCGGTTTCACACTGCCAAAGCTAATTGGCCAGGGATTGTTGATTTTAATTGGCGGTGCAGTAGGACTGCAAGTGGTTATGAAGAAAAAGGAAGCCGATTTCAAACGATGGTTACTGGCAATGGCAATCATGCTTTTGGTGAATGTGTTGGTGCTCATTTTCAATTTGTAGGAAATTTAAATCAGTGGGAGTGGTTCTGATGGTTTTGGATAAAAAGTTTATCATTAAAATGTGTGTCATTTGCGGAATCTACATAGTATTATCACCGATTGTTTTTCTCATTGTAAATGATTCGCTTCACATTATGTTAGGCTGGAATTTGTTGCTTGCCTTTGTTCCATTCCTGATAGCGATCTTCATTGATGCAAAAAAAAATGCAAAGACCTGGGTATTGGTATTGTTATTTCTTGTCTGGCTCTTGTTTTTTCCAAATACTTTTTATATGATAACTGATTTTATTTACATTGATTATGCAGAGTTCATGAATTCAACTGGCTATCTGACTCTCGAGTATTTGCAAAATCCATCTGCGTATCTGGCATTGATCCACGTATTTTTTGGTGCATTCCTGGGTGTCACACTTGGCTATTTGTGCCTTCATGTGATATTTGAGTCATTGCTGATGCCTAGGTTTGGAAAGAAGACTTGGATCTGGCTATGGGCTATTTGTTTCATGTCTAGCATCGGTATTTTCATTGGTAGATTTTTCCGTTATAATTCCTGGGATCTCATTCGGGTATTTGCCATACTCAAAGATTTTTTTGCAGACTTTGATTGGTTCAGCATATTGTTCATTTTGTTGTTTACTTTGACTCAATTGTTTCTATTTTGGATGATAAGATTACTTAGTAGTCAAATCAAGAAAAACTCATAAAAAAAGATCACCGCGGTGAATAAGTCAAGAGTTAGTAGACACAAAAAAAGGAATTAATGGAAGTCAAGTTCAGTTCGATACTGAATTGGACTTTTGTATTCTAGAGCACAAGCTAATCTTGTTTGATTATAGTATTTTACATA
>Ga0265595_1001758_pt1 | contig 15979 bp, 13 predicted proteins | sample saktaG_15_FD_190148 | JGI IMG/M metagenome (GOLD analysis project Ga0265595, IMG submission 190148) | Saline water microbial communities from Sakinaw Lake, British Columbia, Canada - sak_2013_06_06_50m | ecosystem: Environmental > Aquatic > Non-marine Saline and Alkaline > Saline ... | reverse complement strand
CAGGCGACTGACACACACAAGCTCCGCGACGAGCGAGCAAAGTGGGAGGCCACGAAATCAACGGGTCCTGAGCCGGCCAGGCCGCGTTCTGATAGGACGCCAACCCCGCCGACCGTGGATCGTGGGCGTACTGTGACCCCGCCCGTGGATCGTAAAGGTCCGGAGACGCCGACCATAGAACGCGGGCGTACTGTGACCCCGCCCGTGGATCGTAAAGGTCCGGAGACGCCGACCATAGAACGCGGGCGTACTGTGACCCCGCCTGTGGATCGTAAAGGTCCGGAGACGCCGACCGTGGAACGTGGGCGCGCTGCCACGCCGCCGGCGGAGCAAGCGCCTGCGCCCGTCCCCCCGCGCCAGGTCCATCTGACCAAACCGGAGCGAGTGAAGATTCCGGTCCCGCCGCCGACCTCGCGCAGGCCGGGTGCGTCGCCGGGCGACGCCGAAAAGGGCCCGCCGGCCCGGCCAGGCGATGAACAGAGATTCAGACCCGAAAGCAAGGCCCCGCCCAAAGAAGATGCCAAGGATAGGGAAAAAGATAAGGGTAAGGATGCCCAGAATAACCGAGACGACCGCAAGGACAAGTGAGCCAATCTTCTCGGCTTTCGGACAGACCGGGGCCGGGATTTGGACACCTTACAGGAGGAGACTGAACATGAAGCGAATAGCGTTAGGACTGGTGATATTGCTTGGCCCGGTGGTTCTGACCCTGTGCCTGGGGTTGGCTGGATGTGGCGACGACAATCGCTCCCATGGCTACAGGGATCGCGACCAGGATGTGCATCAGCGCCACGACGGCGACCGCCGCTGAGATTATCGTGACGGTGACAGGCGATGGATCGTGAACGAAGGAGTACCGACCATGAAGTTGCTGCAAACACTGCTATGGCTGTCGGCGGGCGTCGTATGCCTAGGCCTGCTGGGCTGCGGCGAACATAAGATCAGGCACACCTCCGAGCCGGTTTACGTGGAGCCCCAGCCGCAGTACGTGATTGTCCGCGAGGCGCCGCCGGCGGTCATTGTGGATCGCCGGCCGCCGCCGCCCGCCGCCGGGTACGTCTGGATTGACAGCTACTGGCACTGGGATGGCCGGCAGTACGTCCGGCAAGGCGGCCAGTGGGCCCGCCCGCCGCGCGAGCACGTCATCTGGGTAGCGCCCCGCTACGACAGGCACGAGCAAGGCTACCGGTACACGCCGGGACAGTGGCGGGAAGATCAGCCGCAGCGGCGAAGAGATGTCGACAATCGGGATAGGCGATAAGGCGGCATAACTGAAAGGCAAGTATCATGAGGTCAATAGTACGAGCAATGGTGTTGGTAAGTCTGGTGTCGATGGCGGTCGGCGCGCTGCTTCTGACCGGCTGCGAGACGTGGCACGGTCTGGGCAAGGACATCGAGAAGACAGGGGACTCCATGCAGGGCAGGGGAAGCTACAGGATGCCCGTCCACGCCACGCCGGACAAGGTCACCGCGGCGGCCAGGAGGGCAGTCGAGCAACTGAAGATGACGGACATCAACACTTCCGTCGACAGGAACATAGGAAAGGTGACAGCCAGGACCACGAGGCAAGACGGTGTCAGAATCGAAATCGCACAGTCCGGTCACCGTGACAGCATAGTGACGATTTACACCCACGGCGACGACGCCGACGAGGTAAGCCGGCAGATCCAGGACCAGATCAATCGCAACTTGTGATAGTTCCTGGCTGATCCTGACAACTGCCCGTGTATCCCTGTTGTCAGGTCCAACCGGATTCCGAGCCAAGGGCGTATTGCCCAATCTATAATTGTGTGTCAGGTTGCGGGCTGGGCTGAAAGGACCATGCCGCCGTGAAGCGCAAACTCATCCTCTACCCTCTGATATGCCTCGTTGTCCTCGGGGTGGGGCTGTTTGGCGTCTGGTACTGGATCGGCATGGCCGGCACGTCATCACTGGAGCGATGGATCGGCGGGCAGGTCAAGTCCATCGCCGGTTCCTACCTCAATCCCAGGGTGGAGTTCGACGACCTCGACTACCAGAAGCCCTACACGGTCGTGCTGATGAAGTTCCGGCTGACGGTCGATGACCCCGACAACTCCGGACGGACCGTCGACGTGATCCACGTGGACAAGCTTCGCCTGGAGCTTGCCGAGATCCCCCAAGAAGGCAAGCCGATCCGCATCAAGAAGCTGATTCTGGACCATCCGAAGATCAACGCGATTGCGGCCCAAAGCGACGGCAAGTTCATGGGCTTTCAGAACATGCTCAAGGAGAGGAAGGAAGAAGTTGGGGCTGAACCCGCCCAGGAAGAGGCGCCCCGCCTCAGCGACGTCTTCCAGATTGCCCTGCTGCAGATTATCGAGGGCCGGATGGTCTACGAATCGCGGGGCAGCGGCCGGCCGCCCATGATCCTGGACGCCATTAACAGCCGAATGGACGTCGAGAAGGACGACCAGGGCTGGTACAAGCTGGCGGCCACGCTGGAGCGAAAGCCGGTATTTGGTCTGAAAGCGGCCGGCAGGCTGGACCTGGACCACCTCGTCCTGGCGCTTGACTCGCTGAAGTTGGGCATCGAGTTGGGCGAGCAGCAGTACGGCAAGCTGCCCGGGCAAACCCAGCAGATGCTAAGAGAGCACGAGGTGACCGGCATGTTGCAGGTGACGGCATCCGGCCTGGTGCCGCTGGGCGATCCGGTATCGAGCGACCTTACCGCCACGCTGTCGATGGAAAAGGCGCACTTCGTCGCCGGCGAGTACAAGGGCGAGGCCCAGAACGTCAGCGGTAAGCTGCGGCTGAAGGATCGCCGTGTGTTGCTGGAATACCTGGTCGCCGATACGCTGAAGGGCAAGGTTCATCTGACCGCGGACATCGGCCTGGTCGATCCGTTTGAGGGCCGGGTGGACCTCACGGCCAGAGGCATCCTGATCGAGGAGACGCTGCGGGCGGCCTCCGGCGGCGGCCAGGGGGATGGTAAGCTCAAGTACAAGGGCGCCATGGACGCCGAGGTCACGCTCACCGGCCCGATGGACAAGATCCTGACTCGCTCCGGCGGGGGCGGCTGGCTGAAACTGCGCAACGGCCGCCTCGTGAGCCTGCGCGTCATCGACGACATCGGCCGGGCACTGGCTCAGAATATCAGGTCCATCTTCTCCAGTGAGAAGCAGAGCCGTCAGGACACGGATGCTGCCGACTTGGAGTTCCGGTTCATGGGCGACAGGGTCCACTTCACGAACATACTCGCCCAGACGTCGACCTTCGCCGTCAGGGGCCACGGCGACATCTGGTTCGATAAACGGCTGTCCTTGTTGCTCAACGGCGGATCGCCCGAGGATCTCCAATCGGTTACGGACGAAAGCGGCAGGGGCGGCAACGAGGTGGTTAACGCGATTGGCGACGTGCTGAACACGATCGGTCGCGGGGCCGAGGACATCGCCGGCGGGGTCCTCAGCCATGTTGCCACCGTTGTCGTCAGCGGCACGACCGACGAGCCCGCGGTCCGCGTCGAGCCATTCCGTAAGGTCCGCGACATGCTGGATGGCAAGTGATCCGGAATTGACATTCTGGAAATGGCTGGTTTCGCGGGTGCAGTTATGCTACAATCATTTAGTCTGGAGCCTGAAAGGGTTCCAAGTCGGATGACTGGATGAAGGGCAGGCCCTCAGGGCAGGCCAGTTGACGAGTAAGCCGACGCGGTTGGGCACCCCATGGGTGTTTTCTCGCGTCGGCTTTTTTTGTTCCAAGCGTGTCCGCCCAGGGCCGCGCCGGTCTGGAGCCAATGGAATCCGGAGACGGGAGCGCAGCGATGGAAAAATCCAGGCCGACCTTGGCACAGGAAATCTCGGAGGTGGTGATCGCCTTCCAGCAGCAGACCACCGGCCACGCGCCCAAGGCCGTCACAGTGGTTCTGAGCCAGGACACGCTGGTCATCGTGTTGCACGAGGCTCTGTCGCGGGCGGAGAAGGACCTGGCCAGGAGCCCATCGGGCGCCGAGCAAGTGCGAGAGTTTCATCAACAGCTCTTCTCCACGTCCTCTCAGTGGCTGCTGAAGCAGATCGAGAGAGTCACCGGCGTTCAATGGAGCGAAGCCGTCGTGGAAGTGGAACCAGCGACCGGGGATGTGGTGCAAGCCTTCGCGCGAAGCGCCAAAGTCCAGGTGTTCCACCTGGCCTGGAGCGAGCCCGGCAAGGCCGGGCCGGGCCGGCACGCGGAAAACCGCTGATCGAAGGAAAACGCCCCTTATGCACGAGAGCAGGATGCAACTTTACCTGATCAACCCGACGAACCCGCTGGTGAGTCTGGCTAACGTCAAGGAGAGTCGGTGGAATCGCTACCGCGTCTGGAAGCCCCTGGGGCTTCTGGTTCTGGCGGGCCTGACCCCGCCGCAGTGGCAGATCACCGTCATCGACGAGAACCTGCGCACGCCGGACTACTCGGCCATGCCCAGGCCGGACCTGGTTGGGATTACCGCCTTCACGTCCCAGGCCAACCGGGCATACGAGTTGGCGGCGGAGTTTCGTGGCCGCGGGGTGCCCGTGGTCATGGGCGGGATTCATGCCACCGCATGCATTGAGGAAGCGCTGCTCCATGTCGATTCGGTCGTCACGGGCGAGGCCGAAAGCGTATGGGCGAGCGTCCTTCAAGACGCCCGCCGGGGCCGGTTGCAGAGAACCTACCGCGGCGAGCACATCGACCTGGCGGAGGTGCCGCCGGCCAGGCACGACCTCCTGGCGGAAGGCTATGCCTTTGGCTCGGTCCAGACCACGCGAGGCTGTCCGCTGAGTTGCAGCTTTTGCAGCGTGTCGTCGTTCAACGGCACTCTCTATCGTCACCGGCCCATTGCCAGCGTGATCGAGGAGCTCAAATCCATCCGGGAAAAATGGGTTCTGGTCGTGGACGACAATCTCATCGGCATCAACGCGGCACACATTGCGCGAGCCAAGGAGTTGTTTCGCGCGATGATCGCGGCCGACCTCAAAAAGAACTGGATCTGCCAGGTAACCATCAACATGGCCGACGACGAGGAGTTGCTGGACCTGGCCGTGCTGGCAGGCTGCCGTGGCGCGTTCATCGGGTTTGAGTCTCCCACGGCCGAGGGCCTGAAGGAGGTTGGCAAGAAGTTCAACCTGCTCAAGGGGCGGGATTTCCGACAGTCCGTCCGGCGGATCCAGCGGCACGGCATCCTGGTGGTCGGATCGTTCATCATGGGCCTGGACAGCGACGAGCCGGGCATCGGTCGGCGGATTGCCGTGGCGGCCCGCAGCTATGGGCTGGACCTCCTCAACGCCCTGTTCCTTACGCCGCTGCCAGGCACTCGCCTGTGGGACCAGATGGAGCTCCAGAACCGCATTGCCGCCGCCGACTTCCCCAACGACTGGCGGTTCTACACGCTGGGGTTTCCGACGGCTCGCTACAAGAACTTCTCATGGTCGGCCCTTGCGGAAGAGATGACCTGCTGTGACCGGCGGTTCTACTCGCTGTGGCGAATTCTGCGGCGTCTGGCCGACAGCGTCCTGCGGAAGCGGCAGCCCCTCTTGTCGCTGGTGAGCAATCTATCGTACCGGAAGAACGCCCGGCTGAACCAGAAGAGCTATGCGAAACTGGATTTCCTGCGCGGCAGGAGCCTCATGAGCACGAGCATCCCAGCCGGGCAGCACGCGGCTGGGCTTGTCCTTTAACATTGGGGCCAATGGCCCCATGAGGAGCGAGAGAGCATGAACAAGCTTGGAACGATCAAGTTCAGTGGGAAGTCAGGCGAGCGGTATCCGTTCGTCGCCTACTCGCTGGAAACCGTTTTCGACAAGGCCTTCAGCGGGGTGTATGTTGCGACCCGGCGGAAAGAGGGCAAGTCCAAGAAGGGCTTCGTACATAAGAGAATATGCACGGGCCAGAGCGACGATCTTCGCCAGTCCCTGGCCAGTGTTGAGCCGTCATTCTCCGAGCGGGGCGCCAACTGTATCTGCGTACATGCGGAGAATGACCAGGCCGCCAGGCAGAAGATTGAGCAGGACCTGGCCCGGGGACCCATAGCTGATTGTGCCTGACGGCCTGCTCCCAAGGGAAATCGCGACGACTCAATAGGGCTATCGGTGGCGATTCGCCGATTTTACGCGGGATGGCCCAATAGCGTAAAGAAAGGATGCACTCCGTATGCGGTTGCTGCTGGTTATGCCAACGGGCTTGCAGGTTGGGTACGATGCGTACTTCTCAAGTTCACCGCTCGGTATTGAGACGGTGGCTGCCCATGTGCGCGACTGCGCCGACGTGATGCTTGCCGACATGCGGGGCAAAGGCCACGACGTCGAAGCGCATGCCGAGCAGATGCTCAGCAGCGATCCGGACATGATCGGCGTGAGCGTAAATAGCGCCCCGCACACAAAGTACACGCTGGCCCTGGCCGAGGCGATCAAACGCCGCCGGCCGGGTGTGAAGGTTTTCCTCGGCGGGCAGCAGTCGACCTTTCTGCCCGATGAGATGATGGCGCCAGGCCACGTCGACGCGGTGATCCGCGGCGAAGGGGAGTTCACCCTCCGCGACATAGTGACTCGCGGCAGCTTCGAGGGCGTGCCGGGCGTCTCTTGGCGGTCCAACGGCACGATACACAACGAGCCAGACAGGCCTCTGATCGAGAACATGGACGACGTGCTGCCTCCGGCACGGGACCTGCTGCCCGACCGTCAGCGGTATCGGGTCGGCAAGTACCGCGTGGAGGGCCTGGAAACCAGCCGGGGCTGTGCCCATCACTGCACGTTCTGCTCAGTCCGCAACTTTCATCGAGGCCGGTGGCGCCCCAAGAGCGTTCAGCGCGTCATGCGGGAGATTGACGAACTGCTGGATCGCTGCCGCTATCCCAAGGTCATCTATTTCGTGGATGACAATTTTTCCACGGACGTTCGCCGCATGGAAGAGATCTGCCGCGCCATAGTCGAGCGGAAGGCCCACGACACGTTCTTCTGGTGCCAGGCGAGGGTGGACGCCCTGGCGAAACGCCCCGACCTGGTCGAATGGATGGGAAAGGCCCATTTCACGGCCGTGCTGCTGGGCCTGGAAACGCCGGTCGCGCGGCTCCTGAAGTCTTCCGGCAAGAACATCTCCGTGGCCCAGACGATGAAGACAATCGAACTGCTCCACGCCAACGACATCGGCGCCTGGGGCACATTCACCTTGGGCCTGCCCGGCGAGACGCTCGATGACGCTCAGGCCACCGTGGATTTCATCCCGGCTACCGGTGTCGACGTGGCCCAGATCACCGTAGCCACGCCGATCCCCGGCTCCAACCTCTATGACGAGGCCAAGGCCCAGGGGACCCTGCTGGTGACGGACTGGGACCAGTACGACTTCACCTCCCCGACAATGAAGGGGCAGTTGCCCAAGAAGAAACTCGACGCCCTCATGCACCGGGCCTATCTCAATGTGTACCTCAGCGGACGATTCTTCCGCTCGATGTTCAGTCAGCGGACCAACCTCCAGCGTCTCCGCCGCACGATGTTCGGCGTGTTCTGGAGCTGGATATGGTTCCTGGTAAAGGAACAGGTTCGTGGTTGGTTCGGGCTGAGGCGAAAGTCGTCCCAGCCGCACCGGAGAGAGGCCGAGGCCGGGAAGTGACGGGCCGCTGTAATGTGCTCGGCCGAGATGTCCCACCACGCCGTCGGACCTGCCGGATGCCCAATTGGAATGCGCCCTGCGCTAAAAAAACTGCCAAACCACTGCAAAAAAGCTCCAAATGAGCGCAATATCCACACTCTGCGTATGTTATGGACCGCTCCCAAGGGTCGCAAAACCACTCCCAACCCACCCCCAACCCCACTCCCAACCCCACTTTAGGCCCACTTTAGGCCCACTTTAGACCCACTTTAGACCCGCTTTCGAGCGCTTTAGACCCACTTCCCAGCCGCTTTCCAATCAATTCCAACCAGTTTGCAGCCAATTCCTCTCCCTCGACAGGAGAGGGTGAAAGCCACATCGGCGAGAAATCAAAATAAGGACTTACATCACGGGCAATCGCCATAACTCCTTATTATTAGATTTCAGGCCAAAACGACAACGCCTCCCCGCCAAAGCCAGAAACGGTTACTGCCCATCGCCCGCCATGCGACCACACCTGTCGCCCCCCGGCCTTCCGGTTGACAAGGCTTGACCGCCGCGTCTATTATCCTGATCGTTCATCCGGTCGCCCATGGGTTTTCGGGAGGGCTGTGAGATGACCGGATTGACCATATTGACGGGAGTGACCGGAGTGATGGGGAACACATTGACGGGAGTGACCGCTTTGACAGGGCCGGCGGTGCCGGGTTTGGCGCTGTCGAAAGAGTCAATGGGGTCAATAAGGTCAATTTACGCACGCGCATGCCGCCTGCGGGAGGAGGATATCCATGCCTGAACTGTTCGACAAACACGGCGGTTTCAGGAGGCTGCATTCCTTTACGCTGGCCACGATCGTCCAGATCGAGGCGCAAGGCAAGGCCTTTGAAGAAACCGGCGGCTTTAGCGAACGCCTCACCGCCAAACGCATCAAGGCGCGGGAAAAGGACAGGCCCCCATCGCCGGACTGCCCGCTGTGCGGCAAGCCCATGCGTCAGCGCAAGTCGGCGAAAGGCGATTTCTGGGGTTGTTCCACCTTCCCGGAGTGCAAAGGAACCAGGCCGGTATGAGTGTGTTGACAGTAATGACCCGAATGACCCGAATGACCCGAATGGCCCCGAATGACCCGAATGGCCACATTGACAACGAAGTCCACAAGGTCATTCCTGTCAACACGGTCAATCCCAATCTGGGGGCACCATGCAGATTGTTTTTCAAGTCTGGCCGGTGGCATGTTTTCCAATTTTCCAAGCGCCCTGGCCGGCAGTGCTGTGCTTTCCATCCGCGGAAGCATGTGCCCAAAGCCGATCTCGACGCGGCGTGGGGATTTCCCGCCGCTCTAATCGCGAAAGACCTTCAGCTCCCACAGCGAGTACCCGTACTGCGTCGCTCGCTTGGTGCCGGTCAGGCGCACCCACCGGGCCTCGGCCGGGGTGAACTTGATCTCTTCCGAGCCGCCCTTGCCATCGGCCATCCGATAGACATCCTTCCAGGCCTTGCCGTCGAGTGACACCTCGATCGTGTAGGCCTTTGCGAACGCATTCTCCCAGTCGAGCACGATGCGTGAGATCTTCTCCGGCTTGCCGAGATCGACCGCGATCCACTGCGGGTCGGAGAACTCCGACGACCATCGCGTGTCGGCCCGGCCGTCCACGGCCGCGTCGGGCGAACTGGCACCGCTTTGTGCCATGTTTGAAGATGCCTTTGCGGGCTTGCCGACCGCGATGCCCATTTGCGCCTTGCGATCCTCCTCGGTGACGACGCTGAAGTCTCGCAGGCTTTGCACGGGCTCGGCCCCGTCCCTGGTCAGCGTGGCCTCGACCTGGTATTTCCCCGTCTTGGCGGGGATATCCGTCGCGAAGGTCAGCTTTACCTTGCCCAGCGCGTCAACCTCGACCGGCTGGGTCTTTTCCCGCACCGTCGACCCGTTGCAGAGTATGCGGAATCGCACCTGAGCCTTGCAGCTCTCGTACAGGTCGTTGATAACCACGACCGGGAACTCGTGCTGCTTGCCTGCGGGATATTCTTCCGCCCACGCGTCGATCATCAGCCCAACCGGGGCGAAGGAATCGCGGACGTACTTGAAGAACTCCGGCTCCCACGTCAACTTTTCCAGGTCCAGCCAATGGTCGCTGGTCTGGCCGTCCGGCCGGGAGTAGCCAAGCCCGCAGAAGTGCAGAACCCCGGCACATGCGCGATGCGAACGCCAGAACTCCGTCTCGGCCGCCAGATAGCGAGCGTAGGTGTGGCGACGCTGCTCCGTGGTCGAGTCCTTGCCGAGCAGGTTTTCGTAAAGCTTGCTGGTGAGCGTTGTCGCGGTGCCGTCACGGTTGAGCCAGAGCCAGCCGTACTCGTTGACGATGATCGGGTTCCTGCCGGGCTTCCATCCCATCGTGCCGGGGTCCTTGGCGATGTTGGCGAGCTTGAAGTTGGCATTGCAGAAATGATACGGGTGCTGCTCCCAGGAATCGCTGCCGCTGCCGCCGGGGCCCCAGCCGTTGTCCCACGGGCGATTTGACATGTCCAAGCCGCGCACCTTCTTGATCGCCTTGGCGATCTCGCCGGAATTGGTCTCGTTACAGGCGTCCCAGATGACCACGCTCGGATGGTTCCATCGCTCCTGCATCCATTCGGTGTACTCGCCGGCCAGCTCGTTGGCATCGAAGTCGCCGCCCTTGACGGACATGTTCCAGATCGGGAACTCGTCCTGGATGAGGACGCCTTCCTCGTCGGCGATGCGATACCAGAACTCCGGCGGGAAACCGATGCAGTATCGCAGCGAATTCCAGTGCATGTCGCGGAAAGCCTTGTGGAGCCGGCGGACCCACTCCTGGCGCCACGGCTTGTCGCCACGCTCGGCGTCCTCGAAGAATCTATAGAGCGTAACGTTGCTGCCGCGCATGAAGTACGGCTTGCCGTTGAGCATCGCCCTGCCGGTGGTGGGGTCGAGGCTGAACGTCCTCATGCCGAACCGCGTCGTGAGCGTGTCGGCCTCGCCGGCCACCTCCAACTCGTAGAGGAACGGGCTCTCGGGCGACCAGAGGTGGCAGTTGGGGATCGAAATCGGCACTTGTCCTGTCCGCTCCGGGCCGTCGCCGGCGGCTGGGATCTCGAACTGTCCCTGGCCGGCAACCTTGCCGGTGAGGGCCTCGCGGATCGTGACCTGCAACTTTGCCGCCTTGGCAGGCTCGCCAGGTTTTATCCAGGCTTGGACGGTGATGGACTTCTTCTCGATATCGCTGGCGGCCTGGACGCGGAGTATGTGCGGTGAGCCGGTAAGGATCAGTTCGACGGAATCGTAGATTCCTGGGATGAACTTCTGCTTCTCGTAATCCCAGCCGGACGGGATCGGCCTGGGCACGTTTTCGCGGAATGCCCCGACACGGATGAGGACCTCGTTGTCACCGACGCGCAGTGCCTTGGCGGCATCGAACAGGCCCGGCGTGAAGCACGGGATGTGATCGCCCAGGGGTGTTCCGTTCAGGATGACGCGAGTGCCGAACTTGGCCTTGTGGACCTTGAGGACCGCTGCGGCCGGGATGGGACCCTCGACGCGGAATGTGCGGCGATACCAGAAAGCCTCGCGCAGCTTGCTCTTGATGCCCACCTCTGCGAATGCAGGCGTGGCCATGTCCACCAGGCCCGGGACGGGAACCTTGTGAGTGAAGCCCTCCGGGGCCTTGTCCATAGCGCCCTGGCCGATGTCCCAGGAGCCGTCCAACGGGATCACCTGTCGCGGCTGGGCCGCCATGGCCGGTGCCGCACACAGCACGCTCAGTGCCGCCAAAACAAGTACCGACCTCATCGTGTCGCTTTCATTCTCACTTGCGAATCCAATGCGACTCAATCTCTTCCAGCGACCGGCCCTTGGTCTCCGGCACCCATTTCCACACCAGCACGATGGTTGCCACGCAGAAGAAGGCGTACAGGAAGAACGGGAAGCCATGGTGGAACAAGTCCACGAGGAACTTGTTGCCGTCCATCATGGGGAACGTCAGGGATACGAAGAAGTTGGCGATCCACAGGCAGGCAACGGCTATCGCCATGGCGCGTCCTCGGATCTTTGTCGGGAAGATTTCCGACAGGATCACCCACGTCACCGGCCCGACCGATAGCGCGAAGCACGCGATATAGCCAAGCATAAAGGCCAGCAACCACAATTGCGTGCTCTGGGTGTAGGCTGCCAGGCCAATAGCCACCAGGCATATTCCCATGCCGAGCGAGCCGATGATCATCAGCGGCTTTCGGCCGAGGCGGTCGACCGTCCAGATCGCAACCACGGTAAACAGCAGGTTCACCGCGCCGACCACCACATTCATGAGCAGGGCGGCGTTGAAGCGGGTGCCGAGCTGTGTGAATATCTCCGTCCCGTAATACAGGAACACGTTGATGCCGGTAACCTGCTGAAGCACAGCCAGTGCCACGCCGATGACGAGGACCACCTTCAATCCGGGCCGAAACAGCATGCGGATGCTGCTGGTTTCCTGGGCTATGACGTACTCGATCTCTCGCAGTTCCTTTTCCGCCTCGACCGGGCCGTTGACACGCGCCAGCACAGCCAGGGCCTGGCTGGTCTTGCCCTTGGCAGCCAGGAATCGCGGCGTTTCGGGGACAAGGAACATCAGTATGAGCAGCGCGGCGGCCGGGAGGGCCTCCGAGGCGAACATCCACCGCCAGCCGGTGGACTGGATCCAGGCGTCGCTTGCTGAACCCGCGATGAAGTAGTTGACCAGATAGACCACCAGGAAGCCTGAAACGATGGCGAACTGGTTGACCGACACGAGCCGGCCTCGAATCCGGGCGGGGCTTATCTCGGCTATGTACATAGGGCTGGTCATTGACGCGGCCCCGACGCCCAGGCCGCCGAGGATGCGGTAATCGATGAACAGGGGGTATGTACTTGTCTGAGATAACCCCAATCGGTAGTGTTCTCCGAAAAACGGATACCCGGTCAGGAGGAATTCGGTGAGCTCTTTCGGAATGGCCGACCCGATGGCGGAGATGAAGAACAGCACGGCCGCTATTATAAGGACCTTTTTGCGGCCCAGGTGGTCGCTGATGGTTCCAGCCATCACCGCCCCCAGCACGCAGCCCACCAGCGCGCTGCTGCCCGCCCAGCCCTTTGCCGCATCGGTCATGCTGAAATGTTTCTGCATCGGCCCGATGGCGCCGTTAATCACCCCGGTGTCGTAGCCGAACAGCAGTCCGCCGAGCGCGGCCACCAGGCAAATAAGTATCGTGAAGACCATGCTTCCCTTGTCCATCGCCGGCGTATTGTCAGACAATGTGCTCATGCTTTCTCCTCGATGACGGAATCAGTTGGAGCTGTCGCGGTAGGCCTTGAACATGGCCAGCACGTTTTCGATCGGGACCATGGCTTGGATGTTGTGAATGGCGTTGAACACGAACCCGCCGTTCTTGCCGAATATGTCGATGCGGCCACGGACCTCGTCGTAAACCTGCTGGGCCGTGCCGAAAGGCAGGGTTCTCTGGGTGTCAACCGCCCCGCCCCAGAAGGTGAGCCTCTCGCCGTAGGCGTCCTTGAGCTTCTGGGCGTCCATCCCGCATGCGGAACACTGCACCGGGTTGAGGACCTCGAAGCCCGACTCGATGAAGTCCGGGATCAGCCCCACCACCGCGCCGCAACTGTGGATGAACGGCTTCCAGTTGGTGTTATTGTGGATGAAGGCGTTGATCTGCTTGTGGAACGGCTGGAACAGGTCGCGGTAGGCCTTGGGTGATATGAACAGGCCGTTCTGCGTGCCGAAGTCGGTGCCGGTGGTGAACGCCACCTGCACGTTGTCGCCCAGGGCCTTGGCGAGCACGGCCAGGTTCCCCAGTGCGATCTCGCACTGCTTCTCGAAGATCGCGCAGACGTGGTCGCGATTGGCCGCGGTGGCCATGTACCACTCCTGCACGTCGCGGATGCCCTTGGTGTGCCTCATCCACATCGCGGGCACAAGGGCAATGTCGCCAAAGGCCGAGCCCGGAACGCTGAGGATGGCGCCCTTGCCGGCCGTGCCGGCCGCGCGGGCTGAAGCGGCCATGAAGTCCACGACTTCCGCCGGCAGCGGGCCGAACTCTTCCAGGTTGTCCTGAACGTCGAGATTGTCCTCGTCGATGGGCTCCTGCCGGCAGATCGCGTCGAAGTAGAACCCGTCCTTCGGCATGTGGCCGCTGGGGGCAATCGACGTGTCGCCCTCGGGATATATGTACCAGTCGCCCTTGTCGTCGGTGGTGATGTTGAACTGCCCGGGAACCAGCACGTCCGTGCCGTCGAACAGCCGCAGCGGCTTGAAGTCCTTGTTCTCGAAGCCGAACATCGTCCGCGGCCCCATAACGCCGACAACGTCGACTCCAAGTGCCTCGGCCAGTTTGGTGTCGATTTCGCCAAGCATCTGGTACGGCTCGATGACCTTGACGCGATAGTCCTTCTCGCCCAGGAGGGCCTGCCGCAGCCGGTGAACGGTGGTTACATTCATGCCCGTAACGGCAGTGGCCCCGAAATCCATCGGGGGACGGTCCGGCTGCTTATGGTCCAGTGCCGTCTGGAAACGTTTGAGAGAAGTCATTGTCGTGTCTTTCCTTGCGATACCGTGCCGCCGCGGCGATTCCTGCCGGGCTCTTTCGGCAACCCGGTGTTTCCCGGATGGCCTTGAGCTGACGGGCACCTCCGGTGTCGCGGGGATTTTACATCGTTTCGCCGCCTGTCACCAGCAATTCGCGGTATTCGTGGGCAAAGAGAGGTCAGATGCCGAAACTCGCATGTCTTCGCGGGTTTCGCCAGGCGACGCGGGATGAAGGGCGTTGTACTCACTGTACCCGCACGCACGCACGCATGCGGGCGGGTGGCCGGCGTCGCGTGCGGGTGGCCGGCGTCGCGGGCGGCGGCTGGGCAAGTCAGGCCCTACCCTGGCGCCGCCTGCGGCGAAGCACGGCCAGGCCCCCAATTGCCAGCAGGCCCAGCGTTGCCGGCTCGGGCACGGCCGCGGCGTATAGGTCGTAGCCGTCGGCGTTGCTGCCGGCCCAGTAGACCACCGTGCCGTCGGGTGCGATTGTGTATCCGCTGATGCATTCGCCCTCGGCCAGTGGGTCGTTCAACATCCAGGGTGTTCCGCCATGCACGCTGACGGCGTACAGGCCGGTCACGGTGCTTTGAGAAGGGATCGAGAACTGTGGCTCCGCCCCGCCGCTGTAGATCACGTACTGCCCGTCGGGCGTCAGCGAGAATCCGTGGATGTAATCCGCATCGCCGGGGCCGGCGTCCAGGCGGACCGGACCGCCGCCGGCCAGGGAGACCGAGTAGAGCTCGATCCCGCCGGCGTCGATCATGCTGCCGTACACCAGCGTCTGGTCGTCGGGCGTCAGCGCCATGCGGAACAGCCAGGGAAACGTCCCGACAAAGCCGGCCTCGGCACCGTGGACGTTGTCGGCCAGGATGCGGGCCTGGCCGTCGGTGAAGGGAGCGTACCAGAGCGAGCCTGTCCCGCTGCCATCCGTGGACTGGTAGACGGCCCCGCTGAGATCGTGCAGGATCTGGAGGTAGTAGAAGGCCCGATCCGCCGGGCAGGTGACGGTTCCCACGACCGTCGAGGTTCCGGTATCGAGCGAGAAGCTGCGGAACTCGGTCACGCCGGCCGACGGGTTGGCGGAGCGCAGCAGGTGCGAACCGTCGAGCTCGGCGTACGGGGCCGGCAGGACGCCTTTGGGCAAGGGGAGAGTGACTACGGTCCCGCTGAAGGAAGACAGGAGAATCGTGTTCGTCCCGTCCACGTTGACGCTATAGGTCTCACTGATGTGGTGATTCGAAAGGGAGGTGTCGCCAGCATGGTAAATGATGTGAGACCCGTCGCCTGTAAAATAGGCCGAACTTATCACCAGGAATGAGTCGACGGTTCCCAGCGTCGTAATCGGCCCGCCGCCAATGTCCTGGATGTACAGGTGGTTGTCTTCATTGCAGATCACCCGTTGGCCGTCGGGGGAGATGGCGGGCAACCCTTGCCCGATGACACCGATACTCTGCGGCGCCACGTCGAAGAGCGTCACCGGCGACGCCCCGCCGAAAGCGGGCACGGAGTAGGACACGCGGTTCTCCGTCGTCGACGAACTGTGGTTGCTGGCGTCGTAAATCACATGGGCCGAGTCGGAGGCGATCTGGAACTCGAACATGTCCACGTGGCTGGTGGCCAGCGAGGCCAACTGCACCGACGTGCCGCCGGAGATCGGCGCCTTCATCAGGTCCACGTTGCCCACCGACGGCTCGGTGTTGTAGATGACCGACAGGCCGTCGGGAGCGATGTCGAAGATGCGATGGCCGATCCAGAAAACGTTGCCTGACAAGGTGTAGTTATCAAGCACAACGGTCCCGCCGGAAAGCTGCGTGACCGGCCCGCCGGTGATCGGCACGCTGAAGACGGCCGCG
>Ga0265595_1001757_pt1 | contig 15984 bp, 16 predicted proteins | sample saktaG_15_FD_190148 | JGI IMG/M metagenome (GOLD analysis project Ga0265595, IMG submission 190148) | Saline water microbial communities from Sakinaw Lake, British Columbia, Canada - sak_2013_06_06_50m | ecosystem: Environmental > Aquatic > Non-marine Saline and Alkaline > Saline ... | reverse complement strand
AGATAGAAACAATTTTATATTAGAGGTTTTTAATTATGTCTATTATGGCAGATAATAAGCTATCAATTGAAGATATGGCCGTTTTCTGCAAAAAGAAAGGCCTTGTATTTCCTAGTGGAGAGATTTACGGAGGCCTGTCAGGATTCTTTGACTTTGGGCCGAATTGCGTTGAAATAAATAATAATATCAAAATGGAATGGTGGAAATTCCATGTTCAGGAGAGAGAGGATATAGTAGGCATTGACGGAAGCATTATAACAAATCCAAGTGTTTGGGAGGCTTCCGGCCATGTCGAAAACTTCAGTGATGTCCATGTAAAATGCAAAAAATGCAAAAAGCCAAACAAGATAGACAAGAGTGAAATAGGAAAACTAAAATGTGAATGCAGCGGAGAATATGATGTTATAGGAGACCTTAACCTTATGTTCAAAACTAATGTTGGGCCAGTAGAGGGCAGCACTGCTTACTTGAGGCCAGAGACAGCACAGCTAATCTTCGCAAATTTCAAGCTTGTCGCAGAAAGCTCAAGATTAAAACTGCCTTTTGGAATTGCACAGATTGGCAAGGCATTCAGGAATGAAATATCACCAAGAGATTTTTTATTCAGATGCCGTGAGTTTGAGCAGATGGAAATAGAATATTTTGTTCATCCTGATAATGCAAAAAAATGCCCTTTCATAAAAGATGTTTTAAAACACGAGATAAATGTTCTTTCAGAGGAAACACAGAAGAAAAATCAAAATCCTAAAAAGATGACAATAGAACAGGCATTAAAAAACAAGATAATAAACACGGAATGGCTTACATACTGGCTTGCAACAGAACATAAATGGTTTATCAGCCTCGGGGCAAATCCAGACAATTTCAGGATAAGACAGCATCTTAAAGATGAGCTTGCACATTATTCCTCTGACTGCTGGGACATTGAATATAATTTTCCATTTGGATGGAAAGAGCTTGAGGGAATAGCAGACAGAAGTGATTTTGACTTGCAGCAGCATATAAAGCATTCAAAGAAAGATTTGAGCATATTTGACCAGGAAACAAACAAGAAAATTGTTCCGCATGTTGTTGCAGAGCCAAGCCTTGGTGTTGGGCGCGCATTCCTTGTGTTTATGTTTGATGCTTATAATGATGATAAAAATAGAGGAAATATTGTTTTAAAGCTTGACCCTAAACTGTCTCCGATAAAAGCAGGCATTTTTCCTTTAATGGGCAAGCCAGAGCTTGAGAAATTAGCAAAGGAAATTCATGCAAACTTAAAAAAATACTTTAATACAAGTTATGACCGCTCTGGTTCTATTGGAAGAAGATATGCAAGAGCAGATGAGATTGGAACCCCTTTCTGCATAACAGTTGACTTTGACTCATTAAAAGACAAAACAGTTACAATAAGAGACAGGGATACAACGAAACAAGTTAGAATAAAGATAGCTGAGATAAAAGATATTATAAGGAAACTCATAGATAAAGAGATTGAATTTAGGGATTTGGAATAACTATTAACATCAGAATTCCTGTTATATCTTCCGTAGGGAGTTAAGTTTTTCAAAACAAATAAGATTTGATATTTTCAATTTTTCCATCTAAAATTATCGGTGCAAATCCTAACATTTCATATTTGTGGTTATTTTGAGTTTCATCGTATGGAAAGAGGAAAAAAATTTTCTTTTTTAACCACCAAGCTACACAGATATCACGATAAGCTCCAGGACCAATATAACCTTTAATATCATTTTTTTTGTAATTTAAAACTAAGAAAGCGTCGCTTTTTGCTACTAATTCTGCGTCGCCTCTACCAACTCCTAATTTTTTTAGGAGTTTAATATCATATTTTTTTCCTGGGTCTTTAATTATACGATAAGTATCAAGAGGGATATTTACATTAAAACCTAGTTTTTCTAGGACTTTTTTAGCTTCTTCCATTTTAGAGGCAAAGGTCATACTACCACCAATCATAATTGAAATCTTGTTATTCATAATTAATTAAAAAAATTGAAAGAATATAAACCTTTTGAAAAACTCAATTGGATATAACATTCATTAAAGCAGATATAACTTGTTTTATGATTCCTTACTGCAATTTTTTGGTATGCTTAAGAAATTTGATTAGTTCATTTACATCTGATTCTAACTCTTGTGTAATTGAGTGAAAAATTAATTCATCATCAGTTTTCCCATATTGATGGGCTATTATATTCCTCATTCCTTTTGCTTCTTTAAATCTTATAGCTAATTCTTGCGAAATAATTTTTTCTTGTGCAAGAATATCAAATGCCTCTTTATCTTCTTCAGGAATCTTATATCCTTTATCCTTAATTATTAAAAAGGCTAAATCAATTACTGCTTCTATAATCTTCTCAAAGTACCTTTCACAGGCCGCCTTTGTTTTCAATTCAGTTTTATACTCATGGAAACTTTTTGGCATAATCTCCTCTAATTCAGAAAGATAATTCTCAATTTCCCTTATTTTATCATTTATTCTCATTTTTATATAATATTCTTCCCTTATTGTCAATCTCTTTTTTAATCTTGCTAGGCAGGTGATTGTAAACTTGAACATCTACTTTTTGGTTAACTTTGCCTGAAATTCTTTTTCTAAAAAGGGCAGATTCCTTTATATTTACATTATCAAATTTTACTGCTATATCTATGTCAGATTTGAAAGTGAATTTGTTCTCAACCAAAGAGCCAAATAATAAGACTTTTTTAATCTTTCTAAAAAGAATATCATTTAAAATAGTTTTTTTTGCTTCTTCAACCACCTTTTTTATTTCAAATCCCTTCTTAAGCTTAAATTCTTCAGAAAATCTGGATGCTTCTTTAATAAATTCAAGTTTCTGTCTTATATCCCTTGAAAGCCTGTTTTTTTCTGATTGTGTTAAATTTAACCCTAATAATTGCTTTTCAATTATCTTTAATTCCCTTTTGCCAAATACTTTTCTGGCATTCTTATTTGAATTCAAAAATCTTAGTAAGCTCATTTTAAATAACCTCAATTAAGGTTATAATAACCATAATAAAGGTTATATTTAAATCTTTCGTTTTCTTATAAAAAATTGTCAAAATACTATAAACTGAGGTTTGCAGATAAATAACAATCTGTTTAATAACTCACGAAGAAATAATGAAAAACATTTTGCATTCAAGAAATTACAAATAAAAAGCTTTTTAAATCATCTGCGTTTTCTTTAAATAAAACATAGAAGGTGTAATAAATGGCAATAAAAGATTTAGAAATAAAACAGGGAAATGTTGACCTCACAGCAGAGGTTGTTGAAGTAGGCGAAGTAAGGGAATTTAACAAGTTTGGAAAGACCGGAAGGGTTGCAACTGCAAAACTCAAGGATGAGACCGGAGAAATAAATTTAAGCTTGTGGAATGATGATATTGACAAGATTAAAGTCGGGGACACAGTCCAGATTAAGAATGGTTTTGTCAATGAATGGCAGGGCACACCTCAGCTAACAACAGGGAGGCAGGGCACTTTAGAAGTTGTTGGCAAAGCAAATGAAAGCTCAGAGACAGAATCAGATTCAGAAGAAACTGCTGAAGAAGACGTCGAATAAAAATTAAATTAATTTTATTCTTATTATGGGGCGGTAGCTCAGCCTGGGAGAGCACATGACTGAAGATCATGTTGTCCGGGATTCAAATTCCCGTCGCCCCACTTATTTTAAGAAATATAAAATTAAATAAAGAATTTACTTGATCTAGAATTTTTATGATTTTAATTGTTAATTTTGAAGATTTTGAATCAATATCCTTGTTAATTTTGAAGATTTTGAATCAATATCCTTGTTAATTTTGAATATGGAGGTTGCTTCAAAATATAGTCATTGGCTATTTCTTCTAACTGCTTTAACTCTTCTTTACTAAACTTAAGTAGGGTTACTTCCTTTATAACTTTTTTAAAACCAGGCCTTATATTAAGTATAGAACTATAGTGTGGAAGAGAGGGCCATGGATAATATATTCCCCCTATTAGAAGTAATCCAAAAAGAACGTCTAATAATTTTTGAGATAAAGAAGAAATCCCTTTTTCACTAAAAATAAAATCATTTAATAAACTATAATTTGGTTTTATTTTATGTATTGTTCTATTTATATATACTGGACTACCCAAAATCTTTTCTGTGGGTATATAATACAACATACCCTTCAATATATCTGTTAGTGAATGTGAATCTTTTGTTTCTTTACTAGCTATATAATTTGCTGGACTCATTTTACTATTCTAAAATAATGAAAGTATTTAAATCTTTTTATAAAAAGCCGGAAAATCTCCGGAAATCATATAAAACGAAAGCTTAATTAATAAACGCATTTTAATTAATTCTATGGAAAAAAAAGAATCCATCTTTGTTATATGCGCGCACTCTGATGACCAGATACTCGGGCCGGGCGGAACACTAGCCAAATATGCCAAAGAAGGAAAAGAAATCTTTACAATTATTTTCTCATATGGTGAAACCTCCCATGTTTGGCTTAAAAAAAGGGTTAGTGTTGAGATAAGAGTCAAAGAAGCACAGGCAGCTGATGAGGTAATTGGCGGCTCAGGAGTTGTTTTCTTTGGCATTAAAGAAGGAAAATTTTTTGAAGAAGTTGAGAACAAGAATCTTAAGGACAAATTAAAAAAACTTTTGAAGGAAAAAAATCCTTCAAGAATATTCACCCATGTGCCTGATGATGTGCATGAAGACCACAGGGCAGTTTATAAAATTATAAATAAAACTCTTGATGAGATTAACTATAAAGGTGACCTTCTTGGATTTGATGTATGGAATGCAGTTGACATAAAAAAAAGGCAACTTCCAAAGGTTTACATTGATATAAGTGATACATTTAAGATAAAACTCAAAGCACTTCATTGCTTTAAGAGCCAGATTATTGCAATGCTGCCCCCTTATCTGGGAGTTTATATAACAGCGTTTATGAACGGGTTAAAAAATGATTGCAAATATGCAGAAAAATTTTACAAAATAAAATGAAAAAGCTTTTGATAGCAACAGACTCTTTTCTTCCAAGATGGGATGGTATTGCAAGATTTCTCAATGAAATCCTGCCTAAGCTTTCATCTGATTATGATATCACTGTTATTGCACCAAGATTCAATGGCCAACTGGCAGAGTTCAAGGATATTAACATTATCAGAATACCGCTTTCAAGAATCCGTGTCGGAGATTATACCCCTGCTAAATTTTGCATTAGAAAAGTTATAAAAGCTGTTAAGCAAGCAGATATAGTTTGGACCCAGACAATAGGCCCAATAGGTGCTCCTGCGATACTAGCTGCAAGATTTTTTAGAAAACCCCTTGCAGCATACATACATTCTATTGAATGGGAGCTATTCTCAAAGAGCATCTCTCGAAGAAATCCATTTAGGAATTCAATAAACCTCTTTACAAAGGCAGCTGCAAGATGCCTGTATAACAGATGCAGCCTGCTTATTGTCCCTTCAGGTGAGGTTGCAGAGATACTAAATTGGCATAACATAAGAACAAAGAAAAAGGTTGTTCATCTTGGAGCAGACACATCTAAATTTAGGCCGGCAGAAAACAAAAAGGATGCAAAGAAAAAAATAGGAATTAATCCAGAGCATGTAGTCATTGGATTCAGTGGCAGAATTGGGCGCGAGAAAGATCTTGTAACACTTTACAGGGCTTTTCTTAGGTTAAGGAAACTATATGATAATCTTATTTTATTAATAATAGGAAAAGGGGTTAAGGAACTGAGAATAATGCTTGAGTCAAAAAAGAATGTAATTATCGTTGAATATGCCGAGGAGATAGTGCCTTATCTTCAGGCAATTGATATTTATGTTATGCCATCATTAACAGAAACATCTTCTTTATCCACAATGGAAGCAATGTCGTGTGGTATTGCGGTTGTTTCAACACCAGTAGGCTACATTAAGAATTATATAAAAAACAGTTATAATGGATTTTTCTTTAATAAGCAAAACCCTTACGAACTATCCAAAAAACTGGCTGTTCTGCTGGATGACGAGAAACTTAGGGTAAAAATAGGGGAAAATGCAAGAAAGACAATTATAGAATTTTATAACTGGAATAAAACAACTGAAGGGATAGAGGAAGCGCTAAGGGAGGTTATATCTTCAGGCTTGTAACATTGCTTACCCCATTAGCACCCATGGAAACACCATAAAGTGTATCTGCTTCTGTTATTATGCTGTCATTGTGTGATATTACAATATACTGCGCTTGTTCAGAATATTTCATGATAAGTTTTGCAAGCTTTTCTGAATTATGCTTGTCAAGTGCAGCATCAACCTCATCAAGCACATAAAATAATGCTGGCTTATAATCCTGGATTGAAAATATGAACGCCAGTGCTGTAAGGCTTTTTTCTCCACCTGATAATGAATGTATATCCATAAACCTACTTCCTGTTATTTTAACTTTTACTCTTAATCCCCCTTCAAAAGGCTCTTTCTCATTTTCTAAAACAATTGATGCAGCTCCTTTTGAGGTAAGCTTAGAAAAAATATTTTTGAAGTTTTCATTAACTGCATCAAAGGTAACCATAAACAGCTCTTTTTTCTTGTTCTCAACCTCATCTATCATAGCAATAACATCTTTTTTCTCTGATGCAAGCAGATCCTTTTTATCAAGCAATTTTTTATATTCTTTTTCTATGTTGTCATAAACTTCCAGGGCCCTCATGTTTACAGCACCAAACTCTCCGATAAGTGCCTCAAACCTGTTAATTTCCCTTTTGAGTGATTCCTCACTTTTTTCTTCTAGCAGCTCAACATCCTCATACTGCTCAGATTCTTTTTTCAATCCTGCAAGCTCTGCCTTAACCTCAACATTTTTCATCGAGAGATTGTTCATATTTGTTTCAGTGCCCCTGTTTTGGTCCTCTTTGTTCATTATCTCACTTTCACTCTTAAGGATTTCATTATTGATATTATCCCTTTTCCTGAACAATTCCTTAAACTTTGTCCTGAACTCTTTCTGGATTTCCTCTTTTTTAACCAGCTCTTCTTTCTGTTTTTTTATCCTTTCTTTTATCTGCCCGAGCTCTGCTGAGAAATCCTTTTTTTCCTTTTCCTGCTCTTTGAGTATCTTCCCTATATTTTCTTCATCCCTCTTCAGTATGTCATTTATCTGCATGCTAATGCTGCTTACCTTTGAGTCAATCTCAAGAATCTCATTCTTTATTTCCTGCTTTTTATCTTCAAATGTGTTAAGCTCAGCAAGCAATGTTGGGTTTCTCAATCCACTGATTTTTATTCTCAGTTCCTGTTTTTTTGTTTTTATTGATGCCAGATTTTTGTTGCTTCCTTCTATGTGTTTTTCTGTACCAGCTATCTGATTATCAATTTCTTTTAAGTTGTCTTTTAAGTTATTTTTTTGCTTTCCTGAGGCCTCTGTGTCTCCTGTTTCAAGATGGAGGCTTTTTTCCAGTTTTATTATCTCTCCTTCAAGAGATGATTTTTCATTTCTTAGTTTAGTGATATTTTCCTCGACTTCTGACCTGCGGCGATGGAGAATGTCAAAAACCTCCTGAAGATCATTCACTTTTTTCTCGCACTCCTGCAAGTCTTTTGTCAAATCTTCCTGCTGGAAGTTTATTCTTGATTTTTTCCTGTAACCACCCTGCATTGAGCCGCTTGTTTCAATCAAATCCCCCTCAAGGGTGACCATCCTGTAGCTTCCTATTCCAATTCGCCTGGCAACATTGATGTTGTCAACAACTATTGTTTTTCCAAAGACATAAGAGAATGCTTTTTTGAATTTGCTGTCAAACGAAACAAGCTCTATTGCTAGATTGTGAACTCCGTTTGAAGACAATACTTTTTTCACATCATTATCTGGTGTTGCCCCTTTTATCTTGTTTAATGGCAGAAAATTTGCAACTCCAAGACTGTTATTTTTAAGGTATTTTATGCATGTTTCAGCAACCTTATCATCTTCAACTATGATGCTCTGTATTCTTGAGCCAGCTGCAACCTCTAAAGCCATGGAGTATTTTGCAGACACATGGCCTAATCCAGCAACAGTTCCATAAATTCCATTAATCTTGTTTTTTTGCTCAAGGATGCTTTTAACAGCAATGTTTGCTGATGCTTTTTCAGTTATTCCAATATTTTTTACTTTTAATCTTTCAAGCTCCCCTTTTGCGGATAATAGGTTATCATTTGATTTTGCTAATTGGGCTGCAAGTGACGAGTCCTCATTTAAGAACTTATTGAGATCAAGTGTTTTTTTCTTGAAATCATTTTTCTTTTCATTTAGGTTCTCCATATCTTCTTTGTTTTCTTTCTCAACATCAAAGACCTTTTGCATTGCAGCTTCGATATTTTGGATTTGATATTCAACCCTGTCCTTTTCCCTTAGAAGTTCCTGCTGTTTCTCCCTGAGAATTTGTATTTCTCTTTGCCCTTCTTCCTCCTGTTTTTCAACTTCTCCAATCTCTTTTTCAATATCATCCAGGTTGTCTACCTTATGTTTTTTCTTGAAATTCTTTATAGAGTCCTCAAGTTCTAGAACATTTTCATTTTTGCCTTTTTTTATTTTTTCCAGCTTTGATTTTTCTGATATCAGGCTATCAATTTTTTCATGAATTTCTGTAAGGTCTTTTTGCAGCCGGTCTTTTCTTGAGTCAATCTTTACAAGCTCATTCCCGCATGTTGCTATCCTTGTTTTGTTTGTCTCAATATCAACCCTTAACTGCTCAACCTTTTTCTGCATATCAAGCTGATCTTTCTCCCCCTTTTCTTCAATTTCTTTTGTTATATTGTTTATTTCATTTCTTTTATCAGAAACTGTTTTCTTTAGGTTCTTTATCTTATCCTGAATATCTTTTATTTTATCGCTGCATGCCTTAATCTCAGATTCAAATTTTTTTTGGTTATCTTCTTTTTTTATTACCTGGATATTAAGGTATGTTGCCTTGTTCTGCTTTATGTTGTCACTCATCTTTTTGTACTTTAAAGCCTGGTCACGTTCTGATTTTAGTTCTTTTAGGTATGTCTGCCTTTCCGCAAGTATTATGTCAGCTTCATTTAGCTTGCCCTCAACCTTATCAAGCTCATTAAGGGCTTTCTTTTTTTTGTCTTCATATATTGAAATTCCTGCTATCTCCTCAACCACTAATCTCCTCTGCTCAGGAGACATCTCAACAAACTTGTTTATATCTCCCTGCAGGATTATATTATAGCCATCTGGGTCAACTGCTGCAACAGACATCATGTCAAGAACCTGCTGCCGTGTTCTTCTTTCATCATTTATTTTGTAAACACTTGCTCCAGTTTTATTTACAATCCTTGTAATTTTAACCTCTGGTAAGTTAGATGGGAATATTTTGCTGGAATTATCAAAATATATGCTTACCTCTCCATTTTTAGCAGGAGCCCCTTTTTTTCCGCCATTGTATATGAGGTTTGCAGACTTTTCAGCTCTAAGGCTTTTTGAGCTCATCCTTCCAAGAACAAAACATAATGCATCCATTACATTTGATTTACCAGAGCCATTTGGACCAAGAACGCAGTTAAAATTATTGCTGAAAACAAATTCTGTTTTTTTTGCAAATGACTTAAATCCCCTGATTACGAGTTTATTAATCCTTGTCATTAATTAAATCCTCTTTTTATAATTTTTAACTAAAACATTGAAATATTGCTTCTATATATAGCTTTTGGTTAACCTAAAACACAAAACTTTTATAGAAAACAGCTTTGGATAAGTGTATGGAACTTTTAAAGCAGGTTATTGAAGAATTAAGGCCAGAAAAAGGTGCAGTTGATAAATGCACTATTGTTTTAGGCAGTATAAACTCCAGGATTAAAAAAAACAAAATTATGGCCATAGCTATTCTTGGCGGCTCTATAGCAAAAGGGACATTCTTAAAAAATGATTATGACTGCGATATCTTTGTTAAGTTTAATTTAAATTACAAAAAAAAAGATATATCTGGTTTGCTTGAGAAAGTGCTTAAGACTTTTCCAATGGTTAATAGGATTCATGGCTCAAGGGATTATTTTAATTTCAAATCAAATGGAATAAATTTTGAGATTATTCCTGTTTTGGATATAAAAAAAGCAGAGCAGGCGATGAATATAACAGACTGCTCACCATTGCATGTGAAATGGGTAAAGGATAATTTAAATAAAAATCAAAAATTAGCAGATGATATAAGATTAGCAAAAGCATTTTGCAAATCATGCAATATTTATGGAGCAGAGTCATACATGAGGGGATTTTCCGGCCATGTTCTTGATATATTGGTAATTTATTATAAGGGATTTATTCCTTTATTGAAAAATGCCCTTAAATGGAAGGAGCAAGAGGTTGTTGACTTTAATAATTACTATGATGGAAGCGCTTTGGAAAGGCTGAACAAGTCAAAACTAGGCCCTCTTATTGTGATAGACCCTATCCAGCCAGAGAGAAATGCTGCTTCTGTTTTAAGCAAGGAAAATTTCATTTTGTTTAAGAAATCTGCAGAGAGCTTTTTAAAAAAATCGTCAAAGAGATTTTTTGAGAAAAAAGAAATTACTGTTAAAGAGCTTAAAGACAAGTCAAAGGGCAAAAAGCTTGTTTTGCTTGATGTTAAGGCACTTGATGGAAAAGAGGATGTTGTTGGCTCTAAACTATTGAAGGCATTTAATTATGTGGACAAAAATCTTGTTCTAAATGAATTTAGCATTTATGAGAAAGGATGGAAATGGGACAAGAAAAAAAAAGTCTTATTCTGGTTTATTCTTAAGGATGAAGTTCTTTCTGAATATTCTAACAGGCTTGGGCCTCCAATCCAAAACAAGGAAAATGTTAATGCATTCATGAAAAAGCACAGGGAAACATTTATTCAGGGCAAAAGAATCTGCGCAAAGGTAAAAAGAGAATTTAGAAAGCCAGAAGAGCTGATTAAATTCCTGAAAAAAACCAAATACCTTAAGGAAAAAGTCAAAAAAATAGAAATGTTTATATACTAGTTTCTTAATAAATTATATACTAATATACAAAAAGGTATAAAATGAGAAAAGGGCAGATTCAAGGCCAGGTATTTATCTATATTCTTACACTAATAATAACTGCAGGTATATTGCTTTATGGCTACAATGCAATAAAAGGTCTTAACGAGAACGCAGAACAGGTTGAATTTATACAATTTAAAGATGACTTAGAAAAAGATTTTAAAACAATTAGTTCTGATTATGGCTCTGTCAAGACAAAGACATACAGTGTTCCGTCAAAAGTAAAGGAAATATGCTTTTATCAAATATGTAATGCTCCTGAGTGTCCTCCTCTTTCTTTACCCGAGGATATAAATCCTTGGATTGCAGATTCTATAAATGATGAAACAGGAAATAATGTATTTCTTGTTATGGGAAATGCAATAGAGCCAATGAAACTTTCAAAAATTAGAATGGATGATGATGATATACCGCTACTTTGCATTCCAATAAGCAGCAGCAGACTGAAGTTAAGGCTTGAAGGCCTTGGTGATGGTGTTTTGGTTAAGAAGGCTTAGTTTAAAAAAATAGTTAAATAGTTAAAAAATTAAGATAATTAAAATAATTAAAGAAAATCAAAGTAATTAAAACAATTAAAATAATCAAAGAAGATATGAGGTGCATAAAAAATGGAAAATAAAACAATTAAAATATTCTTTATGATTTTATTTGGTTTAGTTTTGTTAGGAAGCATTTTCTCATTAACAGTTAAGGCAGCCAATAACCCAGGAGGTTGTAATTGTCCTCTTACTATTTGGAGCAAATGTCCAAATGGTTATGAAAAAGCAACAGAAAAATGTGGATTAATATTCAAGAGAAACTGGTGCTGCCCAGCAGTACCAAAATGCACAGATACAGATAATGGGAAAGATTATCTTACTAAGGGAACTTGTACAATAACATCAGGTACAATGACAATAAATAGTCAAACAGATGAATGTGTTGATTCAACAACACTCAAGGAATGGACATGTTTTAATGATTTAACTATAAACTATGAGCCAAAATCAATCTCTGGATACATATGTAAAGATGGTGCACTTGTAGAAGAGTCAGCTGTTCCACCTGAACCTGAGACAGAAGAAGTAGTAGAAGAGGAAGAAGAAGTGGAAGACGAGACAGAAGAAGAAACAACTCTTCCTACTGTTGAATATTCTAAATGTTCAGGTGATTGTTATTGTGATACCCTTTTGGATTGTAATAGGGGCTATAAAAAGACTTCAACAAAATGTAAAAAGAACTTCTTGTGGATATTTCCAGTTGCAGGAACATGCTGCTGCCCTGAAGAATCACCTGAAGAAGAGCCTGAAGAACCAACTCCAATATGCACAGACTCTGATGGCGGCAAAAATTATTATGTAAACGGAACTGTAAAAGGAAAGAGTGATGAATACTATGCAGCAAAATATGGTGTGGAAACAAGAGAGTTTGTTGATGTGTGTTCTGATGCGGCTGATATTCCTGAATTTTATGGATTATTGATTGAAGGGTATTGTGATAAAAATGGATTTGTGCAGGAAGAAGAATATTATTGCCCAAATGGCTGCAAAGATGGAGCCTGCATTGAAGAACCAATGAAACATATAGAAATTAAAGGAAATTGTAGATTCCTTAGTGAGAAATTTCCTGATAAAGTTTACTTAATGTATGATGACTGCTACACTGGTGTCTTATTAAACGGAAACAAGACTTGGACATTAATAAACTTTGATTTAAGGGATATTAAAAATAAGAAAATAAAAGATGCAGAATTAGTAATAAACAAAGTAGATCTGCTGGTGCTGGAAGGAGATGAATATGGAAAACAAGCAGTAGCAGTGCATAAGATTACGGAGAAATGGAATCTTAATACTGCAAGCTGGAGCAATAAACCAAGTTTTGATCCAACAATTGTCAGTTCACAAGAGATAAATGAGAATGGAGAATATACATTTGATATAACCTCTATAATAAATTACCTTATAAGTGATAATAAAGGAGTTTTATTGAAAGCACAGAATGAGAATGAACCTAACCTCAAGAGATTTGATAAGGCATATCTGAATATTGGGTATATTGAATGAGGTAAAACAAATAAAAAATTTGTGAGAAAACTAGAGAGATTTATAAATATTTATTTGGATATACAAATAATAAGAAAAGAATATTGTAATGCTCTTTTATATATTTAATTTTAAAAAAGTCATATTGAAAACCTTTATATACATCTTTCATTTTTTTAATTTATGATTAATAATCTAGTGTATTTGATATTTATAACACTGTTGCCTTTTCTTGAATTAAGGGCCAGTATACCCTATGGCATTAATGTTTTAAGGATGCCCTGGCCAACTGTTTTCATAGTCTGTATTATAGCTAATATTCTTATAGGTATCTTAATCTATTTCCTGCTTGACAAATTTGTTCACTTATTCTTGAGGTATAAATTCTTTTCAAAGCCATACAATCATATTGTTCTGAGAACGCAGAAAAAGATACAGAAGTCTGTTGACAAATACGGCGAATTAGGTGTTGCATTGTTCATAGGTGTCCCATTGCCTGGCTCTGGTGTTTACTCAGGTGCATTGGGAGCTTATGTAATCGGCCTCAAGTTCAAAAAATTCATAATAGCAGACATAATCGGAGTCTTGATAGCAGGCACGATAGTAACAATAATAAGCACAGGTGTTTTACAATTAGTATCATAAAAAAATATTATCCACTAATAATAGCATTTGTTCTATTATTAAGTTTTTTAGCTGATAATTTAATATTAAAAATAATGCCTTTAATTAAGAATTCTGTTTTTGATTACCTTTCACATTTACTTGCAAATTTCAGCTCTATGTTGATTATTATAGTTATTTTAATATTCTTTCTTTTGCTTAATAAAAAGAAGAGGGAGTGGGTATTTCCATTGGGATTAGGAATTATTTTTTCTTATGTGATAACATATGTATTAAAGTTCATAATAGCAAGGCCAAGGCCTTTAGGAATATCAATGAACTTTTTATTTCATCTTGCGGATTATTCGTTTCCAAGCGCACATGCAGCTGTTGCATTTGCAGCACTACCAATTTTTAATAAAATGTATCCAAAGCTGAAATGGCTCTGGATTTTATCTGTATCATTTGTTGTGTTCAGCAGGATTTATATACAAGTTCACTATCTAAGTGATGTTATTGCAGGATCTTTAATTGGTTACTTAACAAGCTTGTTCATAATAAAGCTCAAGGAAAGAAAATGGAAATCAACAGGTTTGAGGTAAGAAGACAGGCATTCCACATATGCCTTGGACTAACAATTATTATTCTGTTAATTAACAATATATTAAATTCATTAATCTTGTTTATTATACTTATTGCTGGAATTCTAATCTCTATTCTCAGCAAAAAATTTAAGATTCCAGTAATCCATTCTTTTCTGGAACTATTTGAAAGAAAACATACACTAAAAACCTTTCCAGGAAAAGGAACTATCTCTTTTTTAATAGGCTGCCTGCTTGTTCTCCAATTATTTGAAAGAGATATTGCACTTGCATCAATAATAATATTAACCTTTGGTGATTCAGTTTCACATTTATTTGGCTGGCATCTTGGAAGGAAAAAACATCCCCTTAACTGCCTTAAATCAATAGAAGGAAATATTGCTGGCGGTATTACTGGATTTCTTGGAGCAATGCTCTTTGTAAGCCCATTATCTGCTTTATTGGCATCATTCGGGGCAATGACCGCAGAAGCAGTTGAATTAAAGATGAATAATAAGATAATTGATGATAACATAATTGTTCCGCTCGTAGCAGGAACCATACTTCATTTAATAAGATTATATCTTTAAACTAATCAACAAGCCATATCTTGCCTTCTAAAACAACAACTCTTACTTTTTGGTTAATCTTGAATTTATTGTTCCTTATATTCTCTGGCTTTACAGACTGGAATGTCTCTGGATCCAGTACCTCAATATGCGGAAAGACCAGTGAAACTATTGTTTCCTTAACCTCTTCAGCAGCTTTAACTTTAAGATGTTTTGGCATTATTAATGTTTTCTTTCCTGTTTTTATGTTGATAACTGTAAGATGGCGGTCAATATTTTTTACCTTAAACAGCTCATTGTCTATATTCAGAATATCATTCTTCTTGAATTTTGACTGCCTGAAAAGAACATTTACCCTGTAGATATCCCTGCTTCTCTGCTTGTCTCTTGAGAATAATTTTTTGCTAAGCTTTGTCTCACCGCCAAACTTATTTAACAATTCTCTGGCAAGCTCATGTATATAGCCTCTTTTTGTCAGGTAAATGTCAAATCCATTCTTAACCTTTAATTTTTTAGTTATAAAGATTCCCCTTTGGTTTTGTTTCCTGGCCTCATCAACAGCATAATCTATTACTTCTTCATCAACACCCCTTAACTGCAGTATGCCTTCAAAATAGCCGCTTTTATGCCTGCTGCACCTTGGGCAAAGGATAAATATTACCCTTACTGGAAGGGCATATTCCTCTTTCACAACTGTTTTTTTTCCAGGATAAGTGCCAAAAACAGTAATTTCTGTTTGAATGTCTACTTTTACATTTGGCCCCTCCTTGTATTTTGGGATTACTGGCCTGAGCTTAAACGAATTTATCCTGACATCATCATTAAACACTAATCTTTTTTGCACAACATCCTTGATTACATCCTCAAGCTTTCTAAATCCTGTCCATTTCCCCTTAGAGAAGTATTTACGGCAAAAGAAGCATACAAGAATCTTCACAGGCTTAAAAGATATTAATAAAGGATTCTTGTTTAGATAGCATTTTTTACAAAGGCCATCCAGGAATATTTCCTTTTTCCCGCATTCAGTGCATAATTCCATAACATAATGAAACCAGTAGTTGTATAAATAATTATTTGATTTATCAAAACCGATAGTTTTTTATTTAAATGTCTAAAAACCTCTTTCCTATGAATAAAAAAAACCTAAAACAAACATGGAAGAACTTATGGCACTTTATCTGGGAAGATAATAGCATTTGGAGCTG
>Ga0265595_1001756_pt1 | contig 15992 bp, 9 predicted proteins | sample saktaG_15_FD_190148 | JGI IMG/M metagenome (GOLD analysis project Ga0265595, IMG submission 190148) | Saline water microbial communities from Sakinaw Lake, British Columbia, Canada - sak_2013_06_06_50m | ecosystem: Environmental > Aquatic > Non-marine Saline and Alkaline > Saline ... | reverse complement strand
GATCTCCCGGGCCAGGCTCGGATTGTCAAACCGATATTTCCCATCCTTGCCGAAGCGGAATCCCGACTCGTCAAGCCAGGCGATTACAGTTATGAGGTCGATTCCCACCGTGATTTCGATCGCGTCCTCTTGCATAGGGGCGCTGGCAGACTTCTCATCGCTTTGGGTTGGCCAACTATCTTCGACCAGGCTATTGAGCAGGGCCTCGCTGTCGGCGCCGCGGCGATCAAGCCCGATCTCTGTGCCGTGAGTCCTGTTGATCCTGGCCGATATTTCCCCCTCTCTAGTGTCGCCGACGAAAGACGCTATAACTCGGGGAGCCATGTCTGAGACGCGTATCGGCCCGTCAGTCGTCACGAGACCGGCGTCGGGCCCGGGATCGACAGCGCCTTTAGCAAGCATGTTCCTGTAATAGTCCGCTGTTTCGGGAGTATAAACGCCATTCTTTCGGAGAACCTTATCAACTGCCCGCACAAAGGATGGGTTGATAAAGCGGAACTCGTCGCGATCGCCGAGGCCGAGGCCGAAATCGTCCAGCCCTATTATCAGAACGTCAGGCCCACGAAACAGGCAAATGTTGAAGGGGACACTATATGATGGGCCGGCAGTGAAGGAGTCGTCTCCCTGAAAGCGGTGCGTGTCCTTCTTCAGGGCTTGGATGATTTCCTCCTGCTCACCCTTGGTCATCAGCAGCGGCGTTGGCATGTCAGTGATCGTTATGGACGCGCCAGGCATGGAACCTCCTTGGGCAAGGAAACCCGGAATGTCCTCGGACTTCAAATCCCACCCCATGGCCTTCTCGGAAGCAGAGCAGCCCCAGCAACACATGATGACCAGGAAGCTCAACGCCGATACCGCGTTCCTTCTTCGGACCATCTGCATTCCCATTTGTCGCTCCTCCAGGCCCTTGCCACGCAACCCCTGGGCGCATCGCATGGTTGACCTGTTCACGGGCTGGGGCGAACTCCCCGCAGCCATTTCGACCGAGCTATTGTAGCGCGCCTGCCGTAGGCCGGCAAGCGATCCCGTCTTGGTCAGCGTACCGGCACCCTCACCCGGCCCTGTCGGGCCGACCTCTCCCTTCAAGGGAGAGGGGTTTAAGAGGGGCCGGGCATGCACCCCCTTCACCCGGCCATGCGGGGCGGGCTGGCCTGCTGTTCCCCGCGACCTATGACCTACGACCTATGACCTATGACCTATTCCTATGACCTATGACCTTCCGCCCGTCTTCTACCCAATATTCGTCTGCCCGTCCCAGCGGACGAAGGCCTCGATGGCCTCGTACTCGGCCAGGCCGAGCTTGTCGTAGGTCTTCGCGGTGTCGCGGTTTCTTTGCTCCGCCCTCTGCCAGAACTCGCGCTGATCGATGCCCGGGAACAGGGCCTTGTCCTTCTGCGATTCGTGTTTGAAGATCGCCTCGATCTTGCGGCGCAGTTCCTGCGGGCTAAGCGGCACGGCCATGTCTATCTGGTGTGGCTCCCACTCCTGCCAGGCCCCGCGATACAGCCAGACCTCGCACATCTTGAACCAGTCCTGGTCGCGGACGCGCCCGAGCGCCTGGAGCACCGCGGTCAGGCACGTCCGGTGCGTGCCGTGCGGGTCCGACAAGTCGCCGGCCGCGTAAACCTGGTGAGGCTGGACCTTCTCCAGTAACTCGACGATTATGTCGATGTCGCGCTGGCTCAAGGGCTTCTTGGTCACTCGCCCGGTCTCGTAGAAGGGCATGTCCAGGAAGTGGATGTTCTGCTCGGCCAGGCCGCACTGCCGCCCAGCCGCTCTCGCCTCGCCGTAGCGGATGAGCGTCTTGATCCGCTGGATCTCCGGGCTGTCGATCTGCCCTGGCTTCTTGTTGCGGAGGAACTGCTCGATGTGGTCCTCGATCTGCATGAGCGGCTTCGTGTCAATGCCGAACGAGCGGTTGAACTCCGTGGCGAACTCCGTGAAGCTGATCGCGTCGCTGTCGAAGACCGCGATGTTACCGCTGGTCTGGTAGGCCACATGCACCTCGTGGCCCTGCTCGACCAGGCGGATCAGCGTGCCGCCCATGGAGATCACGTCGTCGTCGGGGTGTGGGCTGAAGATCAGCACACGCTTCGGGTATATGTCGTCGCCGGGGCGGTGGACGTCGCCGGGCTGTTTCTTGACCGGCGGCTTGCCGCCAGGCCAGCCCGTCACGTCCATCTGAAGCCCCCGGAATACCAGCAGGTTTATCGCGTAGGCCGGGCCGTGCTCGGCCAGGAGGGCCTGGAGGTGGTTCTCGTTGTAGTCCTCGTCGGTGAGCTTCAGGATCGCCTTGCCCGTCGTTGAAGCCAGCCAGATGACCGCCTTGCGGATCGTGCGCTGGTCCCACGGCACGGCTCCCAACATCCACGGGCTTTTGACGCGTGTAAGTTGCTCAGCCGCGGCAAGGTCCAGCAGGACGTCGGCGGCCTGGTGGTCCTGGAGGAAGCTCGCGGCGACCGTCGGCGTGACAGGCCCCTCGACGGCGCTGGCGACGATGCGCGCCTTGCCCTCGCCGAAGGCCAGCATGAGCACCCTCCTGGCCTTGAGGATCGTGCCGACGCCCATGGTAATGGCCCGCCGCGACACGTTGGCCTCGCCGAAAAAGTCGCTCGCCGCGTCGTTGCGAGTGAGCTGGTCCAGCCAGATCAGGCGGGTAGGGCTGTCCTGCGGGCTACCCGGTTCGTTGAAGCCGATGTGCCCGGTTCGCCCGATGCCGAGAATCTGAAGGTCGATCCCCCCCGCCTCCGCGATTGCCCGCTCGTATCCGGCGCAATACTCCGCCACCTGCTCCAGGGCGATCGTGCCGTCAGGTATGTGAACATTTGCCGGGTCGATGTCCACGTGGTCAAACAGGTGCTCAGCCATGAAACGCCGGTAGCTCTGAAGCTCCTGAGGCGCCATAGGGTAGTACTCGTCAAGGTTGAAGGTCACCACGTTGGCGAAGCTAAGCTGCTCCTGGCGGTGCATCCGCACAAGCTCGGCGTACAGGGTCATGGGCGTGGAACCCGTGGCCAGGCCGAGCACGCACTTCTTGCCCTCCGCCTGGCGGCTGCGGATCAGTTCCGCTATTTCCCTGGCCGCGGCCAGGCTGCACGCGTGGCTGGTGGGGAATATGCGCGTGCGAATCTTCTCACAGCGGGTAAAGCTCTTATCATGCTGATACGGCATTCGGCGGCTCCTGTCGGTCCAATGCAACCGTCGCGGCAGACCGGCCGCGACAAGCCCCTTAGAATACAGCATTCCTCCCCGACTTTCGAGTGGCTGCCTTGCGAGGATTCCTGCGTGGAGCACGAACGGTCAGGTCAGGGGACAGCCTTGTTCAGAGCCACGCACTCGGTGGTTGGAATGCGCATGTCCATGGGGCTGCCGAAGTCCTGGTGGTCCAGGTATTCGGACACGGCGCCGGCGGCCCGGCCGATGGCGAAGATGCTGAAGGCGATGTCCTTTGTCCGCTGGACGGTGATTCGCTTTTCGATGAGCGGTTTCCAGCAGACGCCCAGGGTGACGGCGGCTATGGCGGCGTCGAGGTTGACCGCCCATACGGTGCTGGAGATGCCGATCTCCTTGATCCGCCGGGACAGCAGGTGCAGGAAGTCCAGGAACACGTTGCATTTCCCCGCATCCTCCAGGGCGCGGGCGATGATCCTCTCGCGGGGATCGTAGTTTACCGGCTGGTCGTGGAAGACGGGATGCCCCAGGCCAGGCAGGCGCTCGTAGTCCGTGCCGGCCTCCTTGGCCGCGGTTCGTAGGCTGTTGAACCGGTCGGCCTCCTGGTGGGCGAACTTCCTGATGTCCAGGCCGTGATGCGGGTCGAACGGATCCCGAAGGCCTGAATTCTTGAACACGCCCAGCAGGTAGTCCACGCCGCGCCTCCCGTTGCCGCCATGCACCTCGCCGATGCACGCCAGGGATGCGATGATGGCGGTGTTCGGCGCGTTGCCCGCCGACGCCGAAAGCTTTGCGCCCTGGGCGGAGATGGTCCCGGGCCCGTTGCTGATGGAAGCGATCAGGCATTTCTCAACCAGGCGCGCCTGGAAGTCACCGACGGGCTCTCCCAGCCATGCGAGCATCAGTGAGTTCACGAACGAACCCTCCTGCATGAGTTTGTCCAGCGAGCGCCCGTAGATGCGGGTCAGTTTGCCGTCGTTGGACGACGCGTGGCTGGCGTTTCGCATGTTCCTACGGGCGGGGCTTGCCCCGATAGTTTCCCCGCCCATCAGATCGAGCTGTGACCTGTAGGGCTCGGGGATTGTCCCTTGTGGCAGCACGAGGCGCGACGGCAGGCTCGCCTCGAGCGCCCTGTAGCTGGCGAACCAGGGGTTCAATCGCAGCCGCCTGCCCGGCGTGAAATCGCGATGGATTTCCAGGCGGTCGCAGATCAGCCTGGCCGCGGCCGGCAGATGATGCAGGCTTCGAATGCGAATGCCCCTGCCCAGCGACATCGCCAAATCCGCCGACTTTCGATACCGCGCGTCGGGGTCGAACGGTTCAATCCCGAAATAGTCGTCGAACAATCGCATCTTGGCCGGGGCGTCGGTGTCCTTGCCCTCGACCACCGCGCCGGCGTGACCCAGCGCCAGGTTGCCCTTGGCAAGCACCTCGCCCGTGATGTAGGCGATGATGGGCACCCCCAGCGGCTCCTTGAGAAGCGCCTCAACGGCGAACTTCTCATACAGCCCGCCCGGCTCGATGTACAGGACCACGAGCTTCGTCCGACCTTCGCCGCGGACCAGCCCCAGCAGGTCCCCCAGGGGCGAGAGAATCAGCGGGTCCTTGCCCGTCGACACTCCGTAGGCCGTGCCCAGCCCCGCGGCCTGCAGGTACGACGCCATCGTGTTGACCATGTTCCCGCTGTTGGAGATGATCGTCACGCAGCCGGGACGGAAGCTCTCCGCCGGCGTGTCCCCGCCAACGGCGCCCACGCGAACGGCGTCGTGGGCGTTGATCACGCCGAGCGAGTTGCAGCCGACCACGTCGATGTTCGCCTGTCGGCAGAGCTGCCCGATCTTGGCTGTGACCTCGACAGAAACGTGCTCGGTGATGATGTAGATCGTCTCGACCGAAGAGCGGCCATGATCCACGACCCCCTTCACCTCCCCGTATACAGCCGCCGGCGGGGAGTACACGATGATCTTGTTGGGCCAGCCTTCCCTGGGCAGTTGGCTGAACATCTCCTCGACGGTCGAGAAGACCGGGATGGATTCGCTTGTCGGCAGGTCGATCCGGAAGCCGCCTTTGCCCAGCGCCCAGCCGCCAACGATGTTGCGGCAGTATTCCTGCGAAACCGCGGTCACGGTGCTGGCCTCCCGCCCGGTGATGTTCGACACCGCGACGCGGTCACCCGCCTTGAGAAGATCGCTTAACGTCTTGGCTCTCACTGGGCACCCCCGTTTTCCCCGCAGCAGGCGTTTACGAACTTGGCGGCGTACTCGGCCACCAGGGTCACGGGCGTGTCGGGGCCGAAGATGACGTACGGCACGCCGAGCGAGTCCAACGTGTCGCGGAGCGTCAGCAGGCCATGTACCAGACGGGGGCCACCCCGGCCGACAATGAAAGGCGTGTTGATCGGGCCGTGCTCTATCACGTAGTCCTGCAGGGCGACGGCGATGGCCTTGAACGTCACGTCAATGAGCGTGTTATTCGCCTTTCCGCCGAGGATGAGAACCCCCTTGGCCTTGGCGAGATGATGCTGGAAGCAGATCTTTGCCGTGCCGTACATCCGCTCATAAGGCGGGTTGCCGCCGAAGTCCGAAAGAAAGATCGGATCGCCGCCGTCCTGGAGGAGCGTCTCGGTGATGATCGTGGACGCGCCGCCGCCGAAGAGGATCGGCAGGATCCGCTTTCCGCCAAGCTCCGCGACATGGGCCTGACCTTGATGGCTCGACGCGTTCCACGAGGCCATTTCCTCTTCAAACGGCGTCATGTTGGCTGGATACTCGGGCAACTCCAGGCCGAGGTTCTGGAACTTGACGTTCGCCTCATCGAAGACCGCCTTGAAGTCGCAGACGTACGGCTTGCCCTCGGGCGAAATGCGCCACGGATTGACTTCGCACATCCGCATGCCGCTGGCGATGAACATGTCCCACAATTCGACAAGGTTCCGCGAAAGAGAACTTACCACCTTCGCCGGGAAGCCCAGCTTTCGCAGCACCTCGCTGGCCTGGTAGGCGTCGAGCCCCTTGTAGACGTCCACCGGGAAGGTGATCTTCTTCCCCTCCTCGACCTCCTCCACGTCCATTCCCCCAGCCAGCGAGATCGTCATCGCCGGGCCGAGGTAGCGAGAATCGTAAGTGATGGCCGTGTATACCTCCATGTCGCTGGGCACGTATTGCACGAGGTAGGCCGTGCGAGGCAGGCGCCCGCCGATGTCCAGGCCCTGGACTCGCTTGAGCTCCTTCTGAGCCTCGACGTAGTCTTTGACCAGGCGGACGGCCCCGGCCTTGCCGCGACGACCCGATTGGACGTCGGGCTTGACCAGCGCCTTGCCTCCCCAACGCTCTATCGCCTTGCGGATCTCGGCCCCGGACGCCTCGGCTGACAAGTGCTCAGGAACGGGCAGATGGAAGCGAGGAGCCAGCTCATCCAGAAACGGCAACTCGGTAACCTGGGAACTCATACTGAAGACTCCTGACGAACTCCGGGAAAACAAGCCCCACTTGAGCCAAACTGTCCACCTGGTGCTGCCGAAACTTGCCCTGTGCCTGGCCGGTCTTGCTTGCAGGGCAATGGCCCAGGCAGGGCCGGGAAGCTTCTGTCCGTGATGTACATCACCCATTCCTTCTCGTATCTGAGCACTTCCACGCAGTGCCATCCACCGCAGGAGGTTAGCCGCGGCCCGTGGAACTGTCAACGTATCAGTTGTTCCTCGGCGTTCAGTACGAGGGCCTTGGAGCCTTCTTTCTCTTCGGGGATCGCTGTCATCGTGACGCGGGGAGCGTCGGCTCCGACTGCCAACCGCCGCCCAACACCGCGTAAAGCCTCACTTGGTTCGCGAGCCTCCCCAACCGAAGTGCAACTAGCCTTTGCTGCGCCGCGTAGAGGTATTGCTGGGCGTCCAGGACGGATAGGTAGCTGTCAATTCCCTTGGTGTAACGATCATTGGAGAGACGGTAAGTTTCCCCGGCCGCGTGGACAAGGGATTCCTGCGCCGATATCTGCTGATTTATCGTGCCGCGCACGGCCAGGGCATCGGCCACCTCCCGGAAGGCCGACTGAATTGCCTTCTCGTATTGGGCAATGGCGGACTTCTTTTGGACTTCAGTCAGCTTCAATGCCGACCACGTGCGGGAATCGAAAATAGGCATTACGATCTGCGGCGCAAAGCTCCAAGCCTTGGAGCCGGATGTGAAAAGGCCTGACAGCTCATCGCTCCCGGTTCCGATAGCGGTTGTCAGGGAGATCCTTGGGAAGAACGCCGCCCGGGCGGCGCCGATATTGGCGTTAGCGGCCTTGAGGTGGGCCTCGGCCTGATAAATGTCGGGTCGGCTCAGGAGCACCTGGGAGGATACGCCGGGGGAGATGTCTTTGAGCGGGCTGACGCTGCCCAGTTCGGCGGGCAACAGGTCGTCCGACACGGGGGAGCCGACCAGAAGGTTCAGCGCGTTTTTGTCTTGCGCCACCAATTGCATAAACTGAGCGAGGTCTGCCCGGGCGGCATCGACCTGTGTTTGCGACCGATAGAGGTCCAGTTCGGGAACCAGTCCGCGCTCGAGGCGCCGCTTGACCAGGTCGTAGGCGGCCTGCTGCGTCTGGAGGGTGGTCTGGGCCAGCTTGAGGGTTTCCCTGTCCGCCGCCAGGGCCAGATAGGTGTTGGCGACTCCGGACACCAGCAGAATCCGCGCGCTGCGGTTGGCCTGTTCGGTGGCGAAATACTCCTGTAGTGCCGCGTCGGACAGGCTGCGGATTCGGCCAAAGAAGTCAATCTCCCACGCGGTGACGCCCAGGTTCGCCCCGTACTGCTTGACGGTCATTGGTTGCCCGGTGCCCGAGAGGTCGGCCGGCACCCTCTGTTTGCTTCCGCTGGCGACCGCGTTGAGCGTTGGGAACACTTCAGCCCGTTGAATCCCATACAATGCGCGGGACCGTTCGACGTTAAGGGCGGCCAGCCGCAGGTCGCGGTTGTTCCGCAAAGCCATCTCAATGACCCGCTGGAGCTTCTCGTCGCGGAAGAACTCCCGCCGCTTCAACTGCGTGGCGTCCGAAGGGTTGGTTGTCGGCTGGGTGGCCGGGTAGGCGGCTCCGCTGGGCCAACTGTCAGGGATCGGCGCCTCTGGGCGGCTGTACTGCGGGGCCAGAGTGCAGCCGCCCATGACTGTGAGCATTCCAACGAGTAAAACAAATATGTTCCTGTTCATTTCAAAGATTCCCGGATTGGTTGATTTCATCGCTCTAGGCCGCCTGGAGCTTGCCGCGCCTGCCGAAGGTCTTTTCGATCAGCACGTAGAACAGCGGCGCAAACAGGACCACGAGGATCGTGCCGGTGAACATTCCCCCCAGAACCACGGTGCCGATGGCGTTCATGGCGCCCGCGCCGGCACCCGTACTGAAGGCCATGGGGAGTACGGCAATGCCGGTCGTTAAGGACGTCATGAGGATCGGTCGGAGCCGTAACTTCACCGCCCGTAGAGCGGCCTCGATTAATCCCAGCCCTTCATCCACCCCGTCCTTGGCGAACTGAACGATCAGAATGGCGTTCTTGGTGGCCAGCCCCAGCGTGTTCATCATGCCGATCTGGAAGTAGACGTCGCTTGGCAACCCGCGCATCCTCGAAGCAATAAAGCCGCCGATGACACCCAGAGGCAGGATGAGCAGAACCGAGATGGGGATGTCCCATTTCCCATACAGCGCCGCCAGGAAAAGAAACATGATCAGAATGGAAAAGGTATAGAGCAGGCCCTTCTGAGACGCGGCCTGCCGCTCCTGGTAGGAAAGTCCGGTCCAGTCATAACCGATCCCCTGCGGCAGCTTTGAGGTTATCTCTTCCATCGCCTGCATGGCCTCGCCGGAACTCCTGCCCGGTGTCGGCTCACCCCAAATGTTCATGGACGGAAAGCCGTTGAAACGCTCCAGCTTCGGCGAACCGCTGGTCCAGTGGCCGGAGGCAAAGGAAGTAAACGGCACCATCTTTCCAGACATGTTGCGGACGTAGAGTTTCTCCAAGTCTTTGGGGAGCATTCGGTAGGGAGCGTCCGCCTGGACGAACACCCGTTTGACGCGGCCGGCCTGAATGAAGTCGTTGACATAGGCACTGCCGAAAGCCGCCGAAATGGTGTTGTGGATGGAGGTGATGGGCAGGCCCTGGGCGCCGGCCTTCTGCCAGTCCACGTCGATGCGGTATTCGGGCACATCCTCCATGCCGTTGGGACGGACTTTTATCAGTCTCTGATCCTGCGCCGCCATGCCCAGAAGCTGATTGCGGGCCTGCGTCAGGACCTGGTGCCCGACTCCGCCACGATCCACCAATTGGAAGTCGAACCCTGTGGCATTGCCCAGTTCGATGACCGAGGGCGGCGGGAAGGCGAAGGCGATGGCGCCACGGATCTTTGAGAACTCCGCCATGGCACGCCCCGCGACCGCCTTGGCCCGCAGGTCCGGTCGTTTGCGAAGACTCCAATCCTTCAGTTTGATAAAGAGCATGCCGTTGTTCTGCCCTCTGCCGGAAAAGGCCATGCCGGCAACCGTCATACAGGAGTCCACCGCTTCCTTCTCGTGCTCGAGAAAATAGCGCTGACAGCCGTCCGCGACCGCCTGGGTCTGCTCCAGGGTCGCGCCCGTGGGCATAATGATCTGGGCAAACAGCATTCCTTGGTCTTCGTCCGGCAGGTAGCTGGTCGGCATTCCCCTGTAGAGCCACAGCAGGCCGCCCACGATCAGGACATACGCGGCCACGAAACGGAATTTTCGGACAAGCCCGTAGCCGACCAGTTTCACAAAGCCATCGCGGAACCGGTAGAACCCGCGGTCGAACCACACGAAAAACGGGCGCAGGAACCGGATTGCACCTTCCGCCGCCTCGTGCCCCTTGACCACCGGCTTGAGAATGTTCGCGCACAGCACCGGCGTCAGGATCAGGGCCACCGTCACCGACAACACCATGGCCGATACGATGGTCACGGAGAACTGCCGGTAGATGATCCCGGTAGAGCCACTGAAGAACGCCATGGGGGCGAACAAGGCCGACAGCACCAGGAGGAAACCAATCAAGGCGCTGGTAACCTGCCCCATGCTCTTGGCGGTGGCCTCCTTGGGCGAAAGACCCTCTTCGCTCATGAGCCGTTCCACGTTTTCCACCACCACGATGGTGTCGTCCACCAACAGTCCGATGGCAATCACCATGGCAAACATGGTCAGCATGTTGATGGAATACCCAAACGCCCCCAGCGCGGCGCAGGTGCCCAGGAGCACCACGGGCACGGCGATAGTCGGAATCAGCGTGGCTCGGATGTTTCCCATGAACAGCCACATGACCAGGAAAACCAGCACAATTGCCTGGAGCAGGGACTTGACCGCTTCGCCAATGGCCACCCTGACGAAGGGGGTGGTGTCGTAGGGATAGACCACCTTCATTCCCGCCGGGAAATAGGCGCTCATTTCCTTGAGTTTCGCCTTGATGGCATTGGCTGTGTCCAGTGCGTTGGCGCCGGGCGTCTGCCGGATGGCCAGGACGGCGGCTGGTTTGCCGTTGTAGAGGGCCTCGATATCGTAAAACTCGGTGCCCAACTCGGTCCGTCCCACATCCTTGACGCGCACAATAGAACCGTCCGGATTGGTGCGCAGGGGAATGGCGGCGAACTCATCCGGGGTCTGGAGGAGGCTTTGTACGATGATGGATGCGTTCAGGCGCTGACCTTCCACCGCTGGAAGCCCGCCGAACTGCCCGGCGGAAACCTCCACGTTGTAGGACCGCAACCCCATGATCACATCTTCCATGGTCAAGCGGTAATTGGTCAGTTTGTCCGGGTCCAGCCAGACACGCATGGCGTACTGGGAACCGAAATTCTGGACCTCGCCGACGCCGGGCACGCGCGACAGAACCTTCTCGAGGTTGGACTGGGCATAGTCCCGCAGGTCATCGCCGTTCATGCTGCCGTCTTCGCAGACCAGCCCGGCAAGAAGCAAATAGTTCCGCGTGGATTTGCTGACCTTGACCCCTGTGCGCTGGACCACTTCCGGCAGGCTGGCCATGGCGAGCTGGAGCTTGTTCTGGACTTTTGCCCAGGCCAGGTCCGGATCGGTCCCCGGCTTGAAGGTCAATTCGATGCGCGAAGCGCCCGCCGCATCGCTCGTGCCGGAAAGATAGAGCATGTCATCGAAGCCGGTCATCTTCTGCTCGATGATCTGGGTCACGCTGTTCTCGACCGTCTGTGCCGAGGCCCCGGGATAGAAGGAGTCGATGGCGATGGCCGGCGGAGCGATGGGCGGATACTGGGCAATGGGCAGGTTATAGATGGCCAGTGCGCCCAGCAGCATGATGAAAATGGCGATCACCCAGGCGAAGACCGGCCGGTCCAGGAAAAATCTCGATAGCATGGTGTGTCTCCGTTAGTCCGCTTTCGTGGCCGGTTGGGTGGCTTGCCCGGCTGGCGCGCTCTCTTTTCCGCCCGCGACAAAGGGAACCGCTCTTACCGGGGCGCCGGGCCGCACCCGTTGGAGACCCTCGACAATCACGCGATCGCCTGGTGCAAGCCCCGCCGAGATGAGCCACTTATCGCCGATGGCGCGGTCGAGGGTGAGCATCCGCGCCTGGGCGACGCCGTTCGCATCGACGATCATGGCGAGGGGGTCTCCCTTGGGATTGCGCGAGACCGCCTGCTGAGGAACCAGGATGGCCCGGTCGTTGACGCCCTCCACCACCACCGCCCGGACGAACATGCCTGGCAGGAGGGTCTTGTCCGGGTTTGGAAAAACCATTCGGAGGATGAACGAGCCGGTGGTCGGGTCCACCGAAACGTCGCGGAACTCGAGCGTCCCTTCGAGCGGGTAGGCGGCGCCGTCGGCCAGGATGAGCTTCACGGCGTTCTGGGTTCCATTGTGCGACAGCCGACCGTCCGCCAGGCGTCGCTGGAGACGCAGCAGTTCGGCGGTGGATTGCGGCACGTCCGCGTAGATGGGGTCGAGTTGCTGGATAGTGGCGAGGGCAGCGGGTTGGTGAGCTGTCACCAGGGCGCCGGTGGTGATGGCGGAGCGCCCGATGCGCCCCGATATGGGCGATGTGATCCGCGTGTAGCCAAGGTTGATTTGCGCTGTCTCCAAACCCGCGTCAGCACTCCCGATGGCTGCCTTGGCGCTTAGAACTGCCGCTTCGGCGCTCTGGATCTTGGCCTCGGCCACCTGGATTGCCGCCTCGGCCCCCACGATATTCGCCTCGGCGCTTCGCACCATTGCCACCGCGCTTTCGATTCCGGCCTCGGCCTGCTTCAGCGCCGCGGAGACGTCGTCGAAATCCTGCTGGCTGACGGCTTTGTCGGCTACAAGCTCGCCAAAGCGCTCCGCCCGAAGGCGAAGGGGGACGGCGTTGGCCTCCGCGCGCGACTGGGCTGCCTTGGCGGCAACCAGGGCCGCTTTGGACGCGTCGCGGGTTGCCAGGGCCGTGGCGTGACCGGCCTTTGCCCCAGCCACGGCCGCCAACGAGTTGGCATGGTTGGCCTTAGCCAAAGCCACGGCCGCCTCCGCGTTGGCATAGGCAGCCCGGTAGCTGTTGGGATCGATCTCGTAAAGAACGTCCCCGGCCTTCACGTCCGCCCCTTCCGTGAAGAGCCGCTTCTGGATAAGCCCGCTGACCTGGGGCCGGATCTCCGCAATAAGGTAGGGTGCCGAGCGACCGGGCAACTCGGTGGTCAGCACCATCGGGTGAGGCTGAACCGTCACCGTGGCGACTTCCGGGACAGGCGGCGGCGGAGATTCCTGCCCGCGGTCGCAGCCCGCCAAGAAAAAGGCGACCAACAAGACCGCCGCAATACGATGTTCCCATCTCTGATCATTCATGGATGCACTCCAATTCTCTAAGTCTATTCACCGCATCGAGCCCATCGCGGGAGGCCGTTGTACTACAGGTCTGCTATCTCGCTCTTGGGCCGTGGGGTTGGCAAGCCCAAATGCTCACTTGCGATCCACCTCCATGCCGGAGGCAAGGAGATCAATGATCTTTGCATACGTTTGCAGGAGGGTGGTCCGCTCTCTGCTCGAAAGACTGCTCATCACTCGGTGGAACTTCTGATACCTCTCCGGCAGGCGTTGGCTTATGAACTCCCGGCCGGACGGCGTCAGGGAGATGGCGATCATCCGACGGTCACTCGGGTGGGGCGCCCGCACCGTGTGGCCCAGCTTCTCAAGGGAGTCCAGCGAGCTGGTCATGGCCGACCGGCTCAGCGAAACCTCGTCGGCCAAATCAGCCGGCGTCATGGTGCCTTCCGTGTTGTGATACAGGGACTCCATGATCTCGACCTGCCTTGCGGTCAGCCCCCAATCGGCCAGGTCGTTCTCGATGAGCTGCTCGACCTGGCGGTGGAGGTGGGCAATCTCAAGCCCTTCCCGAAGCACCCGCGGATCGACGCCCTTGAGCCGGCCGGCGAACTCCACAACCCGCTCGATCGCGCTCTTACTCGGCATTGGCGATTTCTCCTGTCCTCGATGCAATTCAAGGAATCACAGTACGGCCCGCGATAATACGCTCTCGCATTACCCCGTCAAGGAGAATCTTCGAGGGCTGACCCGTGTGTGGAACCGGTGCCCCGGGCTCGGCGGGAAGTGTGACTTTTAAGGGGAACAATGGTGGCTGCCCGCTTTTCCCGCATCGACGGGTTGGACGGCGGGGGGCCTGGGACCTATGATGTGCCGATGCCCATGATGAAGCTTTTCGACACGCACTGCCACCTGGCTCACGGCCGGCTTTGCCAGCAGGTCGACGGCGTCCTGGCCCGCGCGGCGGCGGCCGGCGTCACGAGGATGATCTGCGCCACCGGCGACCTGACGGACTCCAAGGCCGCCCTGTCGCTGGTCCGTGAACGCGATAACCTCTGGTGCCTGGCTGGGATCCATCCCCACGAGGCCAGGGACGCACCCGAGCATTACCTGGCCGCGCTGGGCCAGCTCGCCGGCGAGCCGAAGAACGTCGCCATCGGCGAGATCGGGCTGGACTACCACTACGATTTCTCGCCGCGGGATGACCAGCGGCGCATCTTCGCCGCCCAGCTCGGCCTCGCGCGGGAACTGGGCAAGCCGGTGGTTATGCACACGCGCGAGGCGTTCGACGACACATGCGGCGTCCTACGCGAATCCGGCATCGACACAAACCGCGTCGTGCTGCACTGCTGCACCGAGCCGCCTGACAACGTACGCCGGGCGCTGGACATGGGAATGGCCATCAGCTTCTCCGGAATCGTCACGTTCAAGAGGAGCGACGAGCTTCGCGCAGCCGCGGCCCTGGTCCCCGACGACAGGCTGCTGATAGAGACCGATTCGCCTTACTGCTCGCCCGAGCCCGTGCGGAAGATGCAGACCAACGAGCCCGCCAACGTGGCCCATGTGGCTGCGTGCCTGGCTTCCGTGCGCGGCACGTCCGCCGAGGCCCTGGCTGCGACGACCACCGCCAACGCGCTGCGACTGTTCGGGATTGTGGCTTTCGGCGACCACGAGGGCGTGGTAGCTTGGGGCGGCTCTGCCGGGTAGAGGTTGTCACCTGCTATGGGTGCCCGTCGGTGAGTGAATGCAATGATGTGAGGATGAGCCATGCGTTGGATCTGTGCGTTGACGGTGTCGGTAATGGCGGCGTGCGGCGCGGTTGCGGCCGAGCCGGACAAGGCTGGCGCCATGGGCGGCGTCAAGACCAAGGCGCTCTGGCTGGATGAACTGGACATGCGGAAGACGACGTGCGGCTGGCAGCAGACGCTCAGCCGTCGGTCCGTCGGCGGCTCTGGGCTGAAGCTTCGCGGCAAGACGTATGAGCGGGGCGTCGGCACGCACGCGCCGGGGCAGATCACCGTCGCCCTCGACGGCCAGGCCAGGCGGTTCACCGCGGTCATCGGCATCGACGACGAGTCCAACGGCGCCGGCTCGGCCGAGTTCATCATCTACGCCGACAAGAAACAGGTCTACCACAGCGGGCGTGTCACCGGTCGCGACCCGGTCAAGGAAGTGGCCGTCGACCTGACGGGCGTCAAGCAGCTCGACCTGGTGGTCACCGTCGCCGGCGACGGATACGGCAACGATCACACCGACTGGGCCGAGGCAAAGTTCGTGCTGGGCGGCGACGTGCCGAATACGATCCGCCCCCCGCAGACCATCAAGCCCCCGCCGCCGCCGCCGCCGGCGCCGATGACGGAGTGGGAAGTGCTCAATGCCGAGATCGACCGCTGCAAGGGCCTGCGGAAACAGTTGGAGCCGCAGACGTTTCACCCAGCCTCGCTGATCGAAGAATCTGATCGCGACGCCCTCGATGTCGTGCTGCGGCGAACGGCGGCCCTGCTGGCGTACCTTAAGAAGATGGACGGAGTGCGGGACCTCTCGGCCGAGCAGGCGGCCCTGGCCCGCCTCGCCGATCAGTGCCATGCCGCGGGCGCCGGCGAGGTCGACGCCCGCAAGCGGATGTTCAGCCAGGCCGTCCAACTCCGCCGTAAGATCGCTTTCGCCAACCCGCTGCTGAACTTCGACAAGCTCGTGTTCATCAAGAAGCACTTCTACCCGCCCAGCGAAAGCGCCGGAAACCACATGTGCGACCAGTACTTTGGTTTCATGGCCATTCACGAGGGCGGGCTGTACGTGCTGGAGAACCCTTTTTCACAAAATCCCGACAAGCCGACCGTCCGCGACGTGCTGGCCGACAGCGTCTGCCAGAACGGGCGGTTCCAGGGCAAGAAGCTCGTCGACGGCGGCTTTCAGTCGCCGGACTTGTCGTATGACGGCAAGCGAATCATCTTTTGCTGGACAGAGGGCGAGAACACCAAGTACATCTGGACTCAGCGCAGCACGTACCACCTGTTCAGCGTCAACGT
>Ga0265595_1001755_pt1 | contig 15997 bp, 14 predicted proteins | sample saktaG_15_FD_190148 | JGI IMG/M metagenome (GOLD analysis project Ga0265595, IMG submission 190148) | Saline water microbial communities from Sakinaw Lake, British Columbia, Canada - sak_2013_06_06_50m | ecosystem: Environmental > Aquatic > Non-marine Saline and Alkaline > Saline ... | reverse complement strand
TCCGCTAGCATTTGCATGGTATTAACTGAGTTAGTTTTTACTAACTCCAGCCAACCACCAACCGATTCATTTTGCAACATGTTTTAAGTGCCTCATACTGTAAAGTATACCAGTGGCCAGTGCATTTGTTGATTTATATTGCCTATTATATTACTATATAGTAATAATATTAAAATAAATAAAACAATAAAATTATGGAAAAATCACCAGAATCAAGTATGCCAGAAGAGCCAATAACGTCTGCGCCCGAACTTGGAGCAAAAGACCAGGAAGCGGAAACCGAAACTCCGCGAAAGGCAGCCGAAATTACGCTTGCCAGAGTCCATGACTATAAAGAGCTCTGGGCGGAAACAGAGCAGGAAGGTGATAAAAAATTTGTCGAGAAAACAAGAGAATTGTGGAAGGAATTTGCTGTGCACGGAGTAATGGGCATGGATAAAAGAACCAAAGAAAAAACTATTTTAAATTTCACCGACTTAGACGGAAAGTGTAGCATAGCTTTGTTAAAAATGGCCGGAATAAACACAAATGATATTAAATACGTTGCTCCCAGCTCGTCTATTGAGGGAAGAATTAATCTGGACACCGGAGACAAGCAGGGGCTGGTAGTGGAAGACGGAGGGAAAACCGCCTTTCTTGACCACCATGCCGATGAATCTGGGGATTTATCATCTGCAACAAAAATAACTTATGAGGTGCTAACAAGCCTCGGATTATTGAAAAAAGAAAAGTATCTTGATAATATGGTAGAGTTTATTACTCAGGTTGATAATTCTAGTTTTCCGAATAAAGCAGAACATTTTGTGGATTCGGCAAAAACAATTCTTGGCTTACAGAGATTTATTGACCCAAAACATTTACTGGATTTTTTTAAGGCAGGTAAAAGTCCGGTTGAGATTTTAACAGATAACGATTTAAGAGCAATGGCACTTACAATAAGAAGCAAAGAACAGCAGGGAATCGTTGACGCATCAGATGTCAGGCTCAGAGAAATGAGAAGAGATGGACAAGTCGTTAACTCTGACCGCTATGGTGAAATTGTGGTGGATATCGGAAAAACTATTCCGGCCGGTTTTGACGCGGTCACAGCTTCCGGTTGCGGAGCATACATCATTTGGAATCCGCGCGAGAACAATTTTTTCATTTCTACGGCAGAACCATTAACCGATAAATTCTCGCAAGGGAGGAAAGTAAGAGAAAAAATGTGGATTAAACCTTTGCACGACAAAACTCCACTCACGACTAAACTTACCGAAATTCTTAATAAAATGACCGACGGCAAGCTTCAGCCAAGAGACGGCCTGAAAAAGTTTTTGGACACGGAGAGTAAATAAATAATTTATAGAATACGTAAAACCGTTGACCGGCGAAAAGCGGGCAACGGTTTTATTTTAATAATAAATTTGGTATACTGAATAATCGAATATGGACATAAGACCCACTATTTTTGAGTTCACCTCGTATAATTTTGAACCTGCAAAGACCCATAGGGTACCCCGGATTTTTTTTAATTACAAAGTAAGCTTCAGCCCCAAAAATATTGTTTTGTTTACAGAAACAATAATACTGCCCAAGGCTCCAAACCTTAAAAACATACCGCCGAAACTTTACAAAAAGGTTCTGCAAGACCTTCATCTGGCTTTGGGAATCAGCTATTACAAACTTTACTGCTCTAAAAAAATAAAAATAAATTATTCCCTTTCAAAAGAAGAAGCAGATTTCTGGAATTCTTTTTACACAAACGGTTTAGGCGAATTTTTCTACAGGAATAAATTAAGCTCGGCGATATTCCCGGGTTTTGCTTTTGACAAAAATAAAAAAACTAAAAATTACAGATTAGAAAAAAACGCTAAATTTTTAGTAGGAGTCGGCGGAGGAAAGGATTCCATAGTGTCAGCAGAATTACTAAAAAAATACGGAACGGATTTTTCCTCGTTCTATATAGAAACGCAAAAAACGCCTCCGCTTGTAGATAATATAATAGAAAAAATTGGAAAAAAATCCTTTAAAATCAAGCGCCGGCTGGATGAAAAATTATTCAACGGAGAAACCGGTTATTATTCCGGGCACATACCGATTTCGGGGATATACGCATTTCTTGGAATTCTATCCGCTATTTTTTATCAATTTTCTTATTTTGTTGTGGCTAACGAATTCAGCAGCAATTTTGGAAACGTAAGATATAAAGGAAAAATCATAAACCACCAGTGGTCCAAATCTTCCGAGTTTGAAAACTTGTTTCAAAATTACGTAAAAGAATTTATAAGTCCCGACTTGTTGTATTTTTCATTGATAAGACCATTTTACGAAATACGCATTGCGGAAATGTTTGTAAAACTAAAAAAATATCTCTTCAGTTTTTCAAGCTGTAATAACAATTTTAAAGTAAACAGGCCGGAAGAGGAATTTTCTGAAAATAAATTGTGGTGCGGGCATTGCCCCAAGTGCGTATTTGTTTTTTTAATCCTTTCGCCGTTTTTATCAAAGGAAGAACTGATAAGTATTTTCGGCAGAAACCTGTTCCAGAATGTAGAAATATTGGCGACCTTGCGCGATATTTTGGGCTTTGGAAGGTCTAAACCATTTGACTGCGTGGGCACATACAGCGAAGCAAGGGCGGCATTTTATCTGTCTAGAGAAAAATTCCGGGACGACCTTGCCGGAGAGGTATTTTTACCGCGAATTGACCCCGATGACAATAGATACCTTTTTGATTATAAAAAAATGCCGATTAAAATTTACTTCCAGGGCAAAAAAAAGCCCCGCGAGCTTATAGAGGAAGTTTTTAAAACCAAGCCTTCGTCTGTGCCTGATTACCTTAAATTTCTTGGCGCAGATAGCGCTATGATATTGGGGTTTGGGAAAGAGGGCGGAGTGGTAAAAGAATATCTTGAAAAAATTTTTCCTGATTTGAAAATCGGCGTAGGAGATATAAAAACCGACGACAATTATTTAGAAAAACAAACAAGTTATGATATTGCCGTAAGGTCGCCGGGTGTTGCAAAAGAAAATTTAAAAATTCCGTACACAACCGCCACAAACATATTTTTTTCCTATGTGCGCCAAATACCGGGAATAAAAATAATCGGGGTTACCGGAACAAAAGGTAAGTCGACAACAGCATCTCTTATCTATCACATCTTAAAAAAAGCCGGAAGAAAAGCAAAACTTTTAGGGAATATCGGGACGCCGATGCTGTCGGCGCTTATGGACAAAATAAATAAAAATACAATTTTTGTTTTGGAACTTTCAAGCTATCAGTTAGACGACATCAAGTTTTCTCCGGATGTGGCTGTGGTAACGTCGCTTTTCCCGGAACATATGGACTACCATCTTAATATAAAAAGTTATTACGGCGCAAAAAAAAATATAATAAAATACCAGCAAGCCGACGACATTTTTGTTTTTAATCCTAAGGATAAAAAAATGACAAGTTGGGTAAAAGACGGCCCTGGGGGCACCCCGGCAAAAGCAAGTCCGTTTGTGTCTGAAAAAATTCTTGAAGGCGTAAAACTGCCCTTGATAGGCGAACATAATAAAGAAAACATCAGGGCTGCCATTACCGCGGTAAAATATTTTGATCTTTCCGACGATATAATTAAAAAAGCAGTTGAAAGTTTCAAGCCGCTACCCCATCGATTAGAGTTTGCAGGAGAATTTAAAGGTATTAAATTCTATGACGACGCAATATCTACAACTCCAGAATCCACAATAATGGCTTTAAAATCATTGCCCAAAGTGGGCACCATTCTTTTGGGCGGGCAAGACAGGGGATATAAATTTTCCAAGCTGGAAAAAATGATAAAAAAGTGCGACATTAAAAATATTGTGCTTTTTCCCGACAGCGGAGACCAAATTTTAAAATCCAAGAAGGGATTAAATATTTTAGAAACCAAGAGCATGGAGGAAGCGATTAAATTTTCGTATAAATACACTCCAAGAGACGAAATATGCCTGCTATCATGCGCTTCGCCAAGTTATTCGGTATGGAAAGATTTTGAAGAAAAGGGCGACCAGTTTAAATTCTGGGTAAAATATTTTTCTAAAAATTTGCAAACCCACAAGGATGAAAAAACACTTTGATTACTTTCTATTCTTTTTAGTTGCTTTGTTGCTTGGCTTCAGCCTTTTGTTTTTTACGTGCCTTTCAGCTCCGGCTTCTTTGCAAAAATTCGGAAACACCAACTACTATCTATTCCACCAGTTGCTTTTTGGATTTTTACCGGCGCTCGTTTTGGGCTTTGTCGCATATAAAATTTCCTTACGGTTTTTTAAAAAACATGCGCTCTTATTGGTATTTTTAAATATAGTTGCTTCATTCTTGGTTTTTTTGCCCGTAATAGGCTCGAAAGCCGGAGGAGCCAGCAGGTGGATTAGCATGGGAAGTTTCACTGTCCAGCCGGCAGAATTTCTGAAAATTAGCGCCATCTTATATTTGTCGGCGTGGATTTCCTCTAAATTGTCTGAGGTTGACGTGGCGGACTGGAAAGCTGCAACAAAAAAAAGTTATCATAATATAATATATATACTTGTCCCTTTTATAATTTTTTTGGGCTTAATTTTTGTCGCACTATATCTCCAAAGAGACGCCAGCACCATGGGAATTATATCTATCACCCTACTGGTCCTATATTTTTCGTCAAAAACTCCTTTGTGGCATACCTTACTGGTAATGTTTTCCGGAACAGGTATTTTATTGTTCCTGATAAAATTTGAGCCGTACCGCTTAGACCGATGGCTGACCTTTTTACATCCGGACACAGATCCGCTGGGCAAGGGCTTTCAACTCCGCCAATCACTGATTTCTTTGGGATCCGGAGGAATTTTTGGCAGAGGGTTGGGAATGTCAATACAAAAATTCGGATTTCTGCCACAAGCGATGTCTGATTCTATTTTTGCTATTATTGGCGAGGAACTGGGAATAATCGGGTGCGTTGCCTTAATCGCCGCATTTATTATATTTTTTTATTTTGGCCTGAGGATTGCTAAAAACTCAAACGACAAATTTTCTAAAATGGTGGCCATAGGCATTGTTTTTTGGATAACTCTGCAGGCATTTATAAACATGGCATCAGTTGCAGGAATTTTCCCGTTAGCTGGAATTCCATTGCCGTTTTTTTCTTATGGAGGCTCGCATTTAACCGTTGAATTAATCGGCGTAGGACTTTTATTAAATATTTCAAAAAACTCTTAGCTGGCCGACAAAATAACGTAGTGTAGCTAAAATATTTAATTTGCAGTAAAATGATTATTAAGCGTAAATTCAATATATGAAAATAGTATTTACCGGAGGCGGGACGGGCGGACATATATATCCGTTAGTCGCCATCGCCAGAGAGATAAGAAGAATTTATCCTAAGAAGGCCCAAGGGGCACCCCTGGAATTTTATTACTTAGGTCCGAAAGATGATTTCAGCCTAATTTTGCTTTCGCAGGAAGATTTTATCATAAAAACAATAACTTCAGGAAAGATAAGAAGATACTTGGCGTGGCAAAATATTGTTGACATTTTATTTAAAATTCCGTTCGGCGTAATTCAGAGCTTTTTTATGCTATTGGTTTTAAAACCGGACCTGGTCTTTAGCAAGGGTGGCTCGGGATCTATTGCTGTAACATATTCGGCCAGATTCTTAAGAATTCCCGTATTTTTGCACGAATCAGACGTAGTGCCGGGCCTTTCCAACCAAACCACAGCAAAATGGGCAAAAAAGATTTTTATTTCTTTTCCAAAAACAGAATATTTTGACCCAAAAAGAACAACCCTAACAGGAAACCCCATACGAAAAGAGATAATAGAGGGGGACAAAGAAAAGGCCGGTGAAATATTTAACCTGACTTTTTCAAAACCAATATTTTTAATAGTAGGCGGGTCGCAGGGAGCTGAAACCATCAATGATTTTGTTTTAAGAATTTTAAACGATTTATTAAAAAAATACGAAATAATCCACATCACCGGCAATCAAAACCTTAAAGAAACTTCTGCTGAGGCGCTGATTGTAGAAGGATCCGAAGGGTACTCCGACTTGGATAAATATTATCATCCGGTTGGATTTTTAAATGAAGAAAAAATAAAGCATGCGCTAAGAGCGGCTGATTTAGTTATTTCACGCTCGGGCTCCGGGTCAATCTTTGAAATAGCGGCTGTGGGCAAGCCGAGCATCTTAATTCCTTTGCCGTCTGCGGCCGGCGACCATCAGTCAAAAAACGCTTATGCTTATGCCCAAACAGGGGCAAGCATAGTTATTGAACAGGAAAATTTGACCCCTAATTTTTTTATGGAAAATCTTGAATTATTATTTTTACATCAAGAAAAACTGGAAAAAATGAAACAATCGGCCCTGGCTTTCGCAAAACCGCTGGCGGCGCGCGCCATAGCCAGAGAAATTTTAGAATATTTAATGTTAGACTAAATCATAACTATGCCGAAAAAATCAGAACCGAAAAACGTGAGAGTAAGAATCGCGCCATCTCCAACCGGACCCGCGCACATTGGAACCGCGCGAACCGCTCTTTTTAACTATTTATTTGCAAAAAAAAACAATGGTAAATTTGTTTTAAGAATTGAAGACACCGACAAAGAAAGGTCTGAACAAAGATGGACTGACGAAGTTATTGAGCAATTAAAATGGTTGGGGATTGAGTGGGACGAAGGTCCGGATATCGGCGGAGAATTTGAACCATATAAACAGTCCCAGAGATTAGATATTTATGAAAAATATTTGAAAAAACTTTTAGAAGAAAAAAAAGCATATTATTGTTTCTGCACCGAAGAAGAATTAGAAAACAAGAGGCAGGAGCAGATGAGCAGGGGAGTGGCGCCAAAATACGACGGCAAGTGCTCCCATTTGCCAGATGAAATTGTGGCAAAAAATTTAGAGGAGAAAAAACCGTCTGTAATAAGGTTCGGGATCCAAAATAAAAAAATAAAATTTAATGATTTGGTGCGCGGAGAAGTGGAATTTGACGCCGGGTTGTTGGGCGACGTTGTCATCGCAAAAAATTTAGCTGCTCCGTTATATCACTTTGCGGTGGTGGTAGACGATTTTGAAATGCAGATAAGCCACGTAATCAGGGGTGAAGAGCATTTATCTAATACTCCTCGCCAAATATTGTTGCAAGAAGCCCTTGGTTTCTATCAGCCCATATACGCCCATCTACCGTTGATGTTAAACACCGACAGAAGCAAACTTTCTAAGCGACAGGGCGACGTTGCGCTGGCTGATTATCATAATCAAGGTTATTTGCCCGAAGCCTTGGTTAATTTCATGGTTTTGTTGGGCTGGAACCCGGGAACAGAGAAAGAAGTGTTTTCTCTGCCGCAACTGACAAAAGAGTTTTCAGTAGAAAAGGTGCAGAAAGCAGGGGCTATTTTTAATGTTCAAAGATTGGATTTTTTAAACGGGCTTTATATTCGCGAAAAACCGATAGAAAAACTTACGGAACTTTGCGTGCCGTATCTTAAAGACGCGGGACTTTTAGTCCAGGGGCAGGTATCACGAAACTCTTTGCAAAAAATTATTGAGGTTTCCAGAACCAGAATGAAAAAATTATCAGATATTGTTGAATTGTCAGATTTCTTTTTTACAAATAAATTAAGCTACGATAAAGATCTATTAAAATGGAAGGGAGTAGGGGATAGCGAGACGATGGAATCTCTGTTGTTTTCTGAAAAAATATTATCTGGTATAAAAACCTGGGATATTGAAAATTTAGAAAAAGAATTATTTCCCGCGTCTGAAAAATTTAATTCAGAAAAAAATTATCCTGAAAAAAACAAGGGGTACTTATTGTGGCCGTTGCGCGTGGCGCTGTCGGGCAAGGATTCCTCGCCAAGTCCGTTTGAAATAGCCGATATATTAGGCAGAGAAAAAACCCTCAAGAGGATAGAGGACGCTGTAAAATTACTTTCATAAATCTTATTGCCTGCCCTTCGAAGCCCGAAGGCGAAGGAGGGTGCGACCCCGCTAAGCGGGGTCAAGGCACGCTAAGCGTGCCGACATTCTATTGTGCGACAAATTGCCGGCGCACGAAAGTACGAAAAATAAATAATTTAGTAATTTTTTTATGAATACGCAAAATGGATCGATTAAAAAATATATTTTAATTATAATCTTTATTTTAGCTGTTGCTTTTTTGAGCCAGCAGATCTTTTTTAGGGAAGCAGGAAAAACCTTTGTTTCCGGAGCGAGCCGGGTTGGGACATATCTGTCAAAAGGGTCTGATTGGGCATTGTCTGCCATTTACCCAAAAATTAGCGGGGAAGTGCAAAGTAGGGGAGACGCGATAAAAACCGAAGTGATTCAAGAAAAAAATAAAATTTCAGAAAATATTTTGACAAAAGCTAAAAATTATTTTTCGGGGATTGCAGATAGCATATTACACCCCGGAGAAAATAATAATTGTCCGGCTCAGCCGGCCGAAACCACACCTGGTCAATAAAAGACGTACTTTGGGTCGTCTTTTTGGGCCTGCCCCGAGCCTGCCGAAGGGTTGACACGCCGCCGGGGGACGGATTATTATAGATATAATAGAGTTCGCATAATTATAGTTAAGAGAACTCTCAATAGAGCCCATGAAAGAAAGCCAAACACCAATACCAAAACACATAAATGACTTTTTGGATTGGATTGATATTGAAAAAGGTTTATCGTCAAAAACTCAGGAAAATTACAGAAGATTTCTGGAAAAATTTTTACTGTGGTTAAAATCTAATAAATTAGACTCCATTCTCCCCCACCAACTGACCCCGGAGCATATTTGGGACTATAGAGTCTCTTTATCCCGTCAATCTCACACACACGATAACCAGCCTTTAAAAAAAGGCACTCAGAACTGCTATTTAATCGCTCTAAGAGCCCTTCTGGGCTACTTTGTGGCAAAAGACATACTTTCGCTACCCCCGGACAAAATAACGCTTTCTAGGCCCGATAAAGAGAAAACTGTGAAGTTTTTGACCCTAGAGCAGTTACAAAAGCTATTTTCGGCGCCTGACACAACAAATATACAGGGATTAAGGGATCGGGCGATTTTGGAGTCATTTTTTTCTACCGGAATGAGGATATCAGAGCTAACCTCGCTAAACCGAGAGCAGATAAAAATAAGCCCGGGTATTGGTGAGTTAGAGTTGAGCATTGTCGGTAAAGGAGGCAGAGCAAGGACAATTTATTTTTCTAAGAGCGCCATAGAGTGGCTTGGAAAATATCTCTCTGCGCGCGATAGCAATCCCGAGGACAAGGAAAAAGCCTTGTTTATAAATTACAGTGGCAAAAAAAATGCTCCACGCAGGTTAACCCCAAGAGCTATAGAAAAAAATCTTAAAAGATATATTATCGCCGCAGGACTTCCAATTACGACCACTCCTCACGTACTACGCCATAGTTTTGCTACCGACCTTTTAACACAAGGTGTTGATTTAAGGGTTATTCAGGAATTTCTTGGACATAAAAACATACTCGCCACGCAGATATACGCCCACGTAACAAATAAACAGCTTAGAGATATTCATAAAAAATTCCATGGCGAAGTTAAATAAAACAATTATCAACATTAATTCTTTCCCAATCTGTCGCACAATAAAAATACGGCCCGCAAGATGTTGTCGCATAATTAAAAATCTGATATAATGAAATATGGTAAAAATTAAAAAACTATATGCCGGTAAAAAATAATCCCAATATTACAAGCATAGTAAATAATGACGGATGCTTTGATTTGCAGTTTAGGAAAGACACAAGGCACGAGAGAACTAATTCTCCCACATATTATAGATGGAAGGTTCAGTTTGTAATAACGTCTCCGAAAGAAAATACCCGGGTTTTAGAAAAAATAAAGAACGAGTTTGGGTGTGGCGAAGTTACCATCTCAAAAGACCAGGCAAGATTTTCCGTACAAAAAATTGAAGACGTTGCCGGAACCATCGTTCCGTTTTTCCGGAAAAATTGTTTAGCCGATAAAAAGAAAAAAGATTTTGAACTTTGGTCTAAGGCTGTCGAAATAATCCATAGAAACCACGGAAAATGCTTAACCGGCTGGAAAAAAAACGAGCTATGCTCTCTTATAGAAATTCATAAATCCTGCGCAAAATACAAAAACAAGCCCCGCGCCCCTAAATGGCTGGAAATGGCAAAAGCGCTGACAAAAACGAATTAGTAATTAAGTATCAAGCGAAAAGCGAGGTCCGACCTCGCTTTTTAGTACTCTCGCTTCCCTATTCCTGCGATGCCTCCTATTTTATTGTCGCACAATAAGAATTCACTATTTGCCGAAGCGGCGGGAACGTTTGTCGAATTCTACTAGGGCTTCATCTAAATCTTCTTCTGTAAAATCGGGCCACATTTTTGGGGAAAAATATAATTCAGAGTAAGCTGCCTGCCATAATACAAAATTAGACATCCGCATTTCTCCGCCGGCTCTTATTATTAAGTCTGGTGCCGGCAATCCGGCCGTTGATAAATAATTTTCAAATAGTTTTTCGTTAACTTCCTCTGGCGAAACTCCGGATTGAATAATTTTTTTAACAGCATTTAAAATATCCCATTTACCACCATAACTTATTGCTAAATTTAAAAAAAGTTTATCGTTTTCTTTAGTCGCCAACTCTACTCTTTCTATGGCTTCCCGTAGAGATTTTGGCAACTTTTCTTTCTGTCCGATTACTTTAACTCTAACTCCCTCTTGCCGATATTTTTCGCTGCCTTTATATTTCTCGAAATTTTTGATTAACCCATTTTCCAAAAGATCCATCAAATAATCGACCTCTTCTTTGGTTCTATTCCAGTTTTCAGTTGAAAAACCAAAAGCAGTCCCCACCTTCACCCCCCTTTTTTTACACCAATCACAAAAATCAAGAAGATTCTCGTATCCCTTTTTATGCCCCTCTAGCGTGTTTAGCCCTTTTTGTTTAGCCCACCGACGGTTGCCGTCTGGGAATAAAACTATGTGATTTGGTATATTCACCCCGTTAGAAGTCTGTTTTTTATCTGGGTCATTCATAATTAATCTTAAAAATCTTTATTATTTTTTTTATATTTTTATTGTTTAGAAACTTCTAACGGGGTTCATTATTGCTGCAATATTTCTATTGGCATTTTTGAATAATATTTTGCGGTTATGTATCCGGCTGCAAAGGCAAATAATATCAAAAGCGCGACTATTATAAATAGCATTATATCATAAAAGCGGGATTTGACAAAGGAGAGAACTTTTGATAAGATGAAATTCATAATATAATAATAAGTTGCACCAAGCACAGAAATGCCTCGCATTTTGCGCTCGGTGTTTATTTCATAAACATGTCGACAACTAAACAAGGAGGTACATCTAGGCTCGGTAGAGATTCAGCCGGGCAAAGGCTCGGGATTAAAATTTCAGCCGGGCAAAAAGTCAGGACCGGAATGATTATCATAAGGCAACGCGGCACAAAATATCTGCCGGGAAAAAATGTAAAAATGGGCTCTGATGACACCATTTACGCCATGAAAGATGGCGCGGTTAAATTCACCTCAAAGTCAAAAAAGCTTTTTAACGGACTAAGAAGGACAGCTAAAATGGTTTCAGTCGAGATTACAAAATAAAATTTTACAAAAAACCGTCTTGAGCTCATCAGGACGGTTTTTTATTTATTTCTGATGTTTTATCGCGGCCTTAATAAATTCCTTAAATAATGGATGAGGTTTTAGCGGCCTTGATTTAAATTCCGGGTGGAACTGCGTGGCTACAAAAAACGGATGATTTTTTAATTCGACTATTTCTATCAGGTTCTTCTTCAAATTTACGCCGCCTATTACAAGACCCTTTTGCGTCAACACGTCACGATAATCGTTGTTCACTTCATATCTGTGGCGATGCCTTTCAGAAATTATATAAGCCCCTTTTGTATCCTTCGCCCAGTCCTTGTAGGCTCTATGACTTATTGTGCCGTCCTGAACCTGGCAGTCGTATGCCCCTAATCGCATTGTCCCACCATAGTGTTTCTCTTTTAACAACTCTTTTTGCTCTTCCATTACATCAATTACCGGGTTCTTGGCGCTTCTATCAAACTCACGGGAAGTGGCGCCTTTTATGCCAGCAACATTTCTTGCAAATTCAATTACCGAGAGTTGAAGCCCGAGGCACAGCCCAAAAAACGGTATCTTATTTTTTCTGCAGTATTCAATTGCTTTTATTTTTCCCTCTATTCCCCTGTTTCCAAATCCCCCCGGCACAATTATGCCGTCGTATTTCTTTAATTCTATTAATTTTTTTGGGTCTTTTTCATAAGTATCCGCGTCCAACCATTCGATAATCGGTTTTTGTTTCCAAAAATATGTGGCGTGTTTTACTGATTCCAACACCGAAATATATGAATCTGTTAATATAAAATCCCCACTGCCAAAATATTTTCCCACAATGCCAATTTTAACCTCGCCCCTAGGATTTTTTATGGTGTTTACTAGCGATTGCCAATCTTTTAAGTCTTTACTCCTCGCTTTTAGAGAGAGCTTTTTTAAAATCCTTCCGCTGATATTATCTTTTTCAAAGTTTATCGGTATTTCATAAATGCTTTCCACGTTTGGAGCAGAAATAACATCTCCCTCCTGTAATCCGCACATAAACTCAATTTTTTCTTTCCTTTTTTGGTCAAGAGGCACCGGGGCCCTGGCCAAAATGATATCGGGTTGAATACCCACTGAATTTAGGCTCTTTACTGCGTATTGGGTCGGTTTTGTTTTGAGCTCATTCCCGCCAGCCCCTAATGCTGGGATAAAACTTACCAGGGCCACGAGAACATCTTTTGGTTTTTTTATTTTTAGCATACGGATGGCTTCCAGAAAAAGAATGTTTTGGTACTCACCCACAGTGCCACCCACTTCAACTATTGCGATATCCGCTTTATTTTTTTTAGCTGCGTTGTCTATCCTGCTTATGACCTCAAGCGGAATTTGCGGAACAACGTCCACACATTTTCCGCCATATTCCATTCGGCGCTCTTTATTTATAACAGAAAGGTAAACGCTTCCCGTTGTCATGTAATTTGTGCCCGACAGGCTTGTGTCTAAAAATCTTTCATAATTTCCCATATCCTGGTCGCATTCCATACCGTCGTCTAAAACAAAAACCTCACCGTGTTCAGTGGGGCTCATTGTGCCGGCATCAACATTAACATACGGGTCGATTTTGATGGCAGTGACGCTAAAACCGCTTGATTGCAGGATTTTACCGATGGAGGCAGCAGCCACTCCTTTTCCTACGCCCGACATCACTCCGCCCGTAACAAAAATATATTTAGTTGGCATCTTGATAGTTTTTTTACTCTTCTATTTTCTCGCTGTTCTTTTCCGCTGTTATTATTACTTTTATTTCTGATTCTAAATTGTGGTCTAAGCTTACACTAACAGGAAATTCCCCAAGCTCTTTTATAGGGTTTTCCATTTTAACCTGTGATTTTTTAACCTCAAAACCCATTTCTTTTAGTTTCTCAACAATTTTTTGAGTATTTACTGATTCAAAAAGCTGCCCTTCCTCTCCAATTTTCATAGCAATATTTAGCTCAAGTCCATCAAGTCCCGACGCTAAAGCCTGCGCCTTTTTTAAATCCTCCTCGGCTTCTTTTTCTATAACTTCTTTTTGGTCTGCCAACCATTTTAGGGCTTGCCTTGTGGCAGCCTTTACCAACTTTCCGGGCAACAAAAAATTACGGGCATAACCATTTTTTACCTCTTTTAAATCGTATTTTTTACCAAGACCCTCAACGTCCTGCAAAAGAATTACTTTCATATAATTTTTATTTTTTATTTTTGATTACTTCAATATTTGTATTCTACTTTAAGTTATTTACAATTTCAAGGGCTTTGTCCAGTTGCGGGTCTTTTTGAGATTGGATATCCTGGTCTGTTATATCAATTTTTACATCCGGAGTTAATCCTACTTCTGAAATCGAACCGCCTTTCGGGGTAAGCCAGTTGGCGATAGTTATTTTAAGAAATGAACCTCCCCTTAAATTTATAACTTCCTGGACGCACCCTTTGCCGAAAGACTTGGTCCCTATTAGCTGCACACCCCTGTCGTCTCTTAGGGCGCCGGCTAAAATTTCGGATGCCGACGCCGACCCCTGGTTTATTAAAACAACAATCGGATAATTTGCGAGGTTGGCGCTTCCCTCTGTTTTATATATTTGCTGCTCTTTTCCTTTCCCAAAATCTTCAATGGTTACTGTTTGTCCTTTTTGCAAAAACCAGCCGGCGATTTCTTGGGCAGCTGAAAGATATCCTCCGGGGTCATCTCTCAAATCCAATATTATTTTTTTCGCCGGGCTTTGTAGAATTTTAAGCGCGGCCGCTGAAAAATCCGAGGGAAGCGTTTCGTCAAATTGATAAATCTGTATATATGCCACATCTCCATTTTTCAACGACCAATCCATAGACGGAACCTTTATCGTATCTCTTACAATTTCAATATCTTTTGTTTGAGTCCAATCATCCCTTAAAATAGTCAGCGTCACGGATGTTTCTTTTTGTCCGCGAATTAAACCTACTGCATCACCTATTGTCATGTTGCCCGTATCCTGCCCGTCTATTTTTACAATTATGTCCCCTGATTTTAATCCCGCCTGCTCGCCGGGGGTTCCTTTTAGAGGAGCGATCACTGTCAATAAATCTTTTTTCATACCAACTTCTACTCCTATACCATCAAACGAGCCAGAAAGGTCTTGTTGAAATCTTTGCGCCTGATCGGGGTCAAAAAAATCAGTATATGGATCTCCCAACGAATTTGTCATTCCTTCAATCGCGCCGTAAATTATTTTTTGGTCGGCGATTTTTGAAGGATCAATAAAATTTTGTTCCAGTTTATTGTATGCGTCCCAGAAAAGAGAAAAATCAATAGTGCCCGGTTGGGGCACATGGTAAGCTATTTTAGCGACTCCGACCCAAATTCCAAGCCCAAAAACCGCAACAAAACACACAATCAGAACAATCGGACAAAATATTTTTTTAAAATTCATTTTAAAATCCATACAAATATAATAATAACAAAATTTTAAATTCAAAGCAATGCCAATATAATTGATCGTAAATTAAAAATACCCGAACGAATCAGGTATTTTTAATTTAGTGGACCTGGGGGGAGTTGAACCCCCAACCTTCCGCATGCCATGCGGCTGCGCCGCCATTGCGCCACAGGCCCTAAAAAATTGTTTTTGGTATCTGTATTAAAACTAAAAATATATCGGCGGAAAAATAATCTATTACGCAAACCCCTTTGTAGTCCAGTTTTTGGGACGGTTTTCCGATTGTCCTTGGGTCTACTCTTGTTTTGTAAAATTGGGTTTTTGAGATTTTTGTAGTTTTTATCCAAAATTCCTCTAAATCGCTGGTGTTTTGATCGGCTCTGCATAAAATTGTGCACCGAAATTTCTTTTCATCTACTTTATAACATTTTTTTATTAAATTCAAGAATAGACTTATAATAAAGGGGTCTGAATTACCGAAGCGCAATGACCCCCTGTCCAAACCCTTTGTACCTTCTCCCAAATATAACATTGATAAAGCAATCTTGCCGACATTTTTGTCTTTAAATATTTTAACCAAATATTTATTGCGATCAACCACTGATTTTAAATACTTTTTTCTTCTTTCTTTGTTTACTATCCACGCAACCTCCATCCCCTTTTTGCAGTTATCCTTAATTTTCTTATCAATTATTTTTCTTTGCTTACTGTTTAAATAAACTTTACCGCACCAATCGGACAAAGTGCTTTTCGGAATATTGCGTCCAACTATTTTAATAATTTCTCCGTATGTTTTTCCCGATTTACGAAGCTCTATTATTTTTGGTTTGAGCGGATAAAATTTTGATTTCATTAATTAATCGTACTATGGAACTTATTAATGTGCAAAATATGCACTGGCCACTGGTATACTTTACAGTATGAGGCACTTAAAACATGTTGCAAAATGAATCGGTTGGTGGTTGGCTGGAGTTAGTAAAAACTAACTCAGTTAATACCATGCAAATGCTA
>Ga0265595_1001752_pt1 | contig 16014 bp, 8 predicted proteins | sample saktaG_15_FD_190148 | JGI IMG/M metagenome (GOLD analysis project Ga0265595, IMG submission 190148) | Saline water microbial communities from Sakinaw Lake, British Columbia, Canada - sak_2013_06_06_50m | ecosystem: Environmental > Aquatic > Non-marine Saline and Alkaline > Saline ... | reverse complement strand
GAAAACCCACATTATGATTTCTAAGAAGACGAGTCCGGCAAGCGTTATCGCAAAAAATATAGAAAACTCTAAAAATTTTCTTTTTTCTAGCAATCTGTAGTCAAACGCCCACTTATTAGAGAGCAGATAATTTGCTATCATCCCGACAATATAGCTAATTCCGGCAGATAATAAATAATAAAAGTGCAGGTATTCTTTAAGAAAAAATAACAGAAAAATATCTAGAAAGGTTGCAAGAATTCCAATATAAAAGGATCGTAGCAGCTGCACCCCCGAATGGCGCGGTTTGTCAAAAAGCAACTTTTTATATATAGTGGTTATCCTAGCCTCCATAATTTTAATTAAAAAACCTATAATAAATTAGATAATAAATGGCTTTTACCCCGTCTTTCCAATTTATCTTCTTGCCTTCGTCAAAACCCCTTGGGCTAAACGATATGGGCAGTTCGATTATTTTGTAACCCAACTTCAGTATTTTAGCAGTAATTTCTGGTTCGAACTCAAACCCCTCGGCATTTAGCCCTAATTTTTTAATTTTTTCTATAACCTCTCTGCTTAAAATTTTGTAGCAGGTTTCCATATCTGTTATTTGGCCTCCATAAAGCAAATTTGTGATAAAAGATAGAAGTTTGTTGCCGATGTAGTGAGAGGGAATTTTCCAATTGTTATTTTCGTTTTTAAAAAATCTTGACCCATAGACAACTTGGCATTTTTTTTCGATAATCGGCGCTATCAAATTGAAGATATCATTTGGGTCATATTCTAAGTCAGCATCTTGCACCATTATAATATCTCCATTAGCTACGTTCAGTCCAGTTTTTATTGCGGCTCCTTTGCCCACATTGCGCCCATGTCTTAATAAAATTATTCCTTTAATCTTATTTAAAATACTAAAGGAATTATCACTGCTATTGTCGTCTATAACGATGATTTCTTTTTTTACTGGCAGTTCAACATTTTTTAATTCCTCTATTATTTTTTCGACAGTTTTTTCCTCATTATAAACCGGAACTATAATTGAAATAATTTTCATAACTAGTTTAAAATTTTATATATAGAAACACCATCTTCTGAGTAAACTTTTTGGTAGTTAGGATTTTGAATAAAATCTTCGTCTTTTAACGGACATCCATACACGCATTTTTTTCCTATATAAACATATGAAGGGTTTTTATTTGGCTTCGCCCTGCCTAGATACATAATATTAACATGGGGAGTGGTAATCCGCCGAGATGCAATAGGATAAATCCATAGTCCTGCGTCACCGTAATTATTATCTATAATATCTTGAGGGTTTGTGTTATCTTTTAGCCATGTTATGGCTTTAAGGTCCTCTTTTGTTACGGAGTTTTGCTTAATGAATTCTTTTATATAATCTGCCTGGTTAAAAGCCGGAGTGGCCGCTAATACGAGAAAAAGCATCAAGCAAACAAGCACTTGGCATCCTTTCTCGCTTAAATGCGCATAATTTTTTAAAAAAACAAAAATTTTTTCTGAAGAGAAAGCGAAAAATACAGCCATGGGTATAATTATTAAAACAGCAGTTCTTTCGGGATATATTAAGTAAGAAAGGGGAAGTGCCCAGTATTTTACGTTCACAATAAGCGCTATGCAGAGGATTGCGAAAATTAGATATTGTAATGCTTTTTTCCAATTCTCGCGCCACAAAAGAAAAATTCCCAGAAAAGAGAGGGGAAACGCAATATATCTGAAGATGCCAAAAACGTAGTTTACTGTAAACTTCAAGGTTTTAAATAGCATATCCCAAAAACCTACGGTTGTGACGTTTATTTTTAAGGTTCTTATGTTCCAGCCCCTTATCCAATTTTGTATTTCTGCAGTCCCGGCGCCGAAGTCCGCGCTTATTAAATAGGGAAGACACAGCAATATAAAAACAGCTAAAATCAAAAAATATTTTAAAAAGGCAAAATTTTTGTACTCCTTTTTTAAAACTAGAAAAACAAGAAAAGAAATTCCGAAAACATAAGCTGATTCAACAAATATTACGGTGTGGCTTAAAAAGACCGAGGCTAGAGCGAATGCAGAAAAAACGATGAACCAATTATTTTCCTTTGTCCTTTCTATCAGGGCAATAAAAAATATAAGAAAAGCAACCGCAAAAGCAGTAGGATTGCCTCCCCAGTTTGAAAATCCCTGCGGAGTCAATGTGAAAAAAGAAAAGGCTATAGCAGAAGCTAAAGCGAACGGCCAGGATGTAAATTTTTTTAATAAAAGGTATAAAAATAAACTTAAAACCAAATAAGTAAGGCAGGTAACAATAAAAGCGCCCTTGTATCCAGGCAAGTTTCCTAGTATCGAAATCGCAGCGCTTATTGTGTGAAATCCAGAAGGGAAAGAGTTGAATGTATCTATATTCAAGGCTGGGTAATAGTTGTCTGGAACGCCATTTTTGTTTACTATAAGCTGCGTCAGAGTGCTGTGCCAACTCATGTCGGCTCCAGTTGGAGCTATTAGCTGAATGTACGGAGCAAACCTTAGGAACCCTATAAATATAAATACCGCGATTAATAGTAATGTCTTTTTCGAAAAGGATATTTTGTATGGTTCATTTTTTTTAACTAAAAAATAAATCCCGATTATAAAAGAGACAACCGAGCTTAAAATAATAAAATTGCTGAAACTTATAGGAACATATTTCAACAGCCAGAAAAAGACCATCCAATATGAAAGCGAAAGCCCTATAATATAAATTAATAATTCAGAAAAATCTATTTCCTTTGAAAAGACGAAAAACAGAATCAAAAAACCGGGTACAAAAAAAACAATCATGGGATGCCAGATAAGTCCGGCCAAGAAAAAGAATACAATAATCAGCAGTCGCGAATTAATTTGAAATTTCATTTTTTTGCTGGAGCTTAAATACAATAACGTCTCCGTTGTCATAAATTTTTTCAAGATCTTTTTCGTATAAAGCAAGATTGAAAATCGCTTTTTGCGGATAGCTGGCCATCAGCACGTAACTTTCTCGCATTCTTTTTGTTATAGCTATGTAGTCTACGCCGTTTTCTTGAAGCTTGGCTATTGAATCTAAAAATACAGTTTCATTATTCTGGTAAAAAAGATTTTTTACAATCTGGCTTTTATCATCAGCTCCTGTAACACTATAATATCCGTCTAGAATAAGCTGGTTTACGAATACCTCATCTGAAAATATTTTTCCATTTAACTGTAGAGTTATTTCCCTAGCACCCATGTACTCTCCCTTTGAGAGTTCAAAAAAAATCTTTTTGTCTTTTGCCACGCAAGCTCCCGTGAATAAAATAAAACAAAAGAAAATAATGAAAACAGTTTTAAAATACTTTTTTGGCAAAGGCAAAACCATTAAGCCGAAAAAGGCAAAGTAATCAAAAATTCTTGCAGGAAGATTAACATGTATAAATCCGTAAGAAATTATTGCTATTGGGATTAAGCATAGAAGCAAATCAGCGTCTTCTTCTGAAATTTTTCTTTTTATAAGCATCTTTGCAATAAAACTCAAACCGCATATAAGGAAGAATAAAGCTTGCCATCTTATTGCCGACAAGCCCAGGAATGCCGGATCTTGGTACAGCGTGGATATTATATTTTGGTGGCTGCCGCTTTGCGCAATGCCCGTGCTTTGCGCAATGCCCGTAACCTTTTCTATGTTTATTTGGGAATCCGCAAAGTTTCCCGCTCTGCCTAAGCTGTATTTAATCATATTTGAGAAAAATAATATTTGGCACAAGACAATTAAGAGTATTATTGAAAACCCCAAAAATTTTCTGTCTTTGAGCAAAAATTTGGCCGTTGCTTTTATATTTTTTAGGGAAAAAATATTTTTTAATATCAATGCCGCAATAAATCCCGCGCAGCACAAAGCTATGGTTACAGACGAGGTATAGTAAGTGGTCTCCATTAAAATAGAAAAGAGCAGACAAATCCAAAATATTTTGTTATTTTTTGATTTAAAGAATAGAAAAAGCGGAAGTAGTGCGATATAGCTTAGCAGGTGCCCGAAAATTGATATATTTTGATAGAAGAGTTCAATCGGGCCGATAGACATAACTGCGATTCCTAAATAAGCCAACCTTTCGTCGACGTGGTATTCTCTAAAAAGCAAAAAGATAAATCCTAAAAATAAAAAAGTGGCGAAAAATATAGCCATCCCCGAATTTATGTAAAACCAATTTAGAATACTTCCGGCTGTTGCGTGTCCTATGTATTCTGATTTGTCCTGCGCCATTCCTGTATAAAATCCAAGGTTTGGTACAGCTTTGCCCAGGAACCTAAACGAATATTCGTAAGCGTTATTTATTGCGAAAGAGGATAACGCGAAATATTTAAGGCATAGATATTTCCAAACAGTTCCCAATAAAGAAAAGCCCAAAATAAAATAAACTGATTTTTCGTATTTTGTTTTATAATACTCGGGCCCCTGTCTTTTTTTGGCGACCATAGCAGCAAGTATGATAATTGAACAAACCGTGAATATTGAAAAATAAATCTGGTTAAATATGTTAAGCAAATAAAGCACCACAGATGCAATTCCCAAAAATCCGACTGAAAGGGATAGGGAGAAAACACTTCTTTCAATAGCCCCTGTTTTTGGGAAAAACAAGAAACCCAGTAAAATTCCGGGTGACAGGAACAGGGCTATACCCAAAAAAGTTAAAAAAATACCAAAGACGATCATTTTTCTTTAATACCCAAAATGCTCAACATAAATGAGGAAAATATTGTTTGCGCGCCTATTGTTAAAAGCGTTAGAGCAACTATTGAATTTTTTACTTCATCTAATGAATTGAAACCAGAGCCGATCCATTTTATTGCGATAGCAAGAAAAATAATAAGGCCCATAATTATCATCAGCGCTCCCAGGGTGCTTGCCTTCTCAATAGTTATGTATTTAAAAAGATTTTCTAGGGTTTCATTTTTTTCCTTTAAGTGTGTGATTGAGTAAATTTTAGCGAATCCAGCAAAAGTTATTAATTGGTAGCCGATTATTGTCAGCAGAGACGATAAAAACATTGGATGAGAATATAATTTTATGCCAAAAATTACAGGAGAATAGAAATAAAATAGAAATAAGGATATAATTCCCAAAAGAAAAATTATTACGCCGGGTATAAAAAACAGAAATAGGGGAGAGTATAAAAGCATAAATCTGATGTGCTTCCATGCGTCGCGAAAAGATTTCATTTTTGATTTACCTTTGCGCGGATAATAATTAATCGGCAACTCTTTTATTCTAAAGTTATTCTTTAGTGCTTTGATTATCATTTCTGAAGCAAATTCCATTCCAGCTGTTTGCAAGTTAAGCTTTTCTACAAACTCTTTTTTTATTGCCCTCATTCCGCATTGCGAATCTTTTATTTCTGTCTTAAAAAATAATCTTAATATAAAAGAAAGTATGGGGTTGCCGATATATTTATGGGAAAATGTCATTGCCTGCTTGTGCATTTTTCCTGCAAAACGGTTGCCGATTACCATGTCAAACCCGTTTTTTAACTGGCTTATAAAATTGGGTATTTCTTTAAAATCATAGCTGGCGTCAGCGTCTGCCATAAAAATATATTCTCCTTTGGCGCGCTTAAATCCTTCAAGACAGGCCGCGCCGTAGCCCTCTTTGCCGTGTTTTATTAAAATGGCATTTTCTTTTTTAGCTATTTGCGGGCTTTTGTCTGTCGATGAATCAGAAACAATAATTTCTGCTGAAAGCTTGTTTTTTTTGATTGTGTTCTTTATTTCTTTTAAACAAAAACCAAGGGCGCTTTCTTCGTTCCTGCATGGTAGAATTATGCTAACTTCAGGATTCATATTAATATACTTTACTCTTTAAAACGCTTTTTTGCAATTTAGTTTTTTTAAAATATATCATTGAGTTATTCACAGTTGTTGACACTGATTTTTAGTGATACAATTAGTAAACAAATAGGGCGAGCGGAAAAACTTTGCTAATTTATTTTGTAATTGTTTTCTTAAGTTGAATGTCTGCAACAAAGAAATTAAAAGTTAAAAAGAGAAAGACAGTTGCGCGAAAGAAAAAGCTTGCGAAGAAGCGCAGAGTTTTTGTGTCTAAAAAAAGCACAATCCGCAAGACAAAAAATAAAGCTATTTTTGTTCCAGCAAGTTTCCAGGAAGAGGGCGCAGTGCATCGCATAAATTTGCGTGATAAAAATTACGATGCTGTTTTCGCAGACGCTATTACAGAATCAATAAGGCAAAGCAGAGCTCAGAATTATTTACAAGAACTGCCTATTCCTGTAAGGCCAGAAAATACAGTCGCACAATTCGCAGATTTCTCGGGTTCATCCGTTCAAGAAGCCGGGCAGGACCAGGCAGGATTTTTAAGCCCAGAAACACAACAAAATCCTCCAGCTGGCCGTCAGGAAAAATCAAGAAGAAAATTATTCACCAAAGCTGTTTTATATTCTATTCTTGGGGCACTGATTTTAGCGGGAATTTTTACTGCGATTCTTTATGTTTTTGCTGTGCCGCCAACAAGTAAGTATGATTTTGGCGAAACGTTAGATCCTAATTGCAGTCCCGTTCTCGGCGATCCAAATTATAAAGTAAACTGTTCTGTTGTGGCGCCGGCCCAATATTCGTTTTCTACAAATGATTTCTCCGGAACAGGAGATTTTACGACTTCTGGTACGGTCCAAGCAGGGACATTGCAGATTGGTGGTGAATATGCGTTGCCCACCATTGATGGAAACAATGGACAGGTATTGTCTACTAATGGTTCTGGGACCGTGAGTTGGCAGGATGCAGGTTCGTCTAGCATGATTTATCCTGGATCTGGCATAGCTGTCAGCACTGGTTCGGCATGGGGTACTTCTTTAACAGACAGCCATGCAAATTGGGATGCAGCATATACTCACAAAACAACCGAAGACGCCATAAATGGATTAGTGTTTGTTGACGGAGCTGGTAATTATTCTGCAAAAGCAATCGGAACAGATGTGCAAGCATATTCTGCCAAGCTTGCGAGTTTGGCAGGCGTGAGTAATCCCGCGTCAGCTTCTTTCTTAAAAATGGCGGATGATGGAACTATCTCAACAGACATAAGTACATATTTGACTGCTTATTCAGAAACCGACCCGATTGTTGGAGCCATTACAGGAATAGTTAAAGCTAACGGAGCAGGAGTCATTTCAGCAGCAACAGCGGGTACGGATTATCTAGCTACCGTCACAGCTGACACTCCGCTTTCTGGATCAGGTACATCGGGGTCGCACTTAACTATTACAGCCGCAGATGCCACGCATGCAGGATACGTGCCATTGTCGGGAACCCCAGTAACCAATCAATACTTAATGGCAGCAGTAACGAGCGGAGCTTTGTCTTGGGGACAGATTGCCTACGCAGACATTTCTGGAACGCCGGACTTGAGCGGTTACGCCACCAAAGCCTTAGACAACTTAGCCAGCGTTGCTATCAACACATCGTTACTGCCAGGCACAACAAAATCAATAGACCTTGGTTCAACAACAAAAACATTTAAAGATATTTACATCGCAGGAACAGCAGACCCGTTCTACATCAAGCTTACAGGAACTGCAACAGCAACAGATGTCATAACCTTCCCGGATGAAACCGGTACTGTTTGTACAACTGGCTCTGTGTGTGCTAATTATCAGCCAGCAGGAAGCTATCTCATAGCAGAAACCGACCCGATTGTTGGAGCCATTACAGGAATAGTTAAAGCTAACGGAGCAGGAGTCATTTCAGCAGCAACAGCGGGTACGGATTATCAATCAGGAACCCTTACTGCAACTCGCGTTCCTTATGCGACAGGAAGTCCGGGAACGCTTACCGATTCGGCAAATCTTACCTTTGACGGAACGTCTTTAACCGCAGCAGGGCTTATCGGGCCATTGAAAGTTAGTTCTACTACAGGGGTTAATCTCACATCTACCAATGGAGTATTAACAATGGCTGGCCTTAAGTCGGCTGGCAATAACGAAAACCTAACTCTAAATTTTGAGACAACTGCGAACGCAGTAGCAATAAGCACTGACACAGAAGTTAATACATTAGCTTTCAATGGCATCACCTTGGCTTCTAGTACAGGAACACTAACTCTTGGAGGTAGGGGAGGAAGTAATAACGAAGAATTAGCATTTGATTTTGAGACAACGCCCAACAAGGTAGCCATAGGTACCGGTACTAGTGTGACAGACATCACCACTGCTTTGAGTTTTACAGCGGGCCAGCTTATTGATTCCGGCCTGTCAGCATCTAAGCCAGTGTTTACAGATTCAAATAAACAACTCACTTCAACAGGAGTTCTTGGAGCTGATCAGGGAGGTACTGGTTTGTCCTCTTTGACAGCTTACGCGGTATTAGCTGGGGGGACAACTTCAACCGGAGCGTTCCAGCAAGTATCTGGTCTCGGCGATGCAGGCCAGGTTTTAACTTCTAACGGAGCGGCTGCTTTGCCGACATGGCAGGCTGCGTCAGGGGGCATGATAAATCCGATGGACGATATTGGTCAGCTTATTTATGGCGGGGCCTCCGGAACCCCAACAAAACTTTCAGCTGGCTCGTCAGGACAAGTATTGCGAAGTGGAGGAGCCGGTGCTCCTGCATGGTCAACCGCCACTTATCCGGCGACAGGGGGCACATCAGGTACGCTTTTAACCTCAAATGGAACTAATTTTGTAAACACAACTGCCACATATCCTGCAACAGCCACTGGTACGGGTACTATTTTAAGGGCAAATGGAACCAACTGGTTGGCAACTACTGCAACATATCCTACAACGATTGCTGCTGGCTCTACTTTGGTTGCAAATTCCCTTAATACTTTGTCGGCATTAACCTCCACTTCCGGAACTTATGTTTTGACTAATACCAGCGGAACCATAAGCTGGGCGGCTGGAGGATCGGGGACGGTAACTGGTGCAGGTTCTGCGAACAGAGTGGCTTATTGGTCTGGCACAAGCGCCTTAACCAGTAGCGCTAATTTTACCTACAGCGGCACGCTTCTTACAGTAGGCGGAACTGGCAATGGAGGTTACATAAATATCACAGACGAAGCTTATGGGTACCAGATAGACGGCTATAGACTGGTTTCAAAATATGGAAGCAGTCCTAACGAAAATTTATTTTTGGGCCAATCTGGTAATTTTTATATGAGTGGTGTTGGTAATATTTTTGCCGGATATTATGCAGGAGTAAATAACTATACTGGCAATTACAATATTTTTGACGGATATATGGCAGGAGTAAACAATTACAGTGGATATAATAATGATTTTATAGGTTATGAGGCCGGATACAATAATAATAGTGGATACATGAATGAATTTATAGGAGATAGCGCAGGATATAGCAATTATTCTGGTTCTTACGATGTTTTTATTGGCGCTTATTCTGGTTACAATAATCAGTATGGATACCAAAATACAGCAATTGGAAGCTATGCCGGTTATTCTAACCAAACGGGCAATGGAAATGTATTTTTAGGATATGCTGCCGGTTCTTACGAAACAGGCTCTAATGCATTTTATGTTGACGATAGGCTTAGAGCCAATACTGCTGGAGATAAAGCGAACGCGCTTTTATACGGAACGTTCGCTGACGCTGCTGCATCTCAAACCCTATATTTAAACGCACTGGTATATATGCCTACGGTATATAATGCTACAACTGGGTCTAGCGCTAATGTTTATATAGACCCCCAAGGCATGCTTTGGAGGTCTACATCATCTTTGAGGTACAAGTATAATGTTCAGCCGCTAGAAGAGGACTTTTCAAAAATATTACAGCTACAGCCGAAATCATTTACATACAAAGGAAGCGATATGCAGGGTATGGGGTATATAGCTGAAGACCTTGATGCGATGGGTTTAAAAGATTTAGTTGGTTATGACGGCGAAGGTAGGCCAGATTCAGTAAATTACGATAAAATTTCAGTTTATTTGACGGAAATTGTAAAACAACAGCAGCAAGACATAGATGCGTTAAACGTAATTGCAGGAATAAACAGCGGCGGATCGTGGGGAAGCGGAGCTTTGAGTGCTGCTGACGCACAGAATCCGATAATCTCCGCAGTGCAGAAGTTACTGACTGACACCGGAGTCGTAATACAAAATGGAATAACCTCTATTAAAAATCTGGCAGTTGATACTTTAGCGGTGAAGACAGCAAGGATAAACCAGATGGAAATGGTTGATAGGGCAACAGGAGATATATACTGTACATGGATTGAAAACGGGGAATGGCAGAAGTCGCAGGGAGATTGCAGTTCAATAGGAGTTGTGTCTGCAACCGGTAACGAAGTTGAAAGTAGCACGCCCTCAGGCCCGGATCAGGCCATAACCCAGCAGACTCAGCAGATAGTAGAACAGGCAGCGCAGGTGGTCCAGCAGGCACAGCAAGCATCGTCAGCAGCTCAGCAGGCTGTTCAGCAGTCGCAAGATGCAGTTAATCAGGCGGCCCAACAGGCAGTTCAGCAAGTTCAGCAATCAGTGGTTTCTGTAGCTTCCATAGACGATATAGCTGTCAACAACGGCACGGCTTTTGATGAAATAGGATTGCCAGAATCAGTGAATGTAACATTGTTAGACGGTACAAGCCAGGATTTGCCGGTTGTTTGGGACAGCGGTACGCCAGAATATGACGAGACCACAGGAGGAACTTATGCTTTCGCAGGCGCTTTAACCTTGTCCGGCGATATTACTAATTCCAAAAAACTGAAAGCGGAGGTTAATATTTTAGTGCAGCCCGCAGAGGAACAGGAATCCTCACAAGATAATTCCCAGCAGCAAGAATCATCAAGCCAAGGCGAGCAAACTCAGGAACAGCAACAAATAAATGAGCAGCAGCCGCCAACTCAAGAACAACAACCAGCAGCAGAACAGCCTCCAACTGAACAGTCTACAGAAACGCCGACCCCGCCTCCTACGCCAGTTCCTGCCGAGGAAACTCCGGCTCCAGTAGATCAATTAATACAAGACGCAGCCTCTAGTCTATTAAACGGTGTGTGGAATTTCTTCAAATGGCTTTTTAATTCAGGCTCTGACGCGATATCATCTGTATCGATCGTGCAAAAATCAGCAGCCGGTTTGATGAAGGCAGGCTCGTCATTAGATTCGCTGTTGCAATCGTTTGATATTAAGTTATTAGAAACGAATATTTTCGAGTCGATTAAAAATTTATTTGAAAAAAATTATGACAAAAACGTTATTGACAATAAATAGAATTTGCGAAGTTGTCTTAAAATATAGTATTTATTTGTTGGTTTTTTTGCTTCCAATTTTATTTTTGCCATGGACGGCGGATTCTCTCGATTTTAATAAGCAAGCACTTCTGACTCTGCTTGTTTTTATATCCTTTTTTTGCTGGATGGTCCAGGTTCTAATTTCCGGGAAATTCAGCTTAAATTTGAATAAAACTAATATCGCTGTTCTGGTTTTATTTGTAGTCTTTCTTATTTCAACAATTTTTTCCCAAGACAAATACGGAAGTTTTTGGGGCTGGCCGAAAGTCACTCCCGAAAGCTTGCTGACCGTGATAAGTTTAGCTCTGCTTTATTTTATAATAATCAATGTTTTTGCCAAAAAAGAAATATATGTTTCGATTATTCTTTCAGCTATCTCTGGTTTAGCTTCGATTATTATAGGAGTTTTTCAGCTCTTTGGTTTATTTATTTTTGCCCAAACTCCTTCATTTAATACAATCGGATTAGTCAGCGGTCTTGGTATTTTTATCGCCGCTTTGTTGCCCTTGTTTATAATTTTAGAGATTTATTCAAAGGGGTGGCTTAAAATTGTTGTTGCAATCGCAATCGTCTTAAGTATTATTTGTTTTGTTTTGATTAATTATCCTTTGGTTTGGTGGATGGTTCTAGCCAGCTGCGCTCTGTTAATATTGTTTTCAGTTATAAAGAAAGATGTATTCGATTTAAGATGGCTGGGCTTGCCGATGTTCTTTCTGGTAATAGCTATATCTTTTCTGATTTTAAAGCCCCAGCTTTCAGTTCCGACCAGACCCATCGAAGTTTATTTAAACCAATCGGCAACCCTTGATGTTGCCTTAAAAACAGTTAAAGATTCGCCAGTTTTGGGTTCGGGGCCGGGGACCTTTGTTTTTGATTTTTCAAAATATAGAAAAATCGATTTTAATCAGGGTGCCTTGTGGAATATACGGCTCGACCGAGGGGCGTCAAAGGTTTTAACCATTTTAGCTACCACTGGCATTTTAGGCTTTATTTCATTTTTATTTTTAATAGCAGCAGCTCTTTTGTCCGGAGTTAAATTTATTTTTGACAAAGCATTTAACACTAACGGCCGGAGCATTGACAACTATTCTTTGATGATATCGGGCGGAGCTTTAGTGGGGTTTGTTACCTTGGCTACAAGTTATTTTTTCTATAATTCAAACCTCTCGTTAGATTTTCTATTTTTCTTTTTATTGGCCTGTTTTATTGGGTTGGTTTCTGAAAACAAAAAGGAATTTTTGCTTAGTCCCTCGTCCCTTTTGACTCTCAGCATAACTTTTATTTTCACTTTATTTTTTATTTTGGGCGCCGGGCTTTTAATTTTGCAGGGCCAGAGATATATAGCCCAGATAGAATATTTTAAAGGACTGTCTTCTTTGGCCGCGGGTCAGAAAGACAAGGGATTGCAGGAATTAGAGAGTGCCGTAAGATTAAATTCAAATGTCGATGCTTATTTAGCGCAATTATCTCAAGCCTATTTGTCAGAGTTAGGGGACGTTCTCAATGATACAAAAATTTCACAAGATGATAAAAACAGCGCCGTACAGATTTTTGTTAACAATTCCATAAACGCTGCAAAAATGGCGACTGATCTAGGCCCGCAGAATGTAAGCAACTGGTCTGTCAGGGGATATGTCTACCAGAATTTAATAGGATTGGTTCCCTCAGCCGAGGATTGGGCATTAAATTCATATGAGCAGGCGCTGAGTTTAGAACCTACGAATCCTTATTTTCCGACGCAAGAGGGGATTAGTTTAATTGCAAAGGCATCCATTGTAGATAAAGATTCAACTGATAAAAGAAACCAAGACTTGGTTGACGCAAAAACCCAGCTTGATAAGGCAATTCAGTTAAAATCAGATTATGCCTCGGCGCGCTTCCAGATTGCAATGCTTTATCAGGCGCAGGGCAAGACAGACCAAGAGTTGGCAGCTCTAGAGGATGCAAAGAAATACAGTCCCAATGATATCGGTCTTCTTTTCCAGACCGGGCTGGCTTTCTATCAGGCTGGAAATTTTGATAAGGCAAGGCAGAACTTGGAAACGGCTGTTGCGATTTCCCCGGACTACGCAAACGCTCTTTACTTCTTGGGCCTGACATATTCTAAATTGGGTTTGGTTGATAAATCCATCAGCCAGTTTCAAAAGGTTTCTGAACTGAATCCGGACAATGATCAGGTAAAGAAAATTCTATCTAACTTGCAGGCCGGCAAAAGTCCCCTAGATGGGTTGAGTCAGCAGAATCCTCCTCAGGCTCCCGTAGAAGAGGCGCCCGCTAAATAAACAATCTTTAAAGTAACTTAAAGTAAAAAAAACGCCCCGGATAGCCGGGGCGTTTTTTAAAATATTACTGTTTTTTTCCGAATAGTGTTATGACTTTGGCTACAATATCGTCCGGGGTAGATTGGGCCTTGATCAAATAATCTGTCGCCCCTAGGGTCAAGCATCTATCGATGTCTTCTTTCTGACCCAAATTGGATAAAATAATTACGGGGATTGCAGAGGTAGCCTCATCTTGTTTTAATTTTGATAGCACCTCGAAACCGTCGGTGGTCGGCAAGAGGAGGTCAAGCAAGATCAAATCAGGTTTGTCTTCCCTGGCCCTTTTCATACCTTTATCTCCGTCTATTGCCTCTAAAACTCCAAAACCAAAAGACCCCAGCTTCTTTTTGAGCAGCTCTCTTAAGAAACTATCATCTTCTATTATTAAAATATTTTGTGACATTTTATTTTCTATACTTTATTACTTTATATTACATCACAACTTTTTATTATGCAACTATTTTTTACCCTTTATGGGTAGTTCGACGTAGAAGGTGCTGCCTTCTCCTTCTTTTGATTCAAACCAAATTTTTCCGTCATGGGCGTGCACAATATTTTTAGCTATGAAAAGACCCAAACCAGAACCTTCTTTGTTTATCCCTATGGCGTTTGTCCCGCGGAAAAATTTGGTGAATAATTTACTTTTTTGTTTTTCTGGTATGCCTATGCCGAAATCTTGCACTTTAATTTCCAGATTGTCTGTATTTTTTGACATAGAAACTATTATTTTGCCACCCTCATGCGTAAATTTTATCGCATTGTCTAGAATATTTTGTATTGAGATTTTTATCTTCTCTTTATCAAAAAATGCCTCTATCTTTCCCTCCGGCTTTATGAATTCCAGTTTTATCTTCTTTTCCAAGGCCCTTGCCGTGCAGGATTCTATGGCCGAATAAACTATCTGCTCAGCGTCATATAAGTTTTTGTTAAGAAAAGTTTTAGCATTGTCTCCGTCGGTTAATAGATTGTTTGCCAGTACGATCAGTCTCTCGGTTTCTTCAAGGTCTTTTTCAACAATGTCTTTTTGTTCGTCGTTCAATTCTCCAAAGTCTCCTGATAAAACCATTTTTAGAGACCATTTTATGGAGGTTAGACCGTGTTTCAGCTTATGAACAAAGATGGCGTCTCTTAGCTTGTTATATGAATGCGCCTTGGGTTTTATTCCTTTTCTCCTTGGTTTTACCTTTTTACTCTGTCTCATGTTTTTTAAACTTTAAATTTATTCTTGATGATTCCATTTTTAGAGGTGTCGATAACGGCCGAGGTATAAGCTATAGAGTAGGAGCCGTCGTCATTTTTTCTTTCTATTTTAATGCAATATCTGCCCTTGGGTACTAAACAAAAATATCTCCCGTATTTGTCTGTGATTCTATGCCCCATTTCCACGTTGCTTAATTGAGGATCTACAATCCTTAGTATAGCGAAGGCCAGAGGAGCGCCGGAAATTCCATCAACTACGTATCCAAAAGATTTCGGTTTTAATCCCAGGACCCTTAAGAGCGTCAAGAGAAGGTATGTAACAATAATAATGGTATTGTATGGATATGGGGCCGAGAAAAAAGCTATGATAGCGACTATAAAACCTACAGCAAAAATAATATCAGAAACCTGCCTTAAAAATGAGTCCCAGTGAGAGTAGAATTTAGTTAATTTTTTATTGCGTTTTGTGAACTCGTTCCAGTCAAAGTTTACGGGGTCCATTGGAATGTTCCTGGTTATTACCTCGCCCCTTTTGATTTCTATCTGCTCTCCAAAGTATAAATTATTATAAAGTTCGTCACTAGTTTTTCCAGCGAGTTTTTGGGAAGGGAAAAGATAGTTTGTTTTTTTCGCAGTTATTCTGTAGAATCCCGGTTCAACTAAAAATCCATATCGTCCATCGAGGTCTGTTATGGCAGAAGAAACCTCTTTACCCCCTGAGTCCTTTAACGTTACGTAGCCCGGGTCTAAGGGTTGTTTTGTAATAGAGTCATATACAATTCCCCAGGGGGGATTTCTTCTTTTCCAGCCAAAGGCAATTAATATAAGTCCGATTAGTCTTGTGGGGAGTAAAAGTAGCTCTGGCAAAGATAGGGGAGATGCAAAGGCAATGACGGCTACGGTTGTGGCTATTCCTGTGGTAGAGATCACTTTTGTAGCCACAGAACCTATGGGGGTTTCGATTATTTTCCTTATGTCAGGAGGTATTATGGGGGGGATTATGGGTGGCTTATGGCAGTTTCCGCAGTCAGCGGGGCAGTTATTGCAGGTTTCATTTTCGCTGCATGCTCCGTCTCCGCACGAGGCTGGCGGAGGGGTTATACAATTTCCGCAATCGAAGGGACAGTTGTCGCAGGTTTCATTTTCGTTGCAAATCCTGTCTCCGCAAGATGCAGGTGGCGGGGTTATACAATTTCCGCAGTCGAAGGGACATGTTTCGCAAGTTTCGTTTCCATTGCATTGATTATCTCCGCATATTGGCGCGCAAACTCCGCAATCTGA
>Ga0265595_1001750_pt1 | contig 16016 bp, 10 predicted proteins | sample saktaG_15_FD_190148 | JGI IMG/M metagenome (GOLD analysis project Ga0265595, IMG submission 190148) | Saline water microbial communities from Sakinaw Lake, British Columbia, Canada - sak_2013_06_06_50m | ecosystem: Environmental > Aquatic > Non-marine Saline and Alkaline > Saline ... | reverse complement strand
GACCTGATTGTGGAGATGCGGGACAAGATTATCCAGCCGGAATATTTAGTTGATATCAAAGCCATCCCCCAACTTAATAGGATAACTTATTCCGAACAGGACGGCTTGCATATCGGGGCGACCGTTACTCTTAATGAAATTTCAGATTCAAAAGTAATCCAAAGAAATTATCCTATCTTGGCTGAAGCATGCAAAACCGTAGGTTCATATCAGGTACGTAATCGGGCAACTCTGGTAGGCAATATTTGCAATGCATCTCCCGCTGCAGATACAGCACCGCCACTTTTAGTATTAGATGCAAAGGTGAATATCATTGGCCCGACAGGGGGAAAAGTAGTTCCCATTAATCAATTTTTCGCGGGCGTAAAAAAGAATATTCTTAAAAAGGGAGAAATTGTAACTTCCATAACCGTACCACCCATAAAAGGGAAATGGACAGGAGTATATTTAAAACAGGGCCGCAGGAAAGAAGTTGATTTGGCCACGGTAGGGGTAGCAGTATTATGCGTGAGAGATGAAGTAAGGATTGCTCTGGGGGCGGTTGCTCCCGTACCGGTCAGGGCGGTTAAAACCGAAGAATTAGTAAAAGGAAAAACAATAGATGAACCACTTTTGGAAAAAGCCGGCAAATCTGCTTTGGGCGAGGTTTCACCTATTTCGGATGTTCGGTCTTCACAAGAATACAGAGAAGAAATTATTAAAGTTTTGGTGAGGCGGGCAATTCTTCAAGCAAAAGGACAGCATATTTTATGAAACACAAAATTCGTTTTACCATAAATAGAGAAGTTAAAGAGATAGAGGTTGAACCAAACAAAACCCTTTTAAAAATGCTTAGAGAAGACCTTGATTTGATAGGAGCAAAAGAGGGGTGTGGAGCCGGTGAATGTGGTGCGTGCACAGTGCTGGTGGATAATAAACCGGTAAATTCATGTCTGATGTTGGCTGTAGAGGCAGATGGTAAGAAAATTATCACTATTGAAGGGTTGTCAGACGGTATCAATTTAGATCCTTTGCAAAAAAGTTTTATAAAACATAATGCCCTGCAATGCGGTTATTGTACGCCGGGTATGATAATTTCAGCCCGCGCGCTTCTTGATAGAAATAATAACCCTTCAGAAGAAGATATTAAAGAAGCCCTGGCAGGGAATCTGTGCCGTTGTACCGGGTATCAGCGGGTTATAGATGCGGTGCTTGATGCTGCCGGGAAAGGAGGGGGGAAATAAGATGCTGAAATATGTTGGTCAGTCAGAAGCGAGAGTGGACGGAGTTAGAAAAGTGACCGGTTTTTCAAGATATACCGATGACCTGAAGTTAGCAGGAATGTTATTTGCAAAAATAAAGAAAAGTCCTTACCCCCATGCAAAGATATTAAAGATTGATACCTCAAAGGCGGAAAAATTGCCCGGAGTCAAAGTTATTATAACCGGGAAGGATGTGCCTGTTCGGGTAGGGCTCTATCTGGAAGATAAAACTTTTTTGGCTATTGATAAAGTGAGGTTTATAGGGGAACCGGTTGCAGCAGTCGCGGCGGAATCGGAAGAAATTGCTGAAGAAGCGGTTTCTTTAATCGAAGTAGACTATGAAGAACTGCCGGCTGTATTTGACCCCCTGGAAGGTATAAAACCCGATGCCCCTCTTATCCATGAAGATTTGGGTAGCTACAAGCACGCTTCGATAATTCTACCGGTAAAAGGAACTAACATAAGCAATCATTATAAAATTCGAAAGGGAGATGCCGAAAAAGGTTTTAAAGAAGCGGATTTTGTTTTTGAAAATGAATTTTATGTCCCCCCTATTCAGCATAGTGCCATTGAAAATCATTGTGCCATAGCTCAGGTGGATCCTGAAGGTAAAATAACCGTTTGGGCAGGATGTCAATCGCCTTATGCAGTAAGGCGTACTTTGGCCACTGCATTTAATATACCCTTAAATAAGATTCGAGTTATTTCTCCGGCTATAGGTGGAGGATTTGGCGGCAAAGCAGGTACAACTCTGGAAGGAATAGTCATCCCCTTAGCTCAGAAAGTTAATTATCGTCCGGTAAAACTAAATTTTAAAAGAGAAGATATTTTTGTAAATACTTTTGTTCGACAGGGTATGTATGCCAAGATTAAAACTGGAGTCAAAAAGAATGGCAGGATTGTTGCCGAAGAAAATAAATTCTACTGGGATGGTGGTGCATACACCGAATATGGGGTAAATATTGCCCGGGCTGGCGGGTATGCCTCAACCGGACCATATGACATTCCTAATGTAAAAGCTGATTCTATTTGTGTATATACTAATCATCCGGCAGGTGGTCCCTACCGGGGGTTTGGTATGTCTGAAATACATTTTGCTATAGAACAGAATCTGGATATAGTGGCTCATAGAATCGGGATGGATGCGGTTGAGATAAGAAGAAAAAATGCCTTGAAAGACGGAAGTGCCACTGTAACCGGACAGGTTTTGGAGAACGTCGGTCTGTTACAATGCCTGGAAAAGGTAACCGAAGATATCAAGTGGGATAAAAGAGAAAAAAAAGTATCAAAAACAAAATATCGGGGCAAGGGAATTGCCTGTATGTACAAGGCACCTTCCATGCCTAATAATGTGGCTTCTTCGGCAATTGTAAAGATTAACGAAGACGGCACGGTTAATTTATTAGTTACTGCGATGGATCTGGGGCAGGGTTCTGATACCGCATTGACTCAAATTGCGGCAGAGGTGCTTACTGTTCCGGTATCAAAAATAAGTATAGTTACCGGAGATACTGATTGCACTCCCTACGAGTGGCAGACTGTGGCCAGCCGGACAACCTACTGTTGCGGAAATTCTATTATCAGGGCGGCAGAAGATGCTAAAAGCCAGATGATAAAATTAGCGTCATTAAAATTTGATATTCCCGAAAGTGAGCTGGAGATAAGAGATGAGCAGATTATTTCAAAAATCAATCCTGATAGGAAAGTAAAAATTGCTGACCTGGCTATGGGCTTAACTATGCCTGATGGGTCCGGAATACATGGTCCGATTATCGGAAGGGGAGCTTTTATTCCTCCCGAGGTAAAAGATACTGACAAGGAAACCGGTCAGGGAGAAAAACCGGTGGCTTTTTGGACTTTTGGAGTGCAGGCTGCGGAAGTTGAAGTAGATATAGAAACCGGAGAGGTAAAGGTCTTAAAAGTTGCCGCCGCCTATGATGCAGGGAAAGCGATAAACCCTGACCTTATCTGTGCCCAGATAGAAGGTGGTATTGTTCAAGGTTTAGGATCCGCATTATTTGAAGAGATGAAAATAGAAAAGGGTAAAGTCTTAAATCCCTCTTTTGTTGACTACAAAATTCCTGCTATCGGAGATACCCCTGAAATGAAGATAAGTATAGTTGAGGTTCCGGAACCTACGGGACCTTGGGGGGCAAGAGGAATTGCAGAACCCTGTATGGTGCCAACTGCCCCGGCTATTGCTAATGCAGTCTTTGACGCCATTGGCTGCAGAATTAATTCACTGCCTATAACAGCGGAAAAGGTTTTAAAAGCGATTAAGAGTAAGAATAAACAAGAAACGTAGACGACAGTTGACGTTAATTTAATAAAGGTAATAAGATTAATCAGGAAACGGGAATATAAGAAAAAAATAAATAGAAGGAGGAATGCATTTTGAAAAAGGACACTTCTTTAGAAATGGAAGCTATAAGGGACGGAGATTATATTGATCCTGCAAAAAAAATAGTGTTAGGTCTTCAACATATGTTCACAATGTTTGGAGCAACTGTTTTAGTTCCCATTATTACCGGACTTAATATTTCAGTCGCTTTGTTTATGGCAGGATGCGGCACACTGTTATTTTATGTTATCTCCAAACGAAAGGTACCTGCTTTTCTTGGGTCATCATTTGCTTTTATTGCCCCCATGTTAGTAGTTGCCGATAAATTTGGCTTACCTTATGCTTGCGGAGGTATTGTTGTTGCAGGTTTGTTGTATTTAGTTCTTTCAGGATTAGTAAGTATATTTGGGGTTAAAAAAGTTTTAAGCTTCTTCCCGCCTGTAGTGACTGGCCCGATAATTATAGTTATTGGATTGAAACTGGCGCCGGTTGCCATAGATATGGCAAAAGGGAGTTGGGGGCTTGCTTTGGTAGGATTTGCGGTAGTTACCGCTGTAAGTATATATGCGAAAGGATTCTTTAAAGTTCTACCGGTTCTTACCGGAATTATTGTGGGCTATTTAGTTGCGATTATGACTGGAGCAGTCGACTTTGCTCCTATTGCCCAGGCCAAATGGATAGGGTGGCCGGAATTTACAGTGGCAAAGTTTAATTGGACTGCCATAATGATTATTGCGCCTGTTGCTATCGCTACCATGGTTGAGCATATTGGTGATATATTAGCCATAGGTGCAACAGTTGAGAAAAATCTTGTTGAAGATCCGGGGTTACACAGAACTTTACTGGGAGATGGTTTAGCTACCTCATTATCGGCAATGTTTGGTGGGCCTGCTAATACAACCTACTCCGAAAATACAGGAGTGCTTGCCTTAACCAAAGTATATAATCCGGTTATTATGGCGATTGCCGCAGTATTTGCAATTCTTCTTGGGCTTGTTCCGAAACTCGGTGCTATTATTTCTACTATACCCACTCCCCTTATTGGAGGAATTTCTATCGTTCTTTTTGGTATGATTGCCTCCATTGGAATAAGGACAGTTGTAGAACACAAAGTAGATTTTTCTCGTTCAAGGAATCTGCTTATTTCAGCAGCTGTTCTGGTTCTTGGTCTTGGTGGAGCTGTTTTAGCTATACCTCTGGGTACTACTACACTTGAAATAGCCGGAATGGCCTTAGGTGCAATAGTAGGAATTATTTTAAATAAGATTTTACCAGAATAATTTAAAAGTATTCCCGTTTCCTGATAAATATAAAAGTAAAATAATTCTGCCTCATAAAATATTTTTTAAGGTATTTTTTATATTAGGCAATTTAACCTATTCTAAAAATGAAATATTTTGATATAATAGTAAATTATAAATTCAATTTTTATTTTGAATAGCTTAATCAACGAAGACTATTCGCCATATTAAAGAATACGAATTATGCTTTAAAATTATCTTGATGTCTTGGTAACTGTTAAGGTTGGAGGTACAATATGACGGAAAAAGAAATTTTTAGAAAAGTATCTTTGGAAAGATTATCCTCTCCGGAACAACTCGACCAAACCATACAAATAGTCCCCCCTAAAGGTTGGATGACACTCATAGGGGTAGGATGTCTATTGCTGGTAGTTTGTCTGTGGGGATTTCTGGGCTCAATTCCTACCCAGGTTAATGGTCAGGGCATTATAATGAGCGAGAAGGGAGCTTTTCAGATAGTTGCCCGCAGTGAAGGGATATTAGATAAATTGTATGTCGATATTGGGGAAAAGGTAGACCAGGGTCAACTTGTTGCCAGCATTTCCCAGCCAGAACTTGTTGATGATCTGCTAAACTACCAAAGTATATTAAAAGACCTTAAAATAGAATTTGAAAAAACAATGGAAGAATACAATAAAGATACAAAGCTCTACCAAGAAGGAAAGATCACTGATCTGCAATATTATAATATGCAGGATAAATTATCTTCCTTAACCCTACAAATTGATGAATGGGAAGGAAAAATAAGAAGTTTGCAGCACCATCTTGAAAATACATCAGAAATAAAAAGCCCCTATTCAGGGATAGTCTACGAACTCGAAGTCCTGGAAGGGGCATTGGTAGAGAAGGGTGATTCAATTGTAAAGCTTGAGCTTTCCGGTTCAAAACTACAAGCTTTTTTATACTTTCCCCCGGCTGATGGAAAAAAAATTATTGAAGGTATGAAATCTCGCATAAGCCCTACTACAGTTAAAGAGGAAGAATATGGTTTTATAAGAGGAGAAGTGGAACAGGTTTCACTTTTCCCCATGTCTAGAGCCGGGGTAATGCGCATATTACAGAATGAATCACTTACCGAAGAGATAATGAAGCTCGAATCCCCTATTGAAGTCCGGGTTAATTTATTTACTGATTCCAGCACACTAAGCGGTTATCAATGGTCTTTTAAAGGGGGACCTCCGATAAAAATACATTCAGGAACTTTATGTGATGGTACTGTGGTAATTTCTTCACAACCTCCTGTAAATTTAGTAATCCCTTTATTGAAAAAACGTGTTTTGGGAATTGGGAAAGAATAAGTAATAGTTGATTAAACCAATAAATTAAATAATATAAAGGTTATCATAAAGATGATTGACGGACACACTTTGAATATATTTAAAAATCTGCCCAGGCAGAAAAGGATTAAAACTCCCACAATTTTGCAGATGGAGGCAGTCGAATGTGGAGCTGTATCACTGGCTATTATCATGGGATATTACGGAGTACATATTCCCCTGGAGAAGTTACGAGTGGAATGCGGTATTTCCCGTGATGGAAGTAAAGCCAGCAATGTTTTAAAAGCTGCCCGAAAATTTGGATTTATTGCCAAAGGATTTAAGTCTCAATTGGAAGAACTAAAAGATTTCCCCTTTCCGATGATAATTCACTGGAATTTTAATCATTTTGTGGTATTGGAAGGAATCAAGGGAGATGTAGTTTATATTAATGATCCGGCAATTGGTCCCCGCATTATAACTTATGAGGAATTTGACCAATCCTTCACCGGTATAGTCTTAACTTTTGAAAAAGGACCGGATTTTCAACCGATAGGTGAAAAAAAGAATATAATAGGAGCCCTTAAAACAAGATTGACTGGGTCTGAAAAAGCTTTGGCTTATATCATTATTGCGGGATTGTTTCTGATCATTCCAGGGATTATAGTCCCTGCCTGCACCAGAATTTTTGTAGACCAGATTTTAGTCAATAAAATGGTCAGTTGGTGGCCTCCTCTCTCTATAGCTCTGATTATCACCATTTTAATTAAAGTTATCTTAACCTGGCTTCAGCAAAACTATCTTCTAAGACTAAAAACAAAGATGGCTCTAATTAACTCCATGAAATTTTTTTATCATGTGTTTCGCCTTCCTATGGAATTTTTTGACCAGCGTTTCCCTGGTGATGTGGCCGATCGGGTTCTGTTAAATGATAAAATTGCCAACTTACTAACCGGAGAGCTGGCTACCGCATTTCTTAATTTTATTACTGTTTCATTTTATATAATAATTATGTTTTTTTATGATGGCACCCTGACTTTTGTGTCTATTATTGTGGCATTATTGAACTTTCTGGCTTTGCGATATATTTCACGCAAGAGGATTGATGTCAATATACTTCTTCAACAGGAAAAAGGTAAATTGGTTGGTAATGCTATGGGTGGATTACAGACTATTGAGACACTTAAAGCTACCGGGAGTGAAGCGGATTTTTTTGCACAATGGTCAGGTTATCAAGCCAAAGCTGTTAATGCAGAACAGAAATTAGGATTCTGGTCTCATATATTATCTGCCATCCCTCCTTTTTTGGCTACCGTAAATAATGTTGCTATTCTGGGAATTGGGGGATTACGGGTAATAGGAGGGGACATGACTTTAGGTACCCTTATTGCCTTTCAATATCTTATGTCCATGTTTCTTAATTCAATAAATCAGATTATAAATTTAAATAGTGTTTTCCAGGAAGCTGTTGCTGATATGAACAGACTTGATGACGTGATGGCATATCCCATAAAAAACGATATTTCAAATTGCAAAGAAGACATAGAAGTTTCTAATAAACAGGAATTCCCTGCGAAATTAACCGGATTTCTCGAACTAAAAAATATTACTTTCGGATACAGCCGTTTAGAACCACCATTGATAAGTAATTTCGATTTGAAGATAAAGCCCGGGGGACGTGTTGCCCTGGTAGGGACATCTGGATCCGGAAAATCTACCATAGCTAAACTAATCGTTGGTCTTTATGAACCCTGGGAAGGAGAGATAATGATTGATGGAATACCTATAAAATCAATTCCCCGGGATGTTTTGACTAATTCTTTGGCGATGGTAAGTCAGGATATATTCTTATATGAAGGGACAATCTGGGAAAATCTTTCTATGTGGGACAATACCATTCAAAACAACGATATAGTGAATGCTGCGAAAGATGCAGGTATCCATGAGGTAATTGCTAACCGTCCTAATGGCTATAGCAATAAGGTAGATGAGGATGGCAGGAATTTTAGCGGCGGTCAACGTCAGCGTTTGGAAATTGCTTCAGCTTTGGTGAATAAACCATCTATCTTGGTATTAGATGAAGCAACCAGTGCTCTGGACCCACATACCGAAAAAATTATCGATGATAACCTCAGACAAAGAAATTGTACCTGTTTGATCGTTGCCCATAGATTAAGCACTATCAGAGATTGTGATGAAATTATTGTTCTGCATCATGGAGAAGTTGTCCAGAGGGGTACCCATGAAGAATTAAAAGATTTGCAAGGCACATATGCAGAATTAATCAAACTATATTGAAATTGGAGATTTATTTACTATGCTCGAAGAAAATATAAAAATACTTGAAAAAAAGGGAAATTTAATCCAAGCAGATAGTAAAAATCCTCTCTTTTTGAAAGATATGGAAAAGGTTTGGATAATAAAACAGGGAGAACTAAATATTTTTTCAGTATCTTTGATAGATGGCAAGATAGATGGCGGACGTAATTATTTATTTACTGCCTGTGAAGGAGAAGCCCTGTTTGGTTTAGATTTTATCTTCCAAAATAAAGAAGTAACTTTGGTTGCGGTTGGTAAAATCTATACCGAAATTATAGAATGTTCTAAAGAAATGGTTACTGAATTAGATAAAAGTCTACCTTTAAAAAAAGATTTCTCTCAAGTTTTAGATAAGTGGATTAACGGACTTTCTTCGGGAGTAGGCAAAAACGAGATTTTACCTAAAAATTATAAAGAGTTGGTTTCAGGCAAAGATATTTTAATAAAAGAACCAGCATCTTACCGTAACTCTTCCCATCAAGCTTTGTGGGTAAAACAAAAAAAAGGTGATTCATATTTTATGGGCAGAAAGGACTGGTTTAATATCCCCAAAGATGAGTTTTTCCCCATCGCTTTTTCTTCATGGATAGAAACAGAACAGGAGAGTATCTTTGATGTGAATTCAACCCAGGATATCCTGCAAAATACGTCATTATGGATAGCATTGGAAAATTTTCACCGCTTAATTATTAAATCAATTATTGCTAATATTGAATCTACTGATGAAGTTGAAAAACAAAGACTAAAGAATCGGAAGGTAACTGATAATATAGCCTTACAGGATACCCTTCTTAGAATAAAGACGCTTTTAAGTGAAAAATTAAAATCTCTTTCTTTTAAATCTCAGGAAAAGGATAAGCTTCTTGAGGCAGTAAGATTGGTAGCCAGCTCTGCAGGGATAAAAATACAGCCTTTGGAAGATAAAGAAGAGAATAGTAAAGTTACCCTGGAGAGAATTGCTCGAAATTCCAGGTTTAAAACCCGTATGGTTCTTTTAAGGGGGGAATGGTGGAAAGAAGATAATGGTCCGCTTTTAGCTTTTCGGGAAGAGGATGGACGGCCAGTTGCACTGATACCAAAATCAGCACAGGAATATAAGCTCTACGATTCAGGAAAAAATTCGGCAGAGATGGTTACTTCTGAGGCAGCTTCTTCCCTTAAGCCCTTTGCCTATATTTTTTACCGACCTTTCCCTGATAAAGTAATTTCTCTTCGAGATTTTGTGAAATTTGGTTTTTGGAATTGCGGGGAGGATTTGAAAAGAGTATTTACCGTGGGGATTTTAAGCGGGCTTTTAGCTTTGCTTTTACCATTTATGACGGGGATTGTTTTTGGTAATATCATTCCGCAAGCAGAATTACACCAATTGGCAGAGATTGCCTTTATCCTGTTGGTAAGTTCGGTTATCATATTTATTTTTCAGATTACCCGGGATTTTGCTATCCTGCGTATAGAAGGTAAAGTGGAAACTCACCTGCAGGCAGCTTTATGGGACCGTCTTATCTCGCTGCCGGTTTCTTTTTTCCGCGGGTATTCATCCGGAGAATTGGCTAAAAGAGGTCTGGGGGTCCTGGCTATTAAAGGCAGAGTCTCGGTGGTACTGGTAAATTCTATCTTTGCATTTATCTTCTCTCTTTTTTACTTTGGACTTTTATTTTACTACAATATGAAGTTAACCTTTGTGGTAATAGGAATATTTTTATTAATACTTGTATTATTTTTCTTTTTATTGAAAAAGATGATACATTATTATAGGGAAGAAGTTAAACTGGAAAATCAGATTGCCGGCTTAATATTACAATTTCTTACCGGGATATCAAAATTGAGAGTTTTCGGGACAGAAGACAGGGCATTAAATCTCTGGAGTAAGCTATTTACCAAGAAGACGGAACTTTCACTAAAAAAATACGGTAGAATTGAAAATTTAATTATAGCAGCAGTATCTGCCTTTCCAGCGATGATATTAATGATGCTTTTTGCATGGATTATTGGAAAAAATATTAACGGATTTACAGTAGGTCATTTTGTAGGCTTTGTAACCGCTCTTACTTTTTTTCAGACCGCTCTGCTACAGCTTTTACTTTCTTTGATAATGACAGTTAAAGTTGTGCCTATTTATGAAAGCACTATACCCATACTGCAGACTATTCCCGAAGCAGATGAAACTAAAACCAGCCCCGGAGAGCTGTCGGGAAATATTGAAGTAAACGGGGTATATTTCCGTTATAATGAAGGTGAACCCTATATCCTGAAAAATATTTCTTTGAAAATAAAGTCAGGTGAATTTGTCGCTCTGGTTGGATCTTCCGGAGCAGGAAAATCTACCCTCTTTCGCCAGCTACTGGGATTTGAAACTCCTGCTTCAGGCACTATCTATTATGACGGTCAGGACCTGTTTGCCCTGGATATAAGAGAGGTTCGCCAGCAAATGGGTGTAGTTTTACAGAACAGTAAATTAATAGCCGGTGATATATTAAAAAATATTATCGGAGCTTCTAATCTGACCATTGATGATGCCTGGGAAGCAGCGCGTATGGTGGGCTTGGAAGAGGATATTAAAGAAATGCCCATGGGGATGTTTACTATCGTTGGTCCTGGTGGTGGCGCTCTATCCGGAGGACAGAGGCAGAGAATACTTATCGCCCGGGCTATTGTCAAGAAACCACGGATTTTATTCTTTGATGAAGCAACCAGCGCCTTAGATAATAAAACCCAGGCAATAGTAGCTGAAAGTATAGATAAACTTAAAACTACCCGGATTGTTATTGCCCACCGTTTGAGTACGGTTATCAAGGCAGATACAATTTATGTTTTTCAGGATGGAGAGATTGTACAGACCGGCAAATATGAAGAACTAATGAAGCAGGAGGGATTATTTGCCGAATTAGCTCAAAGACAATTGGCCTGATTCGGGTATCTTTTTTGTAAGTTAAGTAAGAATTTATCCTGTATTTTGTTTTGAGTAAAATATTTTTTATTAAGGATTGAATTGATTCAAATAGTCTTAAAGGGAGAAAAATTAAATGTCAGAAATTTGTTTGGTATCGATGCCCTGTGATGTCCTTGAACAGCCTTCAATCGGTATTTCTCTGTTAGTTGCCTCTGCAAGGGAGAGCGGCTTGTCTGTCAGAGCAATATATCCAAAATTTTGGTTTGCCGAAGAAGTTGGGATGAAAACTTATACCGCTTTGATGAATGTTGGTAAAACAATTGATTTACTTGGAGAATGGATCTTTTCTTCTGCTGCCTTTCCTGATTTTAATACTGAAAGCTCTGTTTTTTTTCGAGAAAAATTAACCAAGGATACCGAAATTTTAGATAATTACTACCAAATGTTCGGGAGAAAAGAAGATATTTACGATACTTTTTCCCACGCTCGACAGAAATCTTTACCGTTTATAGAAAAAACTGTTGAAAGAATTTTGGAATTGAAACCAAAAATTATAGGATGTAGTTCTAATTTTCAGCAGCATTGTGCCTCTTTGGCCCTGTTAAGAGTGATAAAAGAAAAAAAACCGGAAATAATAACTCTTTTGGGAGGTGCAAATTGTGAAGGTTCAATGGGAAAAGCTATAAAAAAGTTTTTCCCATTTGTTGATTTTACAGTTTCCGGAGAGGCAGATATTTTATTTCCAGAATTATGTCATATGCTGCTCAAAGAAGGGAAGGATGTTAAACCTGATAAATTACCTTTTGGTGTAATTTCCGAGAAATATTGCTATCGTAAGCAGAATTTAATAGAGGAAGATAATTATCGGGCAACAGTTTGTGATCTGGAGACCCTCTCTATTCCTGACTATGAAGATTATTTTAAAGCACTGGATAATTTTTCTTACAAAGAAAGGATATCCCCTTTTTTACTGATGGAAACATCACGCGGGTGCTGGTGGGCGCAAAAAAAGCCTTGCACCTTCTGCGGTCTTAATGGGAATTCTCATAATTTTAGAACAAAGACTCCTGAGCGGGTTATTCGGGAAATCAATTTCTTATCCCAGAAGTATTCAGTGAATAAATTTTTAATCACTGATAATGTTCTCTACCGAAAAAATTTTCAAGCTATCTTTCCAAAATTAATACAAAACGGGATTCCATCTTATTTTTTTCACTGGGAAGCAAGGGCAAATTTACAGGAAGATGATTTTAAAAATCTGTCAGCAGCAGGAGTACGTTATATCCAGGTTGGAATCGAAAATCTGCACCAGGATAGTTTGAAATTATTGAATAAAGGAGTTCTGGTAATCCAGAATGTTATGACTTTAAAATATGCTATGGAAAATGGGATTAGGATTGCCTGGAATTTTTTAACTGCTTTTCCGGGAGAACAGGATGCTTGGTACGAAGAATTGAGCGAATGGCTCCCCTTGATCTTTCACCTCCAACCTCCCACCGGAATTCGTCCGATACGGTATGACCGTTTTAGCACCTATTACCGGAAACCACAGGATTTTGATATCGTGCTTAAACCTCTTTCTGAATATTCTCACATCTTCCCGCTTCCGGAAGATAAAATAAAGGATATGGTTTATTATTTTCAGGATGTGAATCATTTTAAAAGAGAACAGTCAGACGGGCCCGGAATGGCCAGATTAAAAATTTTGATCAAGAGGTGGAAAGAGCTGTTTAAAAATTATTTTACAGAAGAAAAAAGAGTCAGATTAATTGTTGATGAAAGAGAAGACCATTCATATATCCTGGACACGAGACCCTGTGCTGTTGAAAATAATATTATTTTAGAAGGAGTATCTCATTATCTTTACCGGGAATGTAGCAGCCCGCAATTTAAAGATACCGTATTTAAGAAATTACAAAAAGAATTATTTCCGTATATCAGGGAAAGTGAAGTTGATGAAGCAATAAATTATTTATCCGATAAAAGACTGCTCCTTGAATTGGATGGAAAATTATTAAGTTTAGCTCTTCGGGAACCGGTACGCCCTCTTATAACCAAGACAGAATTTTTAAGAGGTAATACAGGATTTACTCATGTCTTGGATTCAATCCTTTCAGGATTTTCCAGGAAATAATCAAACACAGGGAGGAATAATATATATGCAAATAGCTTTTATGCTTACTGACAAGTGCAATGCTTTATGCTCCCATTGTATAACCTCTTCTTCTCCGGATACGGGGTCTTTATTATCAACCGAGTATATTTGCAGAGTAATTGATGACGCTGCCCAGCTATCTAAAAATCAAAAAAGATTTTCCATCTGTTTTACCGGCGGAGAACCTTTTCTTTATTTTGATAGATTGGTGGAAGTAGTAAATTACGGCCATCAGAAAAAGGCAATCATCTCTTGTGTAACCAATGGATTCTGGGCTGTTTCTGATAAAGCAACCAAAGAGAAGATAGCTGTATTAAAAAATGCCGGGCTATCCAGCATTGGTTTGAGTTTTGACCTGTTTCACGGTAAATTTATTTCTGTAAATAATATTAAAAGGATTTTGAAATTCAGTAAAAACTTTGGAATTAGAATTGCTTTTAAAAACACTGTTTTAAAAGGGAGTTTGCGTGCCGGAGACATTTTGAAGAAATTTGAGGATATTATTATAGATACTTCAATCTCTATTGATGAAGCTCGCTGTTTACCACTGGGTCGAGCGAAACATATCTCCTCAGATAAATTTTTATACAATAGAAATGTATTTCAGGAGAAATGTAATGGAGTAGGTGATATTACCATAGATGCAAAAGGAAATGTATATCCCTGCTGTATCCCTGACTGGCCGGAGATATTGTGCCTTGGCAACATCTACCAGAATTCTTTTTCAGAGCTTATAACTAAAATTCGAAACAATTATCTTTTTAATATTTTAATACAAAAAGGACCTGCTTACTTCCTGCCCTTTTTACTAAAAGAAGGTTATGATTTTACTCAAAAAAAATTTGTAAATAAATGCCACTTGTGTAACGAAGTTCTTAAGCTTTGCGAAAAAGATAAATCCGCCGGTAAAGTGTTGGAGGAAGTTTTAGAAAAATGGAGAAAAATAAAAGAAAAAGAGAAGGAAGTTGCAAATATAATATTATCCTGGTATGAATAATAAAAAACCCAGCAAAAAATATTGAAATTTTGCTGGGTTTTTTATTATTCATTAAAACTCATCCTATATATCGACATGTAGTGTTATCGAACCGCCAGCAATTTTATCCAGGTCATCATCACAAAGCTCTCCGCATGATTTCATTTCAGCTGCTGCTTTTTTCAACTCATCTAAAGTAAAGCCGGAAAATTTCTTTTGAAGTTTTTCATCTTTAAGTAATTCTTTTAAAAAGTTTTTAGCTTTATCTATTGCCATAAAAACTACCTCCTTTTTGGATTTATTTGATTAATATTATAAGCGAAATAAAAAATAAAAGCAATATTTATTTATTCACTGGTTACGATTTTTTTCTGCCTCCATATTCAATATTCCCTTCTACCTCTTCTCCTCTTCCCCTCTATACCTGAAGGTAATTTTCTATCTTTAAATATAAAGGAGATTAGGTTATAATTAAAATAATTTGATGTACTTTTTATATTAGGCAATTCGATTTATTGACAAAGAGACCCTCGTCCATTTATGATATAAAAACTAAAGAATTCGAATTTTATAAAAATATTGTGTGAATTATTATGTTTCTGGCAAAATCTATAGCTTCTGATTTAAGTTATATTCTTACCTCGAGAACAATTGATGGAATTGTTCATTCGGTATTTGATCATGCCTGTAATATTCAGTTGGAGGAAAATAATTTAGTTACTCTTATTTCTCCAAAGCTTCCCAATTATCCATCTGCGATTAAATTAGATATTACAGAAGACCGGATGATACGTTCTATCGGCTTTAAAACCGGAATGAGGGCTGCAGTAAATAAAGATGAAATAAAAATACCTGCTATAAATATTAATATTCTGCTTGCTGATGCCAGTACGTGGGATTCATCTCCTTTATTTTTACCGCCGGTAATTCCGAAAGAGACATTACATGAAGATTTAGAAAAAATCTGGAAGTTAACCCTGAAATTCGGTAAAATGGAAGGTGTAGCTTCTGTCCTTGATAAAGACAAAAAATTCAATTGCTGGGTTAATTTTATTATAGATTCATTAAAAAAATTACCGGCGGAAATAAAATGTTGCAATTATAAAATGATATCCGAGATCACCCACCATCTTATTGGGTTTGGCCCGGGATTAACTCCGGCTGCGGATGATTTTCTACTTGGCTTGATAGCATCTATATATTATATTGGGCATTATTTTGGCAATCGATTTGAAAGTTTAAAAAAAATTACCAATGCTATGATTTCCGGTCTTGCCGGGCGCACCACTTTGATAAGCGAAATAATGCTTAAAAATGGTATACAGGCAAGGTTCTGCGAACCACTTAAAGAGCTGATGGTTGCCCTGATCAGCGGTACCTTCGTTGAACAAAAATGTTTGGCACTCCTTAATATAGGCGGAACTTCAGGCAGTGACTGTGCGGCTGGGATAGTATGGGGAGGGCTGCTGATGTTTGATATCGGTAAACTAACAGGAGGGGAAGAAAATGGCCCTAAAATATCTCATTAAAAACAACA
>Ga0265595_1001748_pt1 | contig 16020 bp, 13 predicted proteins | sample saktaG_15_FD_190148 | JGI IMG/M metagenome (GOLD analysis project Ga0265595, IMG submission 190148) | Saline water microbial communities from Sakinaw Lake, British Columbia, Canada - sak_2013_06_06_50m | ecosystem: Environmental > Aquatic > Non-marine Saline and Alkaline > Saline ... | reverse complement strand
TCTCATCTGATAATTATGAGGCTTTTATCCCAAAGCAGGACACCGAAGAGTTTCCTATTATTCCATCGCTTCATGAGGGAGTTGAAAGGGTAACGGTTCAGAAAGAAGTCTTTTTAGGGGCGTTGTCCCGGGTTGTTGTAGCCACACAATATTCCGATATTCGCCCCGAGATCAGCGGCGTCTTCTTTTCTTATCAGGAAGGGAGGCTTGTACTGGTGGCAACTGACAGTTTCCGACTTGCAGAAAAAATCCTCGATTCACAAACTATCCAAACCAAGGCAGATTCCCTCTCGGTCATCATCCCTTATAAGACAGTAGAAGAGGTGCTTCGCATCTTTCCCTCGGTCGAGGGTGAGGAGATTGATATTTTACTCGACACTACTCAAATCCTTTTTTCTTCGCCGACGCTGAAACTCACTTCTCGTCTCATCGACGGAAATTTTCCCCAGTACCAAGCTATTATTCCGAAAGAGTTTTCAACGGAAGTCACTCTTGAGCGTGGAGAGTTTCTTGATGCCCTGAAGCTCGTCAGCGCCTTTTCCGGAAGGGCGCATGATGTCCACCTTATTCTCGAGGAGCACGGGAAGTGCCTTGAACTTCTTGCCCGGGATAGCGCACTTGGAGAGAATCGTTACCGGGTTCCAGCAAAAGTGAAAGGAGATTCGTGTTCCGTTGTTTTCAACTGGCGCTTCCTCGCCGACGGCTTACGTACTTTAGAGGGAGATGAAGTGCACTTTTTTGCAAACGGCCCAGATCGTCCGGCGATTCTCCGGTCTCCTTCAGAGGCATCTTTTTTGTACGTTGCGATGCCGATCAAGTCCTAGTTTAGTGAAAGACAATAAGAGAAATCTTTTTCTCGGTCCCTGACTGCGTGATTGCTTTTATCTCGATGTTACTCTGGGGTTTTGGAAGGGTGGTAAGATAGAACTCAAAACGGTAAAACATTCCACTTACATTTTTCTTCGTTTGAAGGATTTTGTCGACGTACAATTCCACGGATTGCAGATTTTCCACCGCTTGAATGTCCGCTTGAATAAGTAGCGGCACGGAAACGAATTCTCCATTTCCCGGCCTTATATTCGTTATGCTTATCGGGCTTTGCGTGAGGGGAATGGTATTCAGGTCGCTTACGGGAAGTGGTTGGTTATATTGGAAGAAGTTCCAGATATTTGCTCTTGCCCAGTCCGCTACTCCCTTTTCCCAGTTTTCAAATTGGCTATCTTCAGCTGGTCGTTGCGGGATCAGCCCGAGCGGGTTTTTCCTGTCCACATAGAACAGAATCGAGTGGATTTGGGGGTAAACCTTTCCTCCTATAGTCGGGGTTATCTGGCTTTGTCCATTAAGCATCGGTTTATTCGGTGTTTGTAACGGTTCAGGCCGCGTGAACAATTCTGGTTGAAAGAGAGGGAGGGCGCTTGCGAGAAATCGGTTCCATATAGGGATTGCTGCGAGGATGCTGCTTCCCTGCTGTCTCATAGGTGCGTTGTTGTTATTACCGGCCCACACTCCGGTTACGAGGAATGGGGTGTACCCGATTGACCATGCGTCACGGTGGTCTTCGGTTGTCCCCGTTTTAAGAGCTATCTCATACCCAGGGAATTGTGTGAGCGCCAGGGTATTTCCGAATATCGGCCGGCGGAGTTCCGGACTTGAGAGAATTTGGTGAATCATGCGCGGATATTGAGCTTCGATTACCCGCTTGTTATTATCCCGATATTCTTCGAGGATATTTCCTTTCGCATCCTCGACTTTAAGAATAAATTTCTGATTGTGAAACACGCCGTCCTGGCTTAGTGTCGCATAGGCGTTCACCAGGTCAACGAGTTTTACCTCCCCCCCTCCTAAGGTGAGTGAGAGGCCGTATCGCCAACGTTCTTTGAGTGAGGTGATTCCGAAGTTATGGAGATTCTCGAGCACGTCATCGAATCCCGCGAGGTAGAGTACCTTTACCGCGGGTACGTTCAGTGACTGCGCAAGAGCGTTTTCAAATGCCACGGGACCGCGGAATCTTCCGTCGAAGTTCTGTGGCTGATAGCTTGTTTCGGGATTGTCCCGAACGTCAAACTCCGTGAGCGCGTCGAAGATAACCGTTTCCGGTGCGTACCCTTTCTCGAAGGCGGTCATGTAAACGAATGGTTTGAGTGCCGATCCCGGCTGTCTCAATCCTTGTATGGCAACATTGAAATTACCCTCAAAATCGCAGCTCAGGCCCGGTGTGCAGCCCTCGGGCTCCGTACTCCCGAAATAGTCCTTGGAGCCCACAAGCACTAAAATCTGGCCCGTTTTCGGGTCCTGAGCGACAATGGCTGCGTTTGCGCTGCCGTACAGTTCTTTGTTGCGGTCCGCTCCCCATTGTGCCGCCTCCTCGGCTATTTGCTGAAGTTCCCAGTCAAGCGTGGTTATTACCTTTAATCCTCCGTTCATGACCATATATTCGCCGTACGCGTTTATCAGAAGGTCGCGGACTGTCAGCGTGAAGTGCGGTGCTTTAATGATTCCCAGAGACGGCGGGTTAAACACAATATTTTCCTCCCGGGCTTGCTCTTTTTCCTCTGGAGAGATGAAATTCAACGCAACCATTCTTTCTAAAATATAATCTTTTCTCGAAAGCAACTCTTCCTTATGTGTTCCCCACGGGGAGTAGTACGACGGCGCCTTGAGCATGCTTGCGAGAACCACTGCTTCAGCGAGTGATGTTTCCCGGATCGATTTCCCGAAGTATGTCTGGCTTGCCGCTTCGACTCCGTAGGCATTCGATCCGTACGGGATTTGATTCAGGTAAAATTCGAAGATATCATCTTTTGAATATTTCGATTCGAGTTGGATGGCAAGAAAGAGCTCTTTCAATTTTCTTGTGTACGTTTTTTCAGGCGAAAGAAAAACGTTTTTCGCGAGTTGTTGGCTGATCGTTGATCCGCCTTGGGTGATTTCTCCCGCTTTCAAGTTTTCAAGAAACGCCCGGGCGATACCTTTCCAGTTGAATCCAGGTTCGTTATAAAAGTTCGCGTCTTCTGCGGTAAGCGTGGCTTTTTTCACGTATTCGGGTATCTCCGAGAAGGGAACGATTGTTCTTTTCTCGTCTCCGTGGATTTCGTATAACAGTATTTCTCCAGTACGATCGAAGATTTTCGTGGACTGGCTTACCTGTCGCGTTGAAAGATGTTCCGGAGAGGGGAGTTTTAGAATTATGACCCCGAGGTATACACTTCCTACGATGATTCCCCCGGCGATGATTCCGAGTCCCGCGAGGAGCCATTTTTTCCATTTTCCCTCCTTTTCCCTCCTTTTCTTCAGTTTACTTATAAGGTCTTTTTTTCCTATCCTTCTTGCCATGATGGTTTTTATCATAACACAAAACCCGCAGTTCAATGCGGGTTTTGCTGTTTTCTTTGAAGTATTATTCTTCGTCTTCTTCCTCCTCGTCCTCATACGACTCTTCAGCATCCTCCTCGTTGTCTTTATCCGTTTCTTCCGGCTCCTCGTCCTCGTTGAAGGAAGAAAGGGCGCGTATTTCTAATTCGCTAGCCATGCTTTGTTATGAGCTTATTCCTGCGTGCGTGAGCACGCTGGCGCGACCTTTTTTGCAATGTGAGGCAAAGTATACTCGGCGGAAATAAAATGTCAATCCCACTAGAAGTGGTCAGTTCTAAGCCCTTTTAGGAGAGTGTGCGACAACGGCGCGGACGCGGGTTCTAATAGGATCAACTTCTTCAGAACGCGTCGTGATAGTTATTGTTCACTCCCGCTATAGCCGCTGCAAGAGCGTCGGTTATATCATCAATAAGGCGTTCTGTTTCCGGAATATTGAGGAGTTTCCGCACCATTGTCGCGACATTTTCTTTCGATGCTTTTCCGTTGCTCGTAACGGCTATTTTTATCTGGAGCGGCGTTTGTTCCTGAATTTCAATGCCTCGTTTTACGGCTGTATTTACCAAAACGCCCCGGGCCTGGGCTACGGAGATTGCCGTTTTCTGGTTTTTCGCAAAGAAGAGTCGCTCTATACACATCCTGTCAGGTTTTTGTTCCGAAAGAATCCGCTCAAAACTTTTTTCGATTGCCGGTAGCCGGTTGTTTTCCGAGAGTCCTTTTGGGACATCAAGAAGGCCGCTTGTTGTGCGGCGCAATTTTCCTTCGCGTTTTTCTACGATTCCGTATCCGATGCGCGCTGTTCCTGGATCAATGCCGAGAACGGTCATAATTTCGCGTTGGTGTACACGGACTGGATGTCGTCGTGTTCTTCAAGTGTGTCTACAAGCGTGTTTAGTTCTTTAGAATCTTCTTTCGAAATTTCCAAAGGGAATTTCGCCTTTGGCTCCCCTTCGTTTTCAAAGACCCACGTTACGCTTCCCGGTTCTGCCCATTTCGCGTTGTGGTTTTTGAGCAATGTTTTTATTTCCGCGATGGTGCGATTTCGGTTGTCGGTTATGCCTTTCATAAGGATCGCGGTTCCTCCCGGTCCGTATGCCTCCATAACAACGTCTTCCAAGATCTCAGCATTTCCTTGTGATCGCTCAATCGCTCGCTGTATAGTGTCTCGCGGTACATTTGCCGCACTCGCCTTTTCAATCGTTGTTCTGAGCCGCGGATTGAATTCCGGGTTTTGTTCCTCTTTCGCGGCAACCGCAATTGCCTTGAGGAGCTTTGCAAAAAGAGCCGACCGCTTTTTGTCAGTCGCCCCCTTTTGGTGCTTAATTTGCTTCCAGTGACTGTGTCCTGCCATATGTTTAGGAAGCGAGGGGTAATGTGATGCCTACTGTTGTTCCCCGTTTTTCAATTGACTCTATGTGGATAGCCCCGCGATGGCCTTTGATGATATTTTTTGCGATAAAGAGGCCGAGGCCGCTTCCATTTGGCTCTTGTGCGGCAGCATTTGATCCGCGGTACATCTTCTCGAATATTTTTTCCTGATCTTTTTCTGGAATCCCTATTCCCGAATCCTTTATCGTAATATTTGCGTTTTCTCCTTCCTTCCTCGCTTCTATTCCGATCTTTCCTTGTGGAACGTTGTAGCGGATTGCGTTATCGACGATATTAAGAAGGGCGGTGCTTAACTTAGCGAGGTCTGCTTGAATGAGGATGGGTTCCGGGGAAAAATCGACGATTATTGAAACTCCGCGTGATTCCGCTGCTTTGCGGGCGGTTTGAACCACTTCCTCGATTATCTTTTTTAAATCCGTTTTTTCCAGGTTGTAGTCGAATTTTCCTTCTTCAATACGGGCGGTGTCCAACAGATCGTTGGTTATCTTCAGCGATCGTTGCGCAAGTTCCTGGATTTCCCGTGCCGCCTGCGCTGCTTCAGGCTTTTCGTCTTTGAGGAGCGCGGTGAGATTTTCAAGCGACCATCCGATTGCGGTAAGAGGCGTGCGGAGCTGGTGCGCGGCGACCTGGATGAAATCGCTTTTCAGTTTTATCATTGCCGTTTCGCGAGTCCTGTTCTGAATAATTTTTATAAATCCCGCAAGGTTTCCTTCCTCGTCCGTTATCTGATGTGTTGTAGTTCGAAGTTCTTCGCGGGGTTCTTCGAGCGTGATTTCCGTGATGTGAGGCCAGACATCTGCTGCAGAAATTGTTACTGCGTTTGGCGCGAGCGAGGGGAAGATGATTTGCGCGAGTTTTCTTAGTTCGTTGTCGTTTACGGATTCCGGCGTCACTTTTTTGCGAATAATCCTTTCTTTGCGTATGCCAGTGATGTCGCACGCGGCGCTATTTATTGAAGTGATTGTGAAATCAGGACGGTATGAAACAATACCGTCTTTTACGCTTTCGGTAATGCGTTCAATCTCCCGGTTTTTCCTTTCTTCAACAGAGAAAAGAGGAGCGGATTTCCGGTACCCCAAAATAAGAACCACAATAGTTCCTCCGATAACGGCGGCAAGCGGGAGGCCGAGGGAGAGGGGAGAGAAAAAGATATTTATTATTCCTCCCAAGCCCAATAGGGCGGAGATCGCGGTGATTCCCCAGAATGCGTTTTCGGTTTTCGGTCCGTTTATCTTAGCCATGTTTTTTCATGTTTCCCCACTGCTTTCCCGTCTTTATTTCAGCGATGAGCGGCACCGAAAGGTTAAGTGCCCCCTCCATACATTCTTTAAGCGGGGGAATCGCTCTTTTTACGATATCATCAGGAACTTCGAAGAGCAATTCGTCATGGATGGAAAGGAGGAGACGGACTTGTTCCTGTCCGAATAATTCGCTCATTTTTTGAGTTGTCGTAATCATCGTCTTTTTAATAATATCGGCTCCGAGGCTTTGAATTGGCATGTTTATGGCAGCTCGTTCTATGACGCCCTGCGGCGCTTCTCTTGGAAACCATCGTTTCCTCCCGTTTATATTGTCCACGAATCCATGAAGCGCAACGTGTTCTTTTATGCTTGCTTGCCATACCTTAACCTTTGTAAATGTTTTGAAATAATCCTCGATGAACGTTTGTGCTTCCTCCCGCGAGATTCCCGCCATTTGGCTTAGGGATCGCGTTCCCATGCCGTAGACGATGCCAAAGTTTAGTGTTTTTCCAACCCGTCTCATTGGTTGCGTCACTTCTCCAAGTGTTTTGTGGAAAATAGCTGCAGCGGTCAGGCGGTGGACATCCTCACCCTTCCGAAAGGCTGTTTTCAACCTTTCGTCGCCCGTGACGTGCGCAAGAAGCCGGAGCTCAAGCTGTGAGTAGTCAAGGGAAACCAACGTCCACCCCTTTTCTGAAATAAAGGCGTTGCGTGTCGGTTCCGCCCACTGCGATTCTTGGGGTATGTTCTGCAAATTCGGATGTTCGGAGGCAAGGCGTCCCGTTGCCGTTCCTGTCTGCAGGAAGGAGGTGTGAATCCTTCCGTCATTTTCCTGCGCAGCGAGCAGCGGTTCGAGAAACCCCGTCTTTATTTTGAAATCTTCCCGATATCTGAGGATTGCCGGGACAATGAGGTGGCTGTTGCGTAGCGATTCCAACACCTCTTTGTCGGTGCGTCTCTGCCCGGTCGCCGTTTTCTTTACCCGCTCTGATTTCAGCTTCAACGTCTCGAAGAGCACCGATCCTACTTCGCGCGGGGAATTGATGTTGAAGGGCTTCCCCGCATGTTTATAAATCTCTTTAGTTAATTCTTCCAAGGTCTTCTTAATCTTTCTTTCTGTTTCTTCTAATTGCTCCCGGTTTACGAGAATTCCTCGTTTCTCCATCGCCGCGAGGATGGGGATAAGCGGCATTTCCAGATTTGTGAAGATATTATTTAATCCTTCTTTCTGGAGTTTTGCCGAGAGCGTGTGACAGAGCTTTTCTTCCACGTTCCCATTCTCTCCCACTTTTCTTAAGAAGTGCTCCGCAATGCTTCCCAGGGATATTTTTTTGGGGGCATAACCCAGAAGCCACGCCGCAACTGTTATGTCGAAAATTGTTTCGGGACGCGGCCACTTCTTTTCGTCAAGTTTTTTAAGAAGAGGTTTCCACTCCAGGGCAATTTTTTTCTCTGTAGGCGATGATGGTTCGCGTTCGGATGCATTTTCCTTACTCGCTGTTTTCTTCGGGACCGCTCCATTTTTCGGACGATTGATTTCTCCTCCTTCTGCTTCCTCGAGCCGTTTTAAGAGGCTTTGGAAACCAAGGGAAGTAAAATATTCCTTCATATTTTCGAGGTTGGGAGGAGTAAAAGTAAGTTGTGAAAGTTCCGTTTCAATCGGGACGGAGCAGTCGAGTGCGGCAAGGCGCTTTGAAAGAAGCGCCTGTTCTTTATAATCTGCTATTTTCTTCCACGACGCGCTTTCTTTTTTCCTTTTCGTCGCTGCTTCAACCGCCTTTTCCAGAGATCCGTATTCCTGCAGGATTTTTGCTGCGGTTTTCGGCCCGATCCCCGGAACACCCGGGATATTGTCGGAACTGTCTCCTGCAAGACCCTTGTAATCGATCATCTGTTCCGGCTTTACTCCGAAGCGTTCTTCCACCGCTTTTTGGTCGTATATGGTTGTTTCGCCCATGCCTCGCCTTGGTGTAATAACCACAATCTCGCCGTCTTTTACGAGTTGGAGTGTGTCGAGATCTCCCGTAAGAATTTTTACCTCAATTTTTTGTGCGCTGAATTTTTTCGCGAGCGTTCCAAGTATATCGTCTGCCTCATAGCCCGGTTTTTCGAATTGAGCAATACGGAACACTTCGAATACTTTTCGCGCTTCCTTGATCTGGCTTATCAACTCTTCCGGCGCCGGTGGCCGGTGCGCTTTATATTCGTCGTATTCTTTTTTACGGAAGGTTGGTTCTGGCCGGTCGAAAGCCGCGGCGACGAAATCGGGTGACAATTCTCTCAAGGTCTTGAGGAGGATGCTTGTGAGCCCATAGAGCGCTCCTGTCGGTCTTCCATCGGGGGCGGTGAGCGGAGGAAGCGCATGGAATGCGCGGTGTATGAACGAGTTCGCATCTATGAGGAGGAGGGTTTTCATGGAATGGTAACTAGTAATTGGTGGAGGGTAACCGGTGATTTAGGAACAGAACTTAGAGATTGGGGAGATGAATGATGCGCTCATTCTCGTTTTTCCCGTGTTCGAAAGAAATGCGCAGCGCGGATCGGGGGAGCATTGAACGTATGTTTTCCGGCCACTCAACGAGTAGGATTGTGCGCGGGTCTTTTATCCATTGCGCCATATTAAGATTTTTGAGGTCGCGGGCGTTATCCACCTTACCTTGACGCAGTCGGTAAGCGTCTATGTGTATAATATACGAAAACTGCGGTGTTGTTTTTTGAGGGAGGTGATACCTGCGGGCGATTACGAATGTCGGGCTTGTGACCGCTTTTTTTATTCCAAGTCCGCGTACAAAACCCTGAACGAAGGAGGTTTTACCACTTCCCAATTCTCCGTAAAGTCCTACGACGACCGCGCTTTTTTCTGGTTCTTTTTGGATGATAGCTTGCGCGAATTCTCCCGCGACTTTTCTCGTTTTTTGGGGAGAGGGACTAATGATGCGTTGCATGCTAGAACATCGATTTCTTTGGTTTGTGGCCAAGGTGTTTGTACGCCGCTTCTGTGGCTACCCGTCCTCCGGGAGTTCTATGCAGGAGCCCCACTTTCATTAAGAACGGTTCATAGACTTCCTCGATTGTTCCCGCTTCCTCGTTTAAGCCAGCCTCAAGCGCTTTTAATCCTACCGGACCACCTTCGAAACGCTCAATGATAAGGGAAAGTAACTGGCGATCGGTCTGGTCAAGGCCGAGCGAATCGATCTCAAGCAGATCAAGCGTTTCTCCAACCAATGCTCCGTCTATATTTCCTTCTCCGTGCACCTGTGCGAAATCGCGGGCGCGTTTCAGGAGTCGATTTGCCGTGCGCGGCGTAAAACGTGACGCTTGTGCAAGTTGCGCGACAGCGTCCTTAGTAATCGCGATATTCAGGATGTGTGCCGATCGCTCAATGATTTTTTCGATGTCCTCGTGGTTATAATAGTCGAGTCGGAACGTTGCTCCGAATCGTGATCGGAGAGGCGCTGAAAGGAGGTTCGCTTTTGTCGTCGCTGCGATGATGGTAAACGGAGGGAGATCGAGAGAGAATGTCCTTGCCGACGGCCCTTTTCCCACAATAAGATGCAATTTCCTGCTTTCCATGGCCGGGTAGAGGATCTCTTCAACGAGTTTATTGATGCGGTGTGCTTCGTCAACAAATAAAATTTCCCCCGGTTCGATATTTGAGAGCAGGGCTGCCAGATCTCCCGCTTTTTCGAGCGCCGGGCCGGATGTTGATCGCACCGAAGCGTTCATTTCCTTTCCGACGAGATAGGCGAGTGTTGTTTTTCCCAAGCCCGCTTGTCCGTAAAAGAGAAGATGATCGCAATTCTCTTTTCTCTGTTTTGCGGCGTCAAGAATCAGCTTGAGGTTCGCTTTTATCTTCTCCTGTCCGATGTAATCTTTCCATTGCGTCGGGCGAAGCGTGAGAACCAGATCAACGTCTTCCGAAGAAGGGGCGGGTTTTATGTCTTCAGCGTTTGTTTTTGGCATATCGAGTGGTGAAAAATTGATTATGTCAGGGGCGATAGACGGTACGTGGTAGCATCTTTTTAAGTAATGGAACTCTTGACAATTCTTTTTTAATATGCTACGATGTAAACTGCATATTAAGAGTCGTGGCGTAGGACCTGTGGGCAAATGGATATTTCCTTAGTTTAGGATCATTTGGCTTCGGCTGGATGTCTCCTCAGGAGTACCCGTGCTTTTTTGATTTTATCAGAAAAGTTTTCCCATAAGCGTGCCTCTTTCAAGTGGCGCTCTTGCCCACAGATCTTGCGTCAGGACTTCCGGGCGTGCCGCGTTTCAATTGTGCGCGGCGTTTTGTTGTTAATGTTCTCTTTGTTTCCGTCTCTTGCCGTTTTGAGTGTTTTTATTCCATCCACCCAATCGGCCCCGTAAGCCGTTTCACCTCTTCAATGCTTGTGATGCCTTGGAATGCTTTGAGTATTCCATCTTCTTGCATTGTAGTCATACTTTGTTCCTTTGCCAAGCGTTTCAGCTCGATTTCGTTTGGATTTTTGTATATTACTTCTTCCATTGCGTCGTTTATCACAAAGAGCTCGAAAATAGAGGTCCTTCCCCGGTATCCGATTCCGTTGCATTCGGTGCATCCTTTTGCTTTGTAGACCGAGGGAGAGGAATATTTTGTTTTCGCAACGCGGGAGGGAAGGTTTTCTAAGAAGCGTTGCGCCTTTCCTTCCAGTTCGGGCGAGAGCTCGAGCGGTTCGCGGCACTTCTCACACAATTTTCTTACCAGGCGTTGCGCGATTACGAGGGAGAGAGCGGGGCCAAGTGTTTGCAGCTTTGCTTTTAAATCAATAAGGCGGGGGATTGCCCCTGCCGCGTCGTTCGTGTGGAGTGTTGAGAAGACAAGGTGTCCGGTCAGTGATGCGTTGATCGCGATTTCCGCCGTTTCCGCGTCGCGGATTTCTCCCACGAGGATAACATCGGGATCCTGACGAAGGACCGATCGGAGACCGTTTGCAAACGTGTAATGAGCTTCTGCGTCCACCTGCGTTTGCGAGATGCCTTCAAGATGATACTCGATCGGGTCTTCAATGGTGATAACTTTTATCTCCGGTTTCAAAACCGTTTTCAGGAATGCGTACAACGTTGTTGTTTTTCCTGACCCGGTCGGTCCGGTGTTCAGGATGAGACCATTCGGTTTTTCAAGTTCCTGCTTTACGATTGCAAGATCGTCCTCGCGGAATCCCAGTTCTTTGAGGTTCGTTTTGAGCCCCGAGGGATCAAGGAGACGCAACACGATTGTTTCCCCGTATTCCGAAGGGATAACCGAGGTTCTGATCTCAATGTCTTTTTCCACGAGATCGATCGTAAATCTTCCGTCCTGTGCCTCATCTTTTACGTTCAGTTTCAGATGGGAGAGCAGTTTTATGCGATTCGCGATCGAGTGGTAGATTTTTGCATCGATGCGGGCGGGCACGGCGTGAAGCATGCCATCAACACGGAGGCGAAGTGTCATATTTTGTTCGCCGGGCTCAAAATGGACATCGGATGCGTGCAGTGCGAGCGCGCCCCCGAGGATGACCTCAAGGATTTGCGAGGTGAGCGGGTTTTTAAACATCTGAATCTCCTTTCCGGCATTTTCGAGCGAATTGATTGTTTTTGTAAGATCCAGAAGGCGGTTCTTGTCTATTTCTACCTTGCCTGTTATATCCTTGCTTTCTTTGGGGATGTACTGGTAATAATTCCAGGCATGCTTGATGCCGGTCAGAGACGCCACGAAGAGTGTTACTTCGTGCGTCTTTTTGAGTTCGTCAATAATCTCTTTCGCGTCTTTTAACTCTGGGTTGAAGGCGGCGACGGTGAGTTTTTTCCCGATAAGTTGAAGGGGAACGAGGAGTGCTTTTCGCGCTTTTTCCTCAGGGACGAGTGTCATTGCCTTGATTTCAGTGGGAACGCGGACTGAGACGAGGTCGAGGTAGGGGGAGCCCAATTTTTGCGCCCTACGTTTCGCGTCGTTTTCTTCCGCGACGCGTCGCTGTGCCGAAAGTTTCTCCGAGAGTGCTTTTAAGTTAAAAGCCATTCCTTTTAGTGTAGGTTTTTTTGCTTTTCCCAGCAAGAACCCCACTTTCTTTGCGGGAAACCGTCCGTGAGTAGAGGAGCGTGTTTTGTGTTGCAAGCAGATACAAGCAAGGAAGGTTATGGGTGATGCGTGTTCTCCTGTCCGTTTTCCGTCTGCTTCAGCTTTCTCGCATATGCGAGAAAGCTGAAGCAACCCCGCGTATGATGATTACCATTTGACTTTTAGTTGAATTAGTGCTATAATGAAAGAAGTAAATTGGAAACTAAGGAAGTAAACGTTTCAAGGAGGGGATACCATGAGGTCGCTTCTGTTTGTTGCCTTTGCAGCCATCCTCCTTGGGGGATGCGCAGCGAGACCGCTCGTGATTGACTGGCCGGAGGTGCAAGTACAGACGAATCTCCCGCTCTCGCGGCAGGGAGTAGTGATCGTAAACGGCATCGTTGATTCGCCGTCGGTATATCTGAACATCTCGAAAACCGGATACTACGGTACGACCATTGTGGTCCGTCGTCTCCCCCCCGGTCATTCGTTTTTCATTCCCGCCGACGGTGGATGGATTGTTCACCAGACAATGGCGATTGTAGTGGTCGGCTACGAGATCCACGCAGAACGGGATTCGGCCAAGGTTCTTACGGGAACCGCGACGCGGGAGTTTTCTTTCCATAATTCGGGATACTCTTCCCGCATCGAGACATGGCGTATCACTCGCTACAGTCTCCGATAATCATCAGCCGTCTCAAGAACCTCTTGGGGCGGCTTTCTTTTTTCTTTATACTATAAATAGGATGATCATCTATTTGTACGGATCCGATTCGCTGCGGCGCGGGAGAAAATTGCAGGCATTACTTAAAGAGTACCGGAGCCGGGCGCGGGAATCCGACGTTTTCTTCGCTGATTTTGAGGAGAATCCTGATGCTTGGAAAGATGTTCGGGATTTTCTTTTACAACCCTCTCTGTTCAATGTAACAAAGGTTGCGGTTATTTCCGAGGCGACATCAATAAAGGAAAAGGATTGGATAGCGTTTTTAAAAGAGGAGCGTGTCACCGAGCGACGTTTTCTGCTTCTTTCCGATTCCCGCGCTCCGCAAGCGGCCTTTCGGTTCCTTCTTTCCGACCCTGTGCGTTTTCAGGAGTTTTCCGAGCTTGAAGGGTCCTTTCTTTCCCGCTTTTTCAAAGGGGAGTGCCGGGCGCAGAATGTTCGCCTTACTCCCGAGTGTGAGCGAACCGTCCTCCGGATTCTTTCTTGTACCTCTGATCGGAGCTGGCGCGTAACTCATCTTGTTGGCCAACTTTCCCATCTTCAGGGTGCCGGGCGTTCTGTTTCTCCCGCCGTTCTTGAAGAATTACTGCATGTTGCAGAGCGTGAGGAAATGTTTCAGATAGCGCGCCAGCTTCTTTCTGCGCGGCAATTTCCTTCCCGACTCGCGCTTCTTGAGTCGGCGCTTGCCGCCGGAGACCCCGCTTACGCGTTCAACTCTCTCTCGTTCCAGGCGCGCGGAGAGGCGCTCCGCGCATTCGGGGAATATGACATTTCCATAAAAAGCGGCGGATTGGAATACGAAGAAGCCCTCACTGATTTTATTCTGTGAGGGCCCGTGTTTTCCTTCCGGCTTACTTCCTTACTTTTTCGCTCCGAGCTTTTTCGCAAGGCGGGATTTTACCCGTCTCGCCTTGTTTTTCTTGAGGAAGCCGACTTTCGCGAGCTTGTCGGCGGTTTTATACGTTTGAGCGAGGAACTGTTGCGCCTCTTCCTGTTTTCCGTCGGCGAGCAGTTTTTCGAATTTTTTAACCGTTGTCTTGAGCTGCTTCTGGCGTTTCAGGTTTCTTGCGCGGTGCCGGGCATTTTGCCGAAGCGCTTTTTGGGCTGATTTTATCTGTGGCATAGTACGTTACAGAGCGTAGCTTTTTTTAGTTCTCGTGTCAATGCGCTCTCCGTTGTATAATAGAGATGATGATCTATACACTTACCGGTACTGTTTCCGAGCGTCAGACCTCATTTTTCGTCGTTGCGTGCGGCGGGGTTGGATTCCAGGTTCTCTCGAATACCCGCACGCTTTCCGCTTTGCCTCACGATGGCAAGGTAAAAATTTTTTGCTCCGCATTTTTTCGGGACGAGGAGATCCAGCTTTTCGGTTTTTTGGATGAGCAAACGCTCCGTCTGTTTCAACTTTTAAATACTGTTGCGAGCGTCGGGCCGAAGACGGCGTTGGGCATTCTTGATCTTGATTCAGTAGAAAATATTATGGCGGCGATTGTCGAGAAGCGTTCCGATGTTCTTTCCCGTGCCTCGGGAATCGGCACGAAGACCGCCGAGCGGATTATCCTTGAGCTTCACAATAAAATTGCGCTCTCCGAGTCCGGAGAACGGGCGGAAAAGATGGGAATGGATGTTGAGGTTGAGGAGGTGCTTGCCAATCTTGGCTATCCCCGTCAGAGCGTCAGAAATATTCTCCAAGGTCTTCCTAAGGTCCAGGACGGAACCATCGAGGAGCGTCTTCGTGCTGCTTTACGTGAGCTTGGTAGACCGCGATAAGGAAAAACCCCGCATGGCGGGGTTAATGAAGGGGGAGTGATGTCTGGGAGCGTTGTGTCCCCAATTTCCTTTTTTGACCTTCGAGTCTGGCTCGCGCTTGTCTGACCGCGGGCCAGTACTTTTCGTTTGGGATAAAGGAGTTTGGGATACGGCTCGTTTCCTGAACCCTGCCGTTGCACAACACGAAGCTGATATCTACGCCTCCGGCCCGAAGTGTTACCTCGCCGGATTCCGTTTTTTCGGTTGAGGACATCTTCAACCTCCCTGCGGAGATAGGGTTCGCCACCTTCAATGATCTAATTTCATTATAGCATACTTTATATCAAAAGTCAAATTATGGATAGTAACTGGTAATTGGGAGGTGGTAATTGGAGATTGTACCGACGGATACTGTGCCGCTCGTGTTATAATAAAAACTAATGAAGCTTACTTTTTACGGCGGTGCTGGGATAGTGACCGGAGCGAATTATCTTCTCGAGTCGGGGAAGACGAAAATTCTTATTGATTGCGGGTTGTACCAGGGGAGCAGTTTTTGCGAGAACTTGAATTTCGAACCATTTCCGTATAAGGCGAAGGAGATTGACGCGGTTTTCATAACACACGCTCATATTGATCACATCGGCCGCATTCCCAAGTTGTACAAGGCGGGCTTCCGGGGAAAGATTATTTCAACGGCCCCGACGCGGGATTTTGCCGAATTTTTACTTCTCGATTCGGAGCATTTGCTTCGGGAAGAGGCGCTTGAAAAGGGAAAGGATCCGATCTATGAGATCTCCGACGTGCGCGGTGCCCACGGACTTTGGGAAGGGTATGCATACCACGATAAGGTTCGCGTGAAGGACTTCGAGGTGGAGTTTTTTGATGCGGGGCACGTTCTCGGTTCAAGTTCACTCGTTGTTTCCGCAGAGGGGAAGCGAGTCGCGTTTTCGGGTGATCTCGGAAATACCCCCGCGCCTTTTATCCGCCCGACGGAATATCTCAAGAATGTTGACGTTGCTCTGATCGAGTCGGCCTACGGCGGGCGTATTCATGAAGACGTTGCCATTCGGCGCGATATTGTTGAGGACTTCATCGAGGAGACGGCACGGCGGGGAGGAACGCTCATGATCCCCGCTTTTGCGCTTGAGCGAACCCAGGAACTTATTTTCGAGCTGAATGATCTTGTGGAGAATAATCGTATCCCGCGCATACCTGTTTTTATTGATAGTCCGCTTGCAATCAAACTTACCGAGGTGTATCGCAAGTATTCGCACGATCCGCTTTATTTCAGCAAGGAGGCAATCACACTTTTGCGCGAAGGGGATGCTATTTTCGATTTCCCCGGGCTTCGCATGACGCTTACTACTGCGCAGTCGAAAGAGATTAATACCGTGCCGTCGCCGAAGGTGATTATCGCGGGTGCCGGCATGTCGAACGGCGGAAGGATTCTTCATCATGAACGGCGCCACCTTTCCGATCCCCAAAGTGCA
>Ga0265595_1001746_pt1 | contig 16024 bp, 24 predicted proteins | sample saktaG_15_FD_190148 | JGI IMG/M metagenome (GOLD analysis project Ga0265595, IMG submission 190148) | Saline water microbial communities from Sakinaw Lake, British Columbia, Canada - sak_2013_06_06_50m | ecosystem: Environmental > Aquatic > Non-marine Saline and Alkaline > Saline ... | reverse complement strand
AGGGTTTGAGTTGGGTGGCCAAAGTATACATCGGAGCTGGAATCGAAAACAACCTGGACATGTTGTAACTGCAACATCTACCAGTGGTTATCCAAAACCCCACAATCCTCAACCGGACAGTAGTGGACAGTCACCTATTAGGGGCTTTCGGAACCGGTAACCGTTTTCGCTTGACCCGAATCCCGCGGCCGATGACCGTGAACCGTAGTCCATAAACCGTACACCGTAGGCCGTAGACCGTAAGCCGTCGGCAGTTTGCTCATATTTGACATCTTCGGCCGTCCCGCTACCATGTCCGTGTTGGAATTCCGGGGACGCAATAAATGATTACTGACCTCGACCCGCCAGCGCTGACGAATTCCTGAGCCTCTCCCCTTCCAGTTCGTCAATCGGCAATCCGGAACCTGCAGTCGGCTGGCTGCGAGCACGACCTCCCCGAATCCGAAATTGAACCACCAAGACACCAAGGTCGCCAAGCATACAGAGACATTGCCTTCCGGACCCTCTTTGTGTCTTTGTGCCTTTGTGGTAAACTCCTATATCGGTTCTTGGGCACCTCTTTCCAATTGACGCCGACGCCGGAATGGGTATATTACTCACCGATGATGGCGAAGCGGAACGGGAGGCAGCGTGGAGGACATCTCTCTTTCACTTGTTCTGACGCTCTATGAAGAACGCACTCGACACGACGTTTGACCACAAGGACCCCTACCGAATTCTCGGTGTGACCGCTGATGCGACTCCAGTCGTCATCCGGAAGGCCTACCTGGAGCTGGCCAAGCGGAACCACCAGGACCTCTTTGCCACCGATCCGGAGAAGTACCGCTCCTCGACCGTGTTGATGCAGGACATCAATTCGGCCTACGAGATGCTCAGCGACCCGGCCCGGCGGGAACTCTGGAACCGCCGGCACCCGGGCGCGCCGCGCAAGGCTCCGCAGCAGGCCGCGCGACCGACCCCGGCGCCGACCGCGCACTACGAATCCGCGCAGACGCACCTTATCATCCGGAAGTACAACGAGTTCATCAGCTCCTTGCGCACGCCGGTGGAGCGCCAGAAGGCGGCCCGAAAGATAGGGAAGTTCCAGTCGAGCCGGGAAGGCACCGCCTACATACGCAAACTGATTGCCAGTTACTACCAGCCGGTCATCGACATGCTCAACCTCGGCGGGCGCGTCTCGGTGTTTGACGACGGACTCGTCGAGCTGATGTTCCTTTACGCCGGCGCGCTGGAGGTCGACCCCAGCAAAGTGTTCATCACCTACGCCTACCTCCTCCATCGAGAGAACCGGGGCAAGGTCCCCCCCGCACCCGGCGCGGGAAAGCCGGGACGGCGCGGACCGGGTTCCGGCGACTCCCGGGTTGCCATGCTGCGGCTGCGTCATGAGACGCGCCCAACCAGGCAGGCAGCGGGAAAAGACTTCGGAGCACGAGTCTGGGATTGGCTTCGGTCGTAACCGCGACCGCTTCCTCCCTCATCCCTCGTCCTCGCGCCTCTCTACTTTCGCCGTCCCCGACCCGGAAACCGGAATGGAACCGCCAAGGACGCCAAGATCGCCAAGATGCGAACGGGAAAGGGGAAACGGGAAAGTGAGAATCGAAACACCAGAAGGGCTTCCGTCTCCTATGGCGGTTTCCGCCTAACCTTCGCCTTGACAGCTCACCTCCGAAGGATACTATTTTCGCGATGAGCACGAATGACCGAACGGCCCTGACAGAGGCAAAGAAGTCCCGGTCGTCTAAAGTGATCCGTAGTCTCGCGGCAATCGTAGATAGCGTCGAGGAGGGCTGGTTTTTCGGCCGGAAGGTCGCAACGAGCGTCTTGCTTTCGGCGGCGCGGGAGATGGCCTCACGGCAAGGCTTGCCGGGTTCCTATGCCCGGATGTTCGCACCGACCGGGCTCGACTTCCGGCGCGGCTACCGCGTGTTCACCGGCGAACCGATGCGTTCCCGTGCCGGGGTCGCACACATTCTTGGCGAGGAGTGCTGTCGCCTGCTGTTGGACGTTAAGGTGAGGGACAGATCGGTCTCGGCGGCGCTGGCCCGTACCGAGAACGGGATGCTGGAAAGACTGAATTCTCCGGAAAGCATGCGCTACAACCACGTCGGGTTCTACTGCTGCGGCATCTGTACGGTATCATTCTGGCGCAACCTGGCTGTGGGCGGGCTGGACCGACCCGGGCCGCGGTTCAAGGACGGCCTGCAGGTGCTCGCCGGCTCCCGGGCGGATAACGGGCGCTGGGGTCGGTTCCCGTTCTTCTACACCCTGCTGGCACTCACCGAGATCGACGTCCCGGCAGCCAGGTCGGAGCTGCGTTGGGCTAGGCCGGCCGTGGAACGAAGTCTGAAGGCGATGCGCGGCACCGGACGCTATACGCAGCGGCGGCGGGCCGTGCTTGAGCATGCGCTCGAACGCGCCGCCTGAGCAAAGGAGAAGGCCGATGAACGAGAGGCGCAAGGCAAGCCCGGCCAAGAAGTGGGGACCGGCGTCGGATGAGTGGACCAAGATATACAACAAGATTGCCGCAGGGATTGGCGACCAGCGTAGGATGTTCGGCTATCCGTGCGCGTTTGTGAACGGGAACATGTTTGCCGGCTTGTTCCAGACCGGCCTGTTCCTGCGCCTGTCCGAGCCCGAGCGCGAGGAGTTCCTGCGGCTGAAGGGCGCGTCGCGGTTCGAACCGATGCCCGGGCGGCCCATGCGCGAATACGTCACCGCCCCCGCCGGCATGGCTCGCCATCCCGAAGTCGTGGCGGAATGGCTGCGAAAGGCGTATGCCTATACTTCGTCTCTCCCGCGGAAGGAGAAGAAACCCAGGCAGCAACGCTAGGGACGACGTGAGGAACTCGGAATGCACAGTCCACATCACAACCAGCCGCGGCCGGACGTGGACCTACCGCCGGGACAAGGACGGCTGGACACAGACCGGTCCAACCGGCACAGTCCGTCCGCTCACCGCCGAGCAGTTGCTGTCGCACATCCTGCCGCCGCTCGCCGCAGGCAGCCGGAGCCACGTTGCCGTAAGCGTGAAGCGGATTCGAGCCGCGGCAAGTAGTAGGCCCAAAGGACAAAGCAGGGTGGAAAGCAGAAAGTCCCAAGTCCGAGAATCGCTCCCTCGATCCGTTGCTTCCGATTCCACGTCTGATTTGACTCGGTCATTCCGGCGTCCTACAATCCGGCGATGAGAACGGCTCGTGGCCTGCTGCCGGGTCTGGTCTGTGCGCTCGCGGCGCTTGCATCTTGCTCGGGCAGAGCGGGTGCGCAGCGGCCCGTTGCCGCACCGGCACGCGAGATTCCTGTCGAAGTCAGGGACGGCGTCGTGTATGTGCCGGTTCAGGTCGGACAGTCGCGCGTTCTGCGCGTTATCCTGGACACCGGGATGGGCTTTGACGGGGTCCTGCTCTATGAGCCGCTGCCCGAGTCGTCGGTGGCCGGCCCGTTGTATGAGGTGCGCATCCCCGGCGCGGGAACCGGCGAGCCGGCGCGCGGCCTGATGGCCGAGTCGGCTTCGTTTCGCGCCGGCCCGGTCGAGTTCAAGGACCAGCGGTTGGTCTGGCTGGTCGACGGTACGATGTCGGGTTTCTCGGGCGACGGGGTGATGGGGTATTCGCTATTCGGACACTGGCAGGTGGAAATCGACTACGACCGCTCCAAAATCATCCTACACGAGCCGGGTTCGTTCCGACCCGATTCGTCCTGGACCGCACTGCCAATGACACTACACAAGAACAGCACGCCATGGGTGAAGCTGCGGACGAGCATCGACGGCGCCGATTCGCTGGAACTCGACAGCTACCTTGACCTTGCGGACTGTCACGAGGTCGTGTTTCTCGTCCGGGACGACGCGAAGTTCAAGCTGCCCGGAGGGCTCGAGGAGCACTATCTCGGTCGGGGACTCAGCGGCGACGTGAGCGGCTGGCGGGGTCGGGCCAAATGGGTTGAACTGGGCCCGTTCCGGTTCGAGGACGTGGCGGTGGCTTACGCGCCGGACGAAGCGCGGTCGAAGCAGCCGGGCGCTGACGCGGTCGTATCCGGCAGCATGCTGGCCCGGCTGAACACGGTCTACGACTATGCCGGGGGCAAGATGTACGTCCGGCCGCGCACTCGCAAACCGTAGACCGGGCGCGGCTGCGCCGCGAGTTTCCAGTCCCCAGTCTGCGGTTGGCAGTTTCGGAGCCTGCGGTTTGAACATGTGGCGAGCCGCTCATGCCGATTCGACTCGGTCTGACCGGCGGGCCAGCGTGCCGGCGGGCTACTTCTTCGGTTCGGCCTGCACCTCGCCGGTCAGCCTCTCGGCCTCCGGCTTCCGCATCCCGGCCTTCACGCACTCCGCGACAAACCTCTCCCTGCCCAGCACCTTATAGCACTCGCCCAGACCCCACAAGCATTGCTTCAGTGCGTCGGCAGTACCCAGCTTAAGGAACGTCCCCAGCGCCGGCACCAGATGTTCGATAGCATTCCCAGCCAGCGCGTTCACCTGGTTGTCGCGGTCCACCGCAGGCGGCGCGGCAACCCTCCTCCGCATCGCCCATACGTACGTGTTCCCGATGTTGCCGAGGGCACTCGCCACGCCCGGCTGATACCCGATTCTGCGATAGGTCTCCAGTGCCTCCACACAGTACATGAGTGCCTTGTCGGGTTCGCCCTTGGCGCGATAGATGTCCGCGATGTTGCCGAAGTGCTTCGCCACGCCCGGCTCATACCCGATTCCACGGTCTATCGCCAGCGCCTCATCATAATACTTGAGCGCCTTGTCGGATTCGCCCTTGGCGCTGTAGATGAGCCCGATGTTGCCGAGCTGGTCAGCTACGCCCGGCTGATACCCGGTTTCGCGGTCTATCGCCAGCGCCTCCTCGTAATATTGGAGCGCCTTGTCCAGTTCGCCCCTCGTGCGGTAGACATCCCCGATGTCGCCGAAGTCGCTCGCTACGCCCGGCTGGGACTCGATTTCGCGGTCTGTCGTCAGCGCCTCTTCGTAGTACTTGAGCGCCTTGTCGGATTCGCCCTTGACGCGGTACATGTTCCCGATGGTGCGGAGGTCAACTGCCACGCCCTGCTGATATGTGATCTCACGGTCTATCACCAGCGCTTCTTCGTAGTACTTGAGTGCCTTGTCGGGTTCGCCCTTGGCGCTGTAGATGAGCCCGATGTTGCCGAGCTGATGCGCGACACCCGGCTGGTTTCCGGCCTCGCGGTGCATCGCCAGCACCTCCTCATGATACAAAAGCGCCTTGTCGGGTTCGCCCTTGGCGCGATAGATGTTCCCGATGTTGCAGAGGTTCGCGGCTTTCCCCGGCCTGTCTCCGAACTGCTCTGCCAGCTCGACCGCTTTCTCGTAGCTCCTGAGCGCATAGTCCGGACGGCCCGCCGTACAGTGGCACAGCCCAATCAGGTTGAACAACGCAACAACCTCCGTCCCCCGGGCTTCCTTCACAGCATCACGAAGGTGCCAGATTGCCTCGTCCCACTTGTACACATCCATGGCGGCACGACCAAGTTCGAACGGCTCCCTGACCGCAGGCCTGGCCTTCGGGAGCCCGTCGAGGTACTCCACCATCCCACCGATGTCGCGCCGCATCACGCCCAGCCTCGTCTCGGCCATGCTACACGCCGCCTGTCGGAACTCAGCATGTACACGTGCGTAACAAGGGCTATGCTACGATGCCCGTGACGACGACACCGCACGCGGCAGGCACGGCTGTCCGGAAGGCCAACGCGTCAGAGTAGTATCTTGAGCTGTGAACCATTACGGCCAGTCTAGCTTCGTCCCGCCGCCAGTCAATTCCGGGCGCTCGGACGTGAAAGCACAACGGAAATGGGGAAACGGCGGAGAAAATGTCTCCCTAACTCCCCGACTCTCTAGCTCCCTCATCTCTCCGCCTGCAATTGCCTCACGGCCATTCTCTGCTAGAATTCGGGCATGAACCCGCAGATATTCAGAGAGTATGACATTCGTGGCATCGCGGAGACCGAGCTGCCCGACGACGAGGTCTTCCGTCTCGGCCAGGCCTACGGCACCTACGCCCTCGACCACGGCGCAAAGCTTGGCACGGTCGGGCGCGACGTCCGGCTTTCCGGCCCCCGCATCCAGAGGGCGCTGATTGACGGCATCATTTCGACCGGGCTCGACGTCATCGACATCGGCGTGGTGCCGACCCCGACCTTCTACTTCTCGCAGTTCCACCTGAACACAAACGCGGGCGTAATGGTAACCGCGAGCCACAACCCGCCGCCCTATAACGGGTTCAAGGTCGGTCTGAACAAGACGACCATCTTCGGCGAGGAAATCCAAAACCTGCGCAAGGTAATGGAGGCGGGCAGGTTCAGGCAGGGCAAAGGCAAGCTGGAATCGAAAGACGTCATACCCGCGTACATCGAAGCCCTTCGCTCACGAGTGACCATTTCCGCGCCGCTGCGCGTCGCGTTCGACCCGGGCAATGGTACCGGCGGCGTCCTGCTGGAACGGCTGTTCGCCGGCACCAAGGTCAGTCCCGAGTACATCAACCTGCAGCCGGACGGCAACTTCCCTGCCCACGTGCCGGACCCAACTGTGCCCAAGTACATGAAGCAGTTGACCGACCTCGTGCTGGCCCAGGGCTTTGACTGCGGTATCGGGTATGACGGCGATTCCGACCGTATCGGCGCCATCGACGAGAAGGGCAACGCGGTGTACGGCGACCGGCTGCTCGGAATCTGCGCGGCCGAGGTCATCAAGAAGAACCCGGGCGCGAAGATTGTGTTCGAGGTCAAGTGCTCGCAGGGCCTGGTCGAGTACCTCGAGCGCATCGGCGGCACGCCGCTGATGTGGAAGACCGGCCACTCGCTCATCAAGGCGAAGATGAGGGAAGAGGGCGCGCTGCTGGCCGGCGAGATGTCGGGCCACATGTTCTTCGCCGATAACTACTACGGGTACGACGACGCCTTGTTCGCTTCGCTGCGCCTGCTCAGCATCATGGCATCCGCCGGCCGCAAGCTCTCCGACTTGGCGGCCGAGATGCCCAGCTACCCGATCACGCCCGAACTGCGCGCCGACTGCCCGGACGACCTGAAGTTCAAGATAGTGGACGAGATGCGCGACTACTTCAAGACACAATACAAGGTCATCGACATCGACGGGGCGCGCGTATTGCTCCCGGACGGTTGGGGACTCATCCGCGCCTCCAACACGCAAGGTGTGCTCGTCCTGCGCTTCGAGGCAAAGACGAAGGAACGCCTGACCGAAATCCAGCAGCTTTTCTATGACCGACTGAAGAAGTACCCACAGGTCAAGCTGCCGGATTGAGGAAAGCCCGAAGACCGAAGCCCGAATGCCCCAACCAGAACCCCTGAACCCCAGAACCCCTTTCCTGGTTGCCCGTGAGCTGGATAACTAGCCGCTGCGCCAGACTTGTCCACAAGTCCCTCGGCTCCAACCGTCTGATTGAGGACGGCGAGGCCGTCGTCGTCGGAGTGTCGGGCGGCACGGATAGTCTCTGCCTCCTCCACCTGCTCGAGTTCTTGAGTCACACCGGCAAGCGACATTGGGACCTTCGCGCGGTCCACATTGACCCGGGATTCGGCGGCTGGAATTCGCTACGGGTCGCGAAGGAGTGCCGGAGCATCGGTGTGGACTGCACCGTAGTGCACGTGGACGTGCCGGCGTGCGTGAAGCGGACCGGACGTGATTCCTGCTACACCTGCGCCCGGGAACGGCGCAAAGCACTGTTCTCGTACTGCGAGAAGCTGGGCAGCCGGAAGCTCGCGCTTGCACACAATCTGGATGACGTCAACGAGACGTTCCTGATGAACCTGCTCTACACATCATCGGCCCGGACAATCCTGCCGTCGCAGCCGCTGTTCGGCGGAAGGCTCGTCATAGTCCGGCCGCTATACTATGTGAGCAAGGACCTGATCCTGCGCTACCTGAGAAGCGCCGGCATTCGGCCTGTGCGCAACCGGTGCCCGTTCGAGCGCTCAAGCTCGCGCGGGACCGTACGCCGGTTCCTCAATCGCCTGTACGCACAGGACCCGCGCATCCGCACCAACCTTTTCGCGGGCCTGCACAATCTGAAACCCGAGTACCTTCCGGCACCGAAGCGGACGAAGTCAGAGGCTAGAAGCTAAAGGCTAGGAGTGAAGAGTGAGGAATCGGACTTTCGGCTTTCCCACTTCCTCTTTGCTTTGTCCTTGGTCCTTTGGACTTACTGCTCCCGTTGACCGCCAAGCAACAATGAAGGCGGCCCGAAGGCCGCCTTATAGCCCCATGCGGATTTGAACCGCAGTCTCTTGGCTGAGAACCAAATGTCCTAGGCCAGACTAGACGATGGGGCCTTGTTGCAGAATATTAGCCAGCAGCAGTCATTAGTCAAGCAGCACCGACGGACTTCGGCTACGTTGAGAAGAGAGAACTAGGCCGTCTGGGTGCCGGCCGCGCGCTTGCCCTGCTTCTTGCGCACGTGCTCACCCTTGTACCGGATACCCTTGCCCCGATACACGTCCGGGGGCTTGGTGCCGTGGATGACCGCAGCGAGCTGACCGACCGCGTGACGGTCGAATCCACGCACCAGAATCTCGAACATCTGGAGCTTGGTGTCGTCCGGGTCCGGGACCTGGGTGACGTCCATGGTCACTCCGTCGGGGGCCGGGAAGTTGACCGGGTGTGAGAAACCACAGGTAACCTGGACGCCTTCCTTGGTCTTCTGCGCCTTGTACCCCATTCCGCGCAGCTCCAATATCCTCTGGTATCCCTGGGTCACGCCAACGAAGGCATTTCCGAGGTGTGCCCGCAGGGACCCGACATGCATGCGCTGGACACCGGGTCCGGCCTCGACCGTCACCTGTCCGCCTTCCGCCTTCACGGTCAAACCAGCCAGCACCGGCACCGACATCGTACCGAGCTTGCCTTTTACCGTCACTTGGTCGGGCTGGACCTTGATGTCCACACCGGCCGGGACCGCGATCGCACGATAACTCTTAGCCATCGCTACCAGACCTTACAGAGCAGCTCGCCACCGACGCGCTTGCGCCGCGCGTCACGGTCGGTCATCACGCCCCGCGACGTCGTCAGAATTGCCACGCCGAGCCCGCCGATGATCTTCGGTATTTCGTCCGTCCCGACGTGCACCCGGCGGCTCTGTCGCGAGAGCATCTCGATACCCCGGATGACGGAAGCGCCGTCCTCGTCGTATTTCAGGCTGACAATGATGCGTTTGCCGATTCCCTCGCCGTCAACCTGGAAGTTGCTGATGAAGCCCTCTTCAAGCAGCACCCGCGCAAGCTCGTACTTCATGCGCGCGTATGGCGCGGAAACGTCCTTCTGCCGGATCCGGAGGCCGTTCCGGATTCGGGTCAGGAAATCAGCAAAAGGGTCCAAAAATCCTCCTCACCAGGTCGCCTTGCGCACGCCCGGAATCTCGCCGCGCAGCGCCAACTCGCGGAAACAGAGCCGGCAGAGCATAAACTCCCGGTACACGGCGCGCGAGCGGAAACAGCGCAGGCAGCGGTTGTGCTTGCGCACCTTGAACTTGGGTTCCTTCTGCGACTTGACGATCCAGCACCTGCGCGCCATTGCTATTTACCCTTGGCAAACGGCAAACCGAGCTCTCCGAGCAGAGCCCGTGCCTCATCGTCGTGCTTCGCGGTCGTATGGAAAGTAATGTTCATGCCAAATATCTTCTTCACCTTCGATACTTCCAGTTCCGGAAATATCGCCTGTTCCTGCAGTCCCAGGCTGTACCCGCCCCGCCCGTCGAAAGAGTCCGGTTTGAACCCGTGGAAGTCGCGGATCCGCGGCGAGGCGAAGTTGAACAGCCGATCAATGAACTCGAACATCCGGTCCCCGCGCAACGTCACCTTCACCCCCAGCGGCAAGCCCTCACGGATCTTGTACGTGGATATGGCACGCTTCGCCACGGTGCGACAGGGCCGCTGGCCGGTGATAACGCCTATGTCCTCGCTGATAATGTCCAGCACCTTGACGTCGGCCACCGCGTCCTTGGTCGTCGTGTTGACAACGACCTTAACCAACCGCGGTACCTGGTGACGATTCTTGTAGCCGAATCGCGTGACCAGGGCGGGCACGATCCTCTTTAGATAGTCCTGCTTAAGTCTGGGTGTCATGCGTCAATAATCTCATCACATTTCCGGCAGATGCGCACCCGCCGGCCATCATGTGGTTCGCGTCGAACCCGGGCCCGCTTTCCACACTTCGGGCAAAGGAGCGCGACGTTTGACACGTCGAGCGCCGTGGGCAGGTCGACGATTCCACCCGGCTTGGTCGTACCCTGGGCCCGCTGGTGCTTCTTGGCGAGGTTCAGTCCCTCGACAAACACGCGGTACCGGCCGCTGTCCTTGGTGAGCTTGACTCGCAGGATCTTGCCACGGCGACCACGCTCCTCACCGCAAATCACTTCTACCAGATCGCCCTTGCGCAGGTTCATCTCAGACTACCTCAGCGGCAAGTGATACAATCTTGGTGTACTTCCGCTCGCGCAACTCGCGCGCCACCGGGCCGAAAACGCGGGTCCCTTTGGGCTCGCCTTTGTCGTCCACCAGCACGCAGGCGTTGTCATCGAACCGGACGTAGGTCCCGTCCGGTCGCCGGTGCTCTTTACGGCAGCGCACCAGGATTGCCTTGGACTTGTCGCCCTTCTTGACCGTGCCGTTGGGGATTGCGTCTTTGATCGTCACCATCACCGTGTCGCCGAGCCAGCCGAACCTACGCCTTGACCCGCCGTAGACCCTGATGACCATCGCCATTCGGCCTCCGGAATTATCGGTCACGACCAGCCGGCTGAAATCCTGAATCATAGCTTCTTCACCACCCGCCAGCGCTTAAGTCGCGACATCGGCCGCGTCTCAATCAACATGACCTGGTCACCCTCGTGACACTCCGCCCGCTCGTCATGTGCATACAGCTTCGTCCGTTTGCGGATGTACTTCTTGTACTTCGGATGCAGTTCCAGCCGCTGAACCGTGACCACCACGGTCTTCTGCATCTTCGCAGATGAGACCTTGCCGACGACGGTCCGGCGATTCTCATTCATCATTCTTCTCCACGGGTTTGGCCTCGGCCGCGATCTCCTGCGAGCGCAGCACCGTGAGACACCGGGCAACGTCGTGCCGCAGAAGCCGCAGTCGGAGCGGGTTTGTCAGCTCTTCAGCCCCCCGGCGCAACCTCAGCTTGAACTGCTCGTCTCGCAGTTCAGCCAGCTTTCGCTGGATCTCGTCCCGTGTCATCTCGCGTAACTCAGAAGCCTTCATAACTCATTTCTCCGCGGACCACTATCCGCGTGCGGCACGGCATCTTGCTGCCGGCCTGGCGCAGGGCACCACCCGATTCCTCCGGAGTCAGCCCGCCGAGCTCGAACATCACTGTGCCGGGCTTCACAACCGCAACCCAGAACTCCGGTGTCCCTTTACCCTTACCCATACGGGACTCCGCTGCCTTCTTCGACACCGGCTTGTCCGGGAAAATCCGAATCCACATCTTGCCCGTCCGTTTCAGCGTCTTCGACAGGCAGATTCGCGCCGCCTCAATCTGCCGCGCCGTAATCCAGCACGGCTCGAGCGCCATCAGGCCCTGATCGCCGAAATCGATCCGGTTCGAGCGTGTCGCCTTACCGCTCATCCTGCCCCGCATCGACCGCCGGTACTTTACCCGCTTCGGCATCAACATCGCTTAAGCCCTCGCGCCCATCGTCGCGTCGCCCTTGTAAATCCAGACTTTTACGCCGACTGTGCCGGCAACGGTCCGTGCGACGTCGGTCGCATAGTCAATATCGGCCTTCAGAGTGTGCAGGGGCACACGGCCTTCCCGGTACCATTCGGTCCGGGCGATCTCATGGCCGCCGAGCCGGCCGGCCACCATTACCTTGATCCCGGGCGCGCCAAGCCGCATCGCCTGCGTCACGGCCCGTTTCATCGCCCGGCGATGGGCGACCCGCTGCTCGAGCTGCCGGGCCACGTTCTGGGCGACCAGCTTTGATTCCAACTCGGGTACGCGCACGACCTCGACCATAATCTGTACGTCCCGCCCGACCAGGGTCTTCAGTTCCTCGCGCAGCGCATCGAGCGCCTGCCGCCGGGTGCCGAACACCATGCCCGGCCGGGCCGTGAAGACCGTGATCGTGGTCCGGTTCGCTACCCGCTTGATCAGGACGTCCGAGACCATCGCGTCGGCCAGCTTCGTCTCGATGTAGCGCCGGACCTTCAGGTCTTCGTGCAAATATTCGCTGTAGCTCTTCTTCGAGAACCAGGACGACTTCCAGTCTTTGCTTATTCCGAGCCGGAACCCGATCGGGTGGGTCTTCTGTCCCATCTAGACTTTTGCTCCCTTTTTCGTAGCGACCCGGACCCGGACGTGTACCGTCGGTTTCCGGATCGGCGTGGCCATGCCGCGAGGGCCGGGCTGCCAGCGCTTCGGCTTCAGAATCGGTCCCTGGTCAACGCGGACTTCGGTGACGACCAGGTCCTCCTCCTTCAGCTTCGCTTTACCGGCCTTGGTGATTGCATTAGCGACTGCCGAACGGAGCGTCTTCAGCACGGGCGCCTTCGAAGGCTTGACCAGGAACGCAAGTGTGCGGAGCGCGGTCGGCACGTCCTTGCCGCGGATCAGGTCCGCGATCAGTGTCAGCTTCTTGGCTGAACCGGGTTGAAAACGGGCGATGGCAAAGGCTTCAATCACTGCTATTCCCTAGCTCTTCTTCTTCTCTTCGGCCTTTTCCTTGCGCACGCCCGAATGCTGTCGGAACGTCCGCGTCGGCGAAAACTCGCCGAGCCGGTGCCCGACCATCCGCTCGGTCACGTACACGGGCAGAAACTGACGGCCGTTGTGAACCGCTATCGTGTGACCGACAAACTCCGGCGGTATCACGCTGCGACGGGCATAGGTCTTAACAGTCCGTTTCTCGCCTGCTTCGACCTGCTGCCGCACGCGACGGAAAAGCTTCTCGTCGATGAAAGGGCCCTTCTTGATTGAACGCCCCATTACTTTTTTCTCCTCTGGACGATCATCCGGCTCGACTTCTTCTTCCGGTTCCGGGTCCTGTAACCCTTGGCCGGGATGCCGCGCTCGGAGCAGGGATGTCGGCCGCCTGAACTCTTGCCCTCGCCGCCGCCCATCGGGTGGTCAACCGGGTTCATGACCACGGCGCGCGAGCACGGACGAATCCCGCGGTGACGCGAACGGCCGGCCTTGCCGACGACAATGTCCTTGTGCTCGGGAACCGACAGGCGTCCAACAGTCGCCATGCAGGCGAGGTGGAACCTCCGGATTTCGCCGGACGGCAGTTTGATCACCGCCATGTCCTCTTCCTTGTTCATCAGTTGGGCCGCGGTCCCGGCCGCACGGACGAGAAATGACCGGCTCTGCGGGTAAAGCTGGAGGTTGTGAATCTCAACGCCGACCGGCACGTCCGAGAGCTGCATCGCGTTGCCGTCGCGAATCGGCAGGCCGCTGCCCGAGTTGACCGTGTCACCGACCTTCAGGCCCTGCGGGCAAAGAATGTATCGGTACTCGCCGTCGACGTAGCAAATCAGCGCGATCCGGGGCGTTCGATTCGGGTCGTACTCGACCGAAATGACCTTGCCCGGAACCCCGGTCTTGTCACGCAGGAAGTCGACCAGCCGGTACTGCTGCTTCTCGCCGCCACCGATCCACTTATTGGTTTTCCGGCCCGTGTTGTTCCGGCCGCCGGTCTTCGGCATGGGCCGGAGCAGTGACTCGTGCGGCTTGTCGCAGGTGATCTCGTCGAACGTGGCGACCGAGTAGTAGCGCCGTGCCGGGGTAACCGGACGGAATGTCTTTACGCCCACCTAGTGCTCCAGGCCTTCAATTCGCTCGCCCTGCTTCAGGGTCACGAGCGCCTTCTTCCAGTCCGGTCGGCGGCCCGAGAACCGGCCCACGCGCCGCATCTTGCCCAGGTAGGTCATTACGTGCACATCGCGCACATGGACCTTGAACAACCGCTCTACCGCATCGCGTATTTCAATCTTGTTCGCAGTCCGGGCCACCTTGAACGTGTACCGGGACTGCTCGGCCTTCAGCCGCTCGGCCTTCTCCGTGACAACCAGGCTCAGTATCACGCGGGTCGGTTCGCTCATGACACTCCCGCCAGGGCCGCAAGCTGCCTCAGGCCCGACTCGGTAAACACAATCCGCTTGTGGGCAACGACCTGGTACGTATTCACCTGCTGCGCGGGCATCACGGTCAGGCCCGGCAGATTCCGGCTCGCGCGTTTCAGGCTTTCGGAAGGGCCGCCCACGAGAAGCAGAATCTTGCCTTCGAGGTTCAGACCCTTGAGCATCTTCACCATCTCCCTTGTCTTCGGCTCAGGCAACTCGAAGTCCTCGACCACAGTGACCGCTTCCTCGCCCTTTCTCGCGGACAGGGCGAGGGCCAGCGCCTGGCGACGGAGCTTCTTCGGCAATTCGTACGAGTAGTCGCGCGGCCGCGGTCCCCACGCGACGCCGCCGCCCACGAAGATCGGTGAGCGCCGCGACCCGTGCCGCGAGCGGCCCGTATGCTTCTGGCGGTGCGGCTTCTTGCCCGTGCCCGAGACTTCGGCCCGGGTCTTGGTACAAGCGTTGCCCTGGCGCTGATTCGCGAGGTAACACTTCACCGACTCCCAGACCAGGCCCTTCTTGCCCTTCTGGTCAAAGAGCGCGGCAGGCAACTCGACCTGTCCCTTGACCGCGCCGTCGATGGTCAGCAAGTCCACTGCTTACGCTCTCTTCCGGATCGAAACAATCTTCTTCTGGATGAAAACCAATGCCCCTCGATGTCCGGGTATCGCGCCGTTCACGTAGAGCACGCCCTTTCCCGGCTCAAGCTTCACGATTGACAGGTTCCGAATAGTCACCTGCTCGACGCCATAATGGCCGGGCATCGTGCGTCCCTTTAGAGGACGCCCCGGTGACGTACCTGAACCGATCGAGCCGATCCTGCGGCTGAACATTGAGCCGTGCGAACCCGGGCCACCATGCCAGCCCCAGCGCCGCATTCCTCCGGCGAACCCGCGGCCCCGGGTGATGCCGGTCACGTGCACAACGTCCCCCAGCGCGAATACGTCCACGCCGAGCTTCTGGCCGACCTGGTAGTCGGCAGTCTTGTCGACCTTGATTTCTTGCAGAGACCGGGCCGGCGGCACGCCGGCTTTCTTATAGAAGCCGAGCAGCGGCTTCTGTGACTTTCTCTTCGAAGCCGCGCCAAATCCAACCTGCAGCGCCTCGTAGCCGTTCCGCTCGATCGTGCGCTTACCGACAACGACGCACTCGCCTACCCTAACCTCAGTCGCCGGCACAACCACGCCCCGCTCAGTGTAAAGCTGGGTCATGTTGCCCTTCTGGCCGATGAGTGCGATCATGCCGACTTTATTTCCACCTCAACACCGGCCGGCACCTCGAGCTTCATCAGCGCGTCAACCATCTCGGCGGTGGCGTTGGAAATCTCTATCAGACGCTTGTGCACCCGCAACTCGAACTGCTCGCGCGATTTCTTGTCCACGTGAGGCGAACGGAGCACAGTGAAGAGCGTGCGCTTGGTCGGCAGCGGCACCGGCCCGGAAACCTGGGCTCCGGTCCGCTTCGCGACGTCCACGATGTCCTTGGCGCTCTGGTCAAGGATCCGGTGGTCGTACGCCTTCAGCTTGATGCGTATCTTCTTTGCACTTCTTATCAAACTCATGTCATTCTCACGTTAAACAAAACAACTCCGATTCCAGCTCGTTTGCCTTTCCGCTTCAGCCGGTTGTAAAAGGGGCCCGAATAATGGCCCGGTCGCCATCCTAGCGAAAGCTGCACAATATAGCCAAATAGCGTTACTTGTCAACACTTTAATTGCTCACTTTCCACCGCCGACGGCCCAAGTCCCTCCGCTGGCTATCAACGAACCATCTCGGCACCCGCAGACCGACTGGAATCGAGTAGGGGGCGACTTTGCAGTCGCCCCCTCTCACACCACCGGACGTGCTTTATTGCATCCGGCGGTTCGTAGAGTCTCGCGCAACTGACGATAGCGACCGGTGATGTTTATCAGACCCTCTCT
>Ga0265595_1001737_pt1 | contig 16063 bp, 19 predicted proteins | sample saktaG_15_FD_190148 | JGI IMG/M metagenome (GOLD analysis project Ga0265595, IMG submission 190148) | Saline water microbial communities from Sakinaw Lake, British Columbia, Canada - sak_2013_06_06_50m | ecosystem: Environmental > Aquatic > Non-marine Saline and Alkaline > Saline ... | reverse complement strand
AGCGAGAACGGGTATAGATCAAGGAAGGTTATCGATAACTTCATACACTCTGTGCTCAAAACCGAGGAGGACATGGACCGCAAATGGGTCGATAACCGCCTTACGGTGGCATGTAAATACGGGTTTACCATGGTATACGACGAGTTTACCCGTTCTCGTCCTGAGGCCAACAATGTGCTTCTTTCAGTCCTGCAAGAAAAAATGCTTGATATGCCGACCGGCAGGGACATTGACGGCTACGTGAGCGTACACCCTCAATTCAATGCCATTTTTACCAGCAACCCGGAGGAGTATGCCGGTGTTTATCGCAGCCAGGATGCGCTGAGGGACAGGATGGTAACCCTGGACCTGGAGCATTTTGACCTGGAAACTGAAGTGGCAATCACTATTTCCAAGACGGGCCTTGACCTGCAGGATGCCGAGAAAATCGTGCTCATTGTGCGCAGCTTGAGGGAGTCGGGCGTCTGTGAATTCGCTCCAACCTGCCGGGGTTGCATCATGATTGGCAAGACACTCAAGCTACTGGGGGGGACGTCTGATGCCGCCGACCCGGTCTTCAGGCAGCTCTGCCTGGATATCCTGGCCTCGGAATCATCCAGGCTGGGCAATAATTCACAATCGGCCAAAGTCAGAGAGGTGATTAACAGGTTGATCGATCAGTATTGCTGAGAGCGTTTATCCGGTAACGGCATGAGCTTTCATCAGGCAGACGGCTCAGTTAGATTTAAACGACGGGAGTAGTAATAATGAAGGATATTGGCAACGCCAGGGGCCTGAGGGATTTAAGAACTGCAAGCAGTGCGCACATTCATTGCAGACCGCATCCCAAAGGCACAACACATTTAGATCTGTTTCTGTTCAACAAGGAAAAGGAAAGGTTAGAGAAGAAGCAAATGATGCTCGAGCATCAGCAAAGAATCATCCGTGAGCGGGTGGCTGACATTGATAAGGCCATGGAGAAGTTGAAAAAAAAGAATGAGCCTGAGGACATAACCGATGTGGGGGACAACGGTGACAAATCCGGTAGAGATGAGAAGAAGCCGGTGGAGGGCAATTGGAAGAAAATGTCCCTGCGTTATTAATCCGGACAGCGGCATGAAATGGAAATAAGTGAGCAACCAAATGGGGAGCGGGTTTACCAGTTGCCTCAAGACTGTAAAAGGGAGCGGGTGATCCGTAAGACGAATTTATCGGGAGTTTGCGCGCTGGCTCGCCACTTTATGGCGGTAGAACGGGCCAGGATGCGGGGCAAGCGTCCTTCAAATGCTCCTTTAACCGCCCTGGAGAAGGAAGCCAGACAATGGGCGGAACGGCAAAAGGAACAGGAGTGATAAGCCGGAGGAGCCGCGGGTGAGGTCTTACAGGAGGAGAAAAATAAGCGGGAAGTGGATCACGGTCTGCCCAAAATGCGGCCGGGAAAACCATGTTATAAGGATTTTTTGCGAGAAATGCGGGACCAGGATAAAAGGCATTGCCACACCGCTCGCACCGGACAGCAGGATGACAACATCATTATGAGGTTTTGAATGCTGATCCGGCATGTAGCAGCGGTAAAAAGGGGGGCGCTATGACCAGGAAATATGTTTACGGGATAGTAGATACTTACCAGACGATTGTTCTCAATACGGAGGAAACATTAACCACACATGGGGTTTATTTGTTGCGGCATAATGGCCTGGGCGTGGTGGTAGGCGATTGCCCGGACATCGAAATAAGCTCCCTGCCCAAGGAAGATATTATCAGATGCCTGCTCAAGCACCAGAGGGCTGTGGAACAAATTATGCGGCAGGCGGATGTTCTGCCGGTTAAATTCGGCACCACTCTCGCTACCGATAGAGAAGTGCTCCAGTTGCTCTCCCAGGGCCGGCAATTGTTTTCTTCAGAGCTGGCAAATATGCGGGATAAGGTTGAATATGAGGTTGCCGCCCGCTGGGATACACAAAAAGTGCTGCGCGATATCAGCGCTGAAGATGATATCTGCCATGCCCGCAACGATCTTGCCGGCAGAGGGCCGGTAGCTGTAGAGGACAGGATAAGACTGGGGAAAATGGTCAAGGCTGCCATGGATAGGAAGCGCGTGGGCTACAGGAAGAGCATCATTGAGCTCCTCGACAAACTGGCGGTGGACAGGCAAATCAATCCACTCATTTCCGACGACCTGGTGACCAATATCGCTTTCCTCATCAACAAGCGGGAATCGGATGCATTCGATAATGCCGTAAACCATCTGAATGATTACTTTGACAACCAGTTAGACTTCCATATCATCGGACCGTTGCCGCCGTATAGCTTCGCCACCGTTGAGGTGTCAACTGTAGATAGCGCCAAAATAGAGCAAGCCATGAAATTGCTGGGCCTGAAGCAAGGCTACTCCGAATCAGATATCAAGAAAGCCTACCGGCACGTCGCCGCCGCCATCCATCCCGACAGTCATCCCGGCGGCGAAAACGTAAAAGCGCGATTCATAACATTGCGCCAGGCGTCGGATCTGCTTATATCCTGGCGCCGTGCCCAGGCTGTAACTAAGGGCGATTTCCTCATCAGTATCAACCGCCCCAACCACGACAGGGAGGCCACGGAAGCCTGTTTCGGAGATTCACAGGTACTGGTAGGTGTTTAACTATGGATGACTCTGCAAAATATATCTATTGCATAATCGGCTGCCCCGACAGCCGCAGCTTCGACTGTACGGCAATCGGCGCTACAGCCAACCCGGTGTACACGGTGTGCCACCGAAGTATCGCTGCTGTTGTCAGTGATTCGAACGTCAATAGATATGATAACAACCGCAAAAATATGATAGCACACGAAAAAGTTCAGGAAAGCGTTATGCGCGAGTTTACCGTGCTGCCGGTCAGATTTGGAACTGTAAGTGACTCGGCTACTCCTATCCAGGAGCTTCAAAAGCTGCTCTCCTACAGATATGATGAGTTCACTGACCTGCTGGATAAGATGGCCGGCAAAGTCGAATTGGGCGTCAAGGCCTTCTGGCGGGATGCGCCGGCGATCTTCAGCGAGATTATGGAAGGGGACCCTTACCTGAGAAGAATGCGCGATTCACTTGCCGGCAAACCGCCGGAGGCAACACATTTCGACCGCATACGCCTGGGCGAAATGATAAAGGAAGCACTTGAAAAAAAGAGGGGCAAAGAAGCTGCAAAAATGATCGCAGTCTTAAGTGATCTGGCTGTCGATACGCGCGAAAATGATACTCTCTCCGACAAAATGGTAATGAACGCCGCTTTCCTGGTGGATAAAAAGAAGGAGCACGAATTCGACCGGGCTATCTCTCAACTCGATGAACAACTTGGCCACAGGCTGCTTTTTAAGTATGTGGGGCATGATACACCGCCTTATAATTTTGTCAACCTTGTAATTAATTGGAATGAAATACGGGAGGGTGAAGCAAGTGTCAGACGATAGCCTGAGCACCGGCAACGGCCTGGTTGATTTACTTGTCGCGCCGGCGTTCGGCCCCATGCGCGCTATTATCTGGATGGCAAAGAAAATACAGGAGCAGGCCGAAGGTGAAATGCTGGATGAGGACCGCGTAAAGAGCGACCTGCTGGAATTGCAGATGCACCTGGAGATGGATGAGATCACAGAGGAAGAATACGACGAACAGGAGGGCATCCTCCTGGAACGCTTGAACGACATCAGGGAATTGAAAGAGGAAAGAGCCGAACAACAGTAGTAGTCACAAATTGAGCATGCCGGAGGCTATGTATTATGAACTTAAAAGAAGTCGCAGAAAAAATGAAAAGTGAGTTGGCGGAGGTCATAGGCAGGAAGCCGGAGTCAGTAACCAGGCTGTATAAAGACGAGAAGGGATGGCATGCCAGGCTCGACGTCCTTGAAGTAGCCAAGATTCCCTCTGCGACAGATCTTATCGGAGATTACGAGGTCATGCTGGATAACACGGGCAGCCTGGTGAGTTTTGAAAGAAAGGGCATGCGCTTGAGGGGCGGAGTCGTGGATGGGGATAAGTAGATAGGATGGCCGGGGGAAATAGCGAGGCGATTAAAAGGCAGGCTGCTGAAATCAATGAGAAGGCGTAACCATGTTGACTGTTAACGAAAATTACAGGCTGATTATCTTCGGGGGGAAAGGGGGTTGTGGCAAAACGACCTCTGCTGCAGCTACGGCATTATACATGAGCAGAGCCCTTCCGCAGCGAAAGATACTGGTAATGTCGGTTGACCCCGCCCATTCGCTATCTGATAGCTTCGATATCCCCGCCAATTCCAATCTGCCGGCGCCGGTTAAAACTAACCTGTGGAGCCTTGAAATAAATGCCTCTGACCTGCTCGCGGATTATAAGGCGCGCTACGGTTCCATTATGAAGGAGATCACGGGACGCGCAACTTATTTTGACAAACAGGATATCGATGAGTTCTTCAACCTGTCGTTGCCCGGCCTGGATGAGATCATGGCCATAGTCCATATCGCAGACCTGCTCAGATCCGGTGAATACGACCTTGTAATCTTGGATACTGCGCCTACCGCCCATACCAGGGTGCTGCTGTCTCTGCCACGGCAGATGGCGCAGTGGATCGATCTTCTGGATATGCTCATGAATAAACACAGGTACATGGTAAAAGCTATGACCGGCAGATATAAGAAAGATGCCTGCGATAATTTTATTGATGGTCAGAGGGAGGACGTGCGGCGGGTGCAGGCGCTTCTCACCAATCGTGAAACAACCGAGTTTGTCGCTGTGACCATACCTGAACCGCTCAGCATCGACGAAGTGGAACGGCTGGTGGGCGTGCTCAATAAAGACGATGTCCCGGTCCACAGCCTGATTGTCAACCGCGTTGTGCAATCCAGCGCATGTCCCATTTGTTCAGCTTCACAACAGGCGCAGCAGCAAAACCTTGACGATATCAGAAAAAGGTTTAAGGCTCTCAACCTTATCATGATGCCTTTGTTCCCCTACGAAATAAGGGGGGAGCAGCGCTTGATAGAGTATGCCCGGCCACTGTTCGAAGACAGCCATTATCAGGCCGCACCACCGCAAAGAAGTTTGAATACTGTGCACGACTCCGGTAGCGATGATGCAGGGGCATTGGTTTTACACGGTAGCAAACTCATCATATTCGGCGGCAAAGGCGGTGTGGGCAAAAGCGTGATTGCCGCTGCCGGCGGGTTACATATGGCCCAATCCAGGCCGGACCTCAAGGTGCTCATTTTCTCCGCCGACCCGGCGCATTCACTCTCGGATGTTTTCGGTGTTGCCATCGGGGATAAGCTAACGGCCATCGAAGGCCTGCATAACCTTGATGCCATTGAAATCGACGGCGCTGCGTTGCTTGAGTCCCTCAAATTGGAGCTTAAAAATGATATCGAGGATGCCTTCGACCGGTTCCTTGGCCAGGGCATGGATATGGCCTTTGACCGGCAGATTTTTCAGGAGCTGTTTACCATGACTCCCCCGGGCCTGGATGAACTGATGGCCCTCAACAAGATTTTAGATTTATTTAACGACGGTGTGTATGACCTGATTATCCTCGATTCACCGGCTTCAGGCCACCTGGTCAGGCTGCTTGAGCTTCCCCACCTGGTAAGGGAATGGCTCAACCAGGCTTTCCACATTTTAATTAAGTACAAGGGCATGGGGTCCGGCAGGTTCCACGATGCTTCGGCACGCCTGGTAAAACTATCACGGGAGATCAGGGAAATAATCAAGACGCTTAACGACCCCGGCTCGACTGAATTTGTCATGATAACCATCCCTGAGGCTATGGCCGTGGCTGAGGCAGAGCGCCTGGCTGCCTCACTTGAAAGCCTGCATATTCCTTCGTCAAATATCGTTGTCAACATGGTTGTTCCGGCCGTAGAATGCCCATTTTGCTCCCGCAGAGAGGAAGAGCAAAAGAAATATATCGCCCGCATACATACAATATTTGCCAGGTATAACATCGTCTTCGTGCCGTTATTTACCCGGCCTGTCAATAACAGGGAAGCGCTGGACATGCTGGCACAGTCGCTTTACCGCAGTAATAAACCGGGGGTTTTAGTGGAATCGATCGGGAAGCTCTAATAAGGAGGTTAGTATGCCCAGTCAGGAATTGAAAAAAAAATCTAAAACGGAACAGTTACACGAACCTGTCGCCGCGATCGACCATAGCGGCGCCGCAGAAGACGTGTCAAAGCTGGCGGCCGCAATATTGGCCACGGCAAAATCGTTGCGCAAGAGTGGGAAAATTTACCAGACATTAGACATGTATTTCAAGCTGGTGGAAGATTTTCCCTCAACTAAGGAAGCAAACCTTGCTAATGAGCAGCTATTCAGCATGGCAGGGGAATTGGAAGCCAGGGGAAAAACTTATATGGCGATGGGCATTTACCACAGGTTGGAAAATCCCAACCGCTTGATGGCAGCGGGAAGACCGGGTTACCTTTTGAGCCCCATGGGTCGATCCAGCGGGACACCCCTGCTGGGCAAAATTGTAGGCTCTATACTCTGATTTCAACGGTCAATACGAGGGAGGTAATAATATGGCATTGCAGGCACAGCGAGACACACAGGGAACTCTGGCAGACGTTATCGATAAAATACTGGATAAGGGACTGGTTATCAACGCGGATATTGCGGTATCGGTAACAGGCGTCGAACTTCTCGGCATCAGGATCAGGGCTGCCCTTGCATCATTTGAAACTGCCGCTAAATACGGCCTGGAATTTCCCTCCGGCACCAATTTGAATACGCCTGCCTGGCAGCAGGCCCTGGTAGGCAAGGAGATCTGCCCGCAGTGCAGCAAGCATGTAGCGGTGGAAGAGTTGATGGATGCGGGTTGCCCGTGGTGCGGGTGGTTAAGCGCCAAAACCAGGAAGATTAATGCGGCTTCTTCAGCCGTCAGATTGATCGAGTCGAATCCATCGTTGGAGGCTAAATAGGAGGTAATATGAAAAAACAGGACAAGGATCAGGATCAGGACATTTCTCAGGTCATAGGAGGGTCACTGAATATTCTGGGGATGAAAATAGACGTAGGCAAACTGCTCTCGTCTCCGGAAGAGGTCAAGGGGAATCTCGAGCAGTTGCGGGAGAAATTGAAGAAAGCCGGTGGGAAGGAGGTGATGAGCGACGAAGAATGGAAGAAGGGCGGGATGAGCATCAAGGGGAGCATTAAAACCCGCAGTCTGACGGGGGAAAATGAGTACCATATCGGCACTTCGGGTCTCTCCCAGGAGAAAAGGGGCAAGGCCAAAGCGCCTGAGGCGCCGGAAGCAGTTGAACCCCCCGTGGATGTGTTTACGGAAGAGAATGAAGTGGTGATTATAGCGGAAGTACCCGGGGTGGAGCTGGTAGACCTGGATATAAAATTGGTTGACAATATGTTTTCATTTTCTACCAGGCCGTCTTCCCGCAGGAATTACAGGAAGAAGCTAAAACTGGGCGTTGCCGTGGATGCTGACAGCCTGAAGGCGACCTGCGGCAATGGCATACTCGAGGTCCACCTGAATAAAAAGTAAGCCTGAAAGTACCAATAAATATGACCGTTAATATCGATGAAAAAAACCTCAAGCAGGGAGTGCTGGGACTGGTGATGGCACTGGTCGAGATAATACGTGATGCACTCAAGTTACAGGCCATCAGGAGAATGGAAGGGGGGCACCTGACAGAAGAAGAGATTGAACGGCTCGGTGAGGCCTTGATGGATCTTGACGTCGCCATTGAGCAAATTAAGGAGCAACAGGGAGTTGCCGAGACTGTAAAGTCGGTACGCGATGGACTGGACGACATAGTGGATGACGTCCTCAACGATATGTTGAATCCCGAGAAATGGAACGAGCATGCCGAGCAGGCTGCGCAGAGGTGTTGAAATGCAGAACAGGGAAACTATCGAAACAATCATAAATAATATGGTCATGGCGCCTGAGGAGGGCAGGTACGTTTATTGCATTGCCGATTCCGCTCAAAGCGTGCACCTGGGCAAGATCGGCATAGACGGGAACGAAGTCTATACTGTCCCCTATAATAACATCTGTGCCCTTGTGCACAAATGTAATGCCGAGCCCTACAAATCCGATGACCCCGAAGTGGTAAAGGCGTGGGTGATTTCTCACGACAGGGTCATTCAAACCGCCTGGGAGAAATGGGGCAATGTATTGCCCATAAATTTCGATACCATAATCAAGGAGGTTTCGGCCAACTCCGCCGAGCAAAATCTGGTAGCCTGGCTGGCCGGCGAGTATGAAGGGCTGAGAAACGTGCTGCAACGGGTTAAAAACAAGGTTGAATTCGGAATACAAATCTCCTGGGATCCCAGGGGCGTGGCACAGCAAATTATGCGGACCAACAAAGAAATCCAGAAGATGGAGAGCGAAATCGCCGGCAAATCCAAGGGACTGGCCTATATGCACAGGCAAAAGATAGAGGGCCTGCTGAAACAGCAGATGGAGACCGGCGCAGACGCATATTTCCGCGACTTCTTTGGACGGATTAAACAAGTGGTAGATGAGATCAAAATCGAAAAAACCAAAAAACCTGAAAACGGCCTCCAGATGATTCTCAATGTGGCATGCCTGGTTGAACGTGACAAGTCTCAAGATCTGGGGCAGGCCTTGGACTCGATTAATAACCTGGAAAATTTCTCTGTGCGTTTCATCGGGCCCTGGCCTCCATATAGTTTCGTGAGCAGGGGCTGAAAAGGAGTCTTATGGAACCGATACGCAACGGTCATGCAACTCTGGTCGACCTGCTGGACAGGGTACTGGATAAAGGGATCATAATTTATGCCGATCTCATTGTTTCACTGGCTGGGATACCGCTGATCGGTGTGAATCTCAGGGCGGCGATTGCCGGGATGGAGACAATGCTCAAGTACGGTATGATGACGGAGTGGGACGACCGGGTGCGGACATGGGAACGCCAACGCATAGAAGCGCGCAAACTTTTGATCAAGCACGACACGGAAATTGAAGAGCCAATTGCCGGGCTGCTGCAGGGCAAAGACAAATGATGCAAGCCATATATGACGGCATATCGGGAGCATTTCTATGACCAGGGCAGTGGGAATCGACCTTGGTACATCATACACTGTAGTTGCTGTGATTGAAGACGGCAGGCCAAAGGTAATACCGGATGCCAACGGCCAGCGATTGACCCCATCGGTGGTGGCGTTTACAAATGAAAGTGTGCCGCTGGTAGGCCGCATGGCAAAATTGCAGGCGGCCGCCAATTCCGAGTGTACAGTGTTTTCTATTAAAAGGCGAATGGGGTCCGATTACGTTGTGACAATCGATGGCAAAAGATATAAACCCCAGGAGATATCCGGCTTCATTTTACGCAAGGTTAAGGCTGACGCCGAGGATTACCTGGGAGAGAAAGTAGATAGAGTTGTCATCACAGTGCCGGCTTACTTCAGCGACTTGCAGCGCCATGCCACCAAGGAAGCGGGAATACTGGCCGGATTGGATGTGATCAGGATTATCAATGAGCCCACTGCAGCCGCGCTTTCCTACGGTCTTGACCGTGATGATATCCACAGGATACTTGTCTGGGACCTGGGCGGAGGAACGTTTGATGTATCTATAATGGAACTTGAGCAGGGCATATTTGAAGTGATCGCCGTAAGCGGGAATACCCAGCTCGGAGGGGATGATGTCGATAGACGCATCATGGATTATCTGGCAAATCAATATGAAGAAATGTACCGCACTAACTACCCCGCAGATGCAACATCAAGACAGCGACTGAGGGAGGCGGCGGAGAACGCCAAGATCGCGCTTTCGGGGCAGGAAAGCGTGAGAATCGTTATCCCTGCTGTAGAAATAGTAAATGGCTGCGGCAGGCACCTGAAGGCAGAGCTTACACGCCATAAAATGCATGAGCTGATCCATGATCTCCTGCTTAAAATGCTCGGTCCTACAAAACAGGCCCTGAATGATGCCAGGCTGAAGGTGTCGGATATAGACAGGATGATCTTGGTGGGGGGTTCCACAAGGATGCCAGCAGTCCGCCAGTTAGCCGGCCAATTCATGGGAAAAGAACCTTGCCACGCCGATAACCCCGATGAGATTGTTGCATTAGGCGCAGCCCTGCAGGCCGGCATGCTGCTCGGATTAAGCAAAAAGTCAATTCTGCTGGATGTCCTGCCGCTATCCTTGGGTATCGAGACACAGGGCGGCTTGTTTTCGCGGATCATACCCAGGAATACACCTCTGCCTGCTGCAGAAAGCCTGATCTTTACCACTGCAAGAGATTTTCAAACAGCGGTTGACGTTAATGTCATACAGGGTGAGCGCGAGATATGTATGGACAATATATCATTGGGCAAGTTCACCCTGGAAGACATACCCATGCTCAAGATGGGCGAACCCAAGATCGAGGTCAGCTTCGAAGTCGATATGGATGGTATCCTGTCTGTTTCCGCCCTGGATTTATTTACAGAAAATAGTATGAATATCAAGCTCACCTCGCCCAACCGGCTTGCCCCCGAAGACGTGCAGCGCATAATCAGTGAAGCTGCATCCAGTGCAGACATAGACCACGGAAAGCAGGATAAAATATTAGCGGACATCGCTGCGGACAATGCCATAACCGCCTCCGAATTATTTACACAGGAGTATTCCGGCAAGTACACAGATGAAGAGAAAGAAAAGATCTGGAAAGCCGTGCTCAAGGTCAAAGAAGCCCTCGCTTTGGGGGATACTTGCGAACTCAAACTAGGAACCACTGAATTGAAGAACCTGATGCAGGCCATGTGCAAGAAAACCCGCGTACCTGTAATGTGACCCATCCCGGCAAATCAGTTATCACCCTGCCAGACTGTAGTTTAATCATAGTATTAGACATATGTATATACTTCTGTTATTATATTAGTGAATATAAAGGAGTATGCGTATGGATAGCAATGATATAAAGAATCTCCGCAGGGAGATGGATTTGTCGCAGGAGAGGTTTGCCAGGTCGCTGGGCGTATCCCTGCAGACGGTGCGGCGCTGGGAAAGCGGCGCTGCCAGGCCTCTTCCCATCATGAATGCCAGGCTTAATGAGCTGAAAGGACAATTGAGCAGGTCAAGGCAGGTGGAGATAATTCCGGGCAACAGCCGTAATGCGGGCACCCGTCTGGAATCAACTGATTTCAGCCTTGGTGGTTTATTCAAGGGTCTGGGCAACCTCTTTGACCTGGTCACCAAGATGGACCGGGACGGGAAGGATGTTTATATGCAGGCGGGCAAGATCGGCGGGCCGGGCGGCAATATTAAAGGCGTATATGGTTTCAGCCTGAAGTTCGGGTTGGGCGGGAAACCTGTCATCGAGCAGTTCGGCAACATACATACCGGGGATGGTGGCGCAACTATTGCAGAAACCCGTGAACCGCTGGTTGATGTATTCGATGAAGGTGATTACCTTTCGGTTATTTTCGAATTGCCGGGTGTGGATGAGGAAAACGTAAATTATGAAATAAATGGCGATATATTTGATTTGTCTGCCCGGGCAGGCGACAGGAAATATAAAAAGGAACTGTTATTGCCCTGCCCGGTGGACAGCCGGCCCAGGGAATCCACTTACAGGAACGGTATCCTGGAGGTAAAGCTCAGCAAAAGTCACAGCAAATAAGGATTTTTTACAGGGAGAAGAATGACAAATCTAAGTAAGGATATTCTGACATTGAAAACGGCTGAGGCGCTGGCCAAGGACGTGGGCAGGGCCATAGCCAGGATCGATCCCGATGATATGGCCAAAATGGATATTCATGTGGGTGATATCGTTCAAATTTCGGGCAAACGCGCTACGCTGGTCAAGTCTATGCCGGCTTTTGCTGAACAGAGGGGACACGGCACAATCCAGATCGATGGGATCAGCCGCGAGAATGCCCAGATCGGCATCGGTGAAAAGGTTAAAATCAGCAGGGTCCCATGTAATACGGCCAACTCCATTATCCTGGCGCCGCTAACCTCGTCCGAAGCTTTCGTGAGGGAAAAGGACCGGAAGTACCTGGGAAGGTTGATCGAAGGGTTACCTGTAACCGTGGGTGACAAGATCAGGGCTACCTTCCTCGGCAGCGGTTACCAGGAGTTTTCTGTGCTTGATACCGCGCCCAAAGGGGCCGTCGTCATAGGTCCTCAGACCACCATCAAGGTGAAAGGTGAAGCCAGGCTGGTAAAAGATAAAGCCGGCGTAACCTATGAGGATATTGGAGGCCTGCAGAAAGAGATACATAAGATCAGGGAGATGATAGAGCTTCCACTCAAATACCCCGAGATATTTGAAAGGCTGGGTATCGAAGCCCCCAAAGGGGTGCTCCTGTACGGCCCGCCGGGTTGCGGCAAAACCCTCATCGCGCGCGCGGTTGTCAGGGAAACCGATGCCAACTTTTTCAATATAAGCGGACCCGAGGTCATCCATAAATTCTACGGTGAAAGCGAAGCTCATCTAAGGGCAATTTTCGAGAAGGCTTCTGAACAGGCGCCATCCATCATCTTCATAGACGAGATCGACGCCATCGCCGCAAAGAGGGAGGACATCAGGGGAGACCAGCAGGTGGAACGCCGTGTCGTGGCGCAATTGCTGGCTTTGATGGACGGACTTAAATCAAGGGGGCACGTCATCGTCATCGCCGCCACAAATATTCCTAACGTCCTGGACCCCGCGCTGAGGAGGCCGGGACGCTTCGACCGTGAGATATGCATCAATATACCGGATAAGCATGGCAGGCTTGATATCCTGCACATCCACACCCGCGGAATGCCCCTGGCCTCCGACGTCAACCTGGAAAAAATCGCCGATATCACCCATGGATTTGTCGGGGCGGACCTTGAGGCGCTCTGCAGGGAAGCTGCTATGATTACCCTGCGCAAAATTATGCCCAAGATTGAGTTCGAAGCTGACGTCATTCCCTACGAACTTCTCCTGCAGTTGGAAGTTTGCATGGATGACTTCCTGGAAGCGCTCAAAGAGGTCGAACCGTCCGCCATCAGGGAGGTATTCACCGAAGTGCCCGATGTAAAATGGAGCGATATCGGCGGCCTGGAAGAGGCAAAAAAGATACTCCAACAGACTATTGAGTGGCCGCTTAAATATCAGAAGCTGTTCGAGCATGCTAACACCAGCCCGTCCAAAGGCATACTTCTTACGGGATTGCCCGGCACAGGCAAGACCCTCTTAGCCAAGGCAGTGGCCAACGAAAGTCAGGTAAATTTTATCTCGGTTAAAGGCCCCGCCCTTCTTTCCAAGTGGATTGGCGAATCCGAGAAAGGTGTCCGTGAGATATTTAAAAAAGGCAAACAGGCCAGCCCCTGCATCATATTTTTTGATGAGATAGATGCCATGGTTCCTATGAGGGGTTCCAGTGGCGATTCCAATGTAACCGAGAGGATTATCAGCCAGTTCTTAACCGAGTTGGACGGGATAGAGGAGTTGAAAGGTGTGGTGGTGCTGGCGGCTACCAACAGGCCGGATATCATCGACCCGGCCCTGCTGAGAACCGGCAGGTTTGATTTTCAGGTCGAATTGCCCATACCGGACGAGGCGACCCGCGCTACCATCTTCGGCATCCACACTAAAGGCAAACCGCTGGCGGATGACGTTGACCTGGATGCTTTAGCCCGCGAGACGGAGGGGTTGGTTGGTTCCGATATCGAAGCTATTTGCCGGCGGGCTGCCATGCTCGCCATAAAGGAATACGTTGATCACAATAAAACTGAGCTGTCCGATTTAAAGATAACCCGCTATCATTTCTCACAGGGGCTCGAATCGTTAAGGAGGGGCGGGCAGTAATAATGCGAACGCTTATTTATGTGCCCATAATACATACCGATGCAGACATGGGCAGCGTGGGCGCCGCAATTGAGAAACAGAGTTCGGCCTATATCGGAAGCGAAAGATGGTTAAAGCATAAGCAGATGGTTGGCAAATTCTGGGGTAATGTGACTGCCTATTTCGCTGCGTACGACGCAGCTAACCTTAAGATATTCCAGGACGGATTGCCGGCCGGCGGTGAACTGGGAATGAAAATCGTATTAAAGGCAGCAGGTCAAGGTAGTCTGAATTACCGCATTATACTCGACCTGTTAAACAGGGGCGCCGTGCTATGTCAAACAGAAGATCCGGGCCTGCTTAGAACGGAATATGAACTGCTGAACTCGTTGGTACAGCCTGCAGGTCATCCAAAAAAACAAATTAGCCGTCCGCAGGATAAATCCCGCCTGGAAAGGCTGACGGTCGAGAGGGATAAATTTGTGGCCGGGGCTATTGATACAAGCTTAAATGAAGGCGAAACCGGAGTCCTCTTCATGGGAAGCTTCCACGATGTACTGAAGCGGCTCCCCGCAGGCATCCAGGTCAAACAGTTGAAGGATCGCGGAAAAGTAAACGCCTATTTTGCCATATTATTAAGAAAGGAGGATCCGCTGAAACTAAAAGAGCTGTCGGATTATATGGCATGTCCCCTGCAACCTGCGTAAAATCAACTTAAATATGAAAAGCCACATTCCGCCAAGAGGATGTATCCCGCATTCCATACGTAAACCTGCTAAAAACGGGCGTACAGCTAAACCTGTGCGCTCTGTGTCACCCCATGTATATACGCCCAAGCATGAGCACACTCAGGCTCTCGATGCATTGTTGGCCGAAGCACGGGTCCAGGAGAGTGAGTTGCTGGAGACTATTCAGGTAAATCCGCTTGATGAGAAATTACAGGAACTTGACAGGATGCAGCACTTTATACGTCAAATCAGCATCCAGATAGCCGCCAGGCGGTCGAAATAGGTTTATCGCATTCACACTTTATGGCATAGCCAACGCAGATGACCGTGATTATGATAAACAGTCGTGTTGCTATTGCTTGCCATCAATTAATGACGCTCAAACACCGTTATTAATATAGTCTGTTCGCCGTGTTGGTCACAGAGCATATTACAGGAGTGGATGGGTTTTAGTTGACAAAGGATATGGTAATCTATAACATGTTAAGTAACTCTTCCTCGCCGTTCAGCCCTACAAGGTTGAACTGGCGAGGTTTGTTTTTAGGGATGATGTCTGATGCAAGCTAAGAAGCTTATACTTTTCATTGATGATAAGAATATTTATAAGGGTGCACGGAGAGCATTCTTTAACGATACTGACCCACATTATTATGGTCAAATAAATCCAATGGAATTGGGTAAATTAATATGTTCCCGTTCACCCATAGCTGACGTAAGGGTACTATATCAAGTAAGAATTTATACTGGGAGCCCTGATGCCACAAGACAACCGCAGGCCTATGCAGCACACTGTAAACAACGCAACGAATGGTTGAGGCTCGGCGCTAAGGTAATTACCCGAACACTAAAATATCCGATCAATTGGCCAGTATCCAGGCCAGAACAAAAGGGTGTGGATGTTGCCTTGGCCGTTGATTTTGTTACTTCGGGAATTGATCTTGAATACGATGTTGGGGTTATAGCTTCAACGGATACAGATTTAAAACCGGCTATAGAGTACGTGAATAAGAAACTCAGTAATATTTGCCAAACCGAAGTATTGGCATGGACCAGTCCCAGAAGTAGAAGCAGGCTGAGTATCCGCGGATCAAATGTATGGTGTTACTGGCTCAACTCAAATGATTACGATCGTGTATCCGATTTGACGGATTATAATTGTTAGCTTGTCAGCGATTTCATATCAGCAAAATGGGCATCTGGTCGGCGCTGAAGCCACGGTAGCTCTGATATAAATCTTTCCGTGAACTTCGCACTTCGTTGCATAGCCAACACAACTGACTGTGATGCCGTTCCCATTTCGCTTAGCCGGTGCCTTAGTTATAGCATCGTCATACTTGTGACTGCAGTTAGGGCACCTGGTGGCATCGGGGGGTATGGTACAACTACATTCTGGGCATTTCAGATCAACCATTTCACACTCCTGCTAATGAAGGTTTTGCATATATTGAATCAGGCAGTTCAAAGGTCATGGGCTGAGTAGCACAGTACCGTAATACCACCCCCGCTACCAACTCAGTAAATGGAAAGGCAGAGCTTTTGGCTCTGCCTTTTTGTTCGTATAATAGTTGTCCTTCGGATTATTTGTTCTACAGCATCACATTTCCTTTCAATATTTCATATTCAGA
>Ga0265595_1001730_pt1 | contig 16104 bp, 20 predicted proteins | sample saktaG_15_FD_190148 | JGI IMG/M metagenome (GOLD analysis project Ga0265595, IMG submission 190148) | Saline water microbial communities from Sakinaw Lake, British Columbia, Canada - sak_2013_06_06_50m | ecosystem: Environmental > Aquatic > Non-marine Saline and Alkaline > Saline ... | reverse complement strand
ATATTTTTCTGACTTCCTAAGAGGTCATCTAGATGGCGATGGGAGCATTATTACATATAAAGATTATTATAATGTTTTTAAAAATCCTGCATATATTTATACTCGGCTTTACATTTGTTTTAGGTCTGCTAGCAAAAATCATATTGAATGGTTGAGAGAAAAAACTATAAAATTATATAACATAAAAGGGTCTATAGCAGAACAAAAGCCTAGAAGGAAAGAACAATCTACGTCTATATGGATATTAAAATTTGCTAAAAAAGAATCCATTAAATTACTTCTGTGGATTTATTACGATAAGAATCTGTCTTGCCTTAAAAGAAAAAAGAAAATTGCCAATAAAGCATTAAAATTACTGCATAATCAAAAAAGAAAAAAGTATACAAAACAAAAGTAATAATTAATTATATATGCATCCCATTTTATTTGAAGTTGGTAATTTTTCCGTAGAATCATATTGGGTTTTTATGATTTTAGGATTTATCTTAGGTGGAATTATTGTTTACTGGCAAGCAAAAAGAAAAAATCTTAATTCCCATAAAGCCATATATTTAATTATTGCCACAATTACTAGTGGTTTTATTGGCTCTCGCCTTGGCTATGTTCTTTTAAATTTCAATTCTTATCAAAAAGATTTATTAAAAATTCTTCAATTTTGGAAAGGAGGATTTAGCTGGCAAGGAGGATTTCTTGCAGCTTTTTTAATAGTTCTTTTGATTTTAAAAAATAATAAAGAAGAAATAGGAAAGTGGATAGATGTAATAATGTTTGGAATGTTATTAGGACATTCTATTGGTAGAATTGGTTGTTTTTTAAATGGTTGTTGTTATGGTATAACCACAAATGTTCCTTGGGCAATAAAATTCCCAAATTTAGGAGATAATTTACTACGACACCCAACTCAACTTTATGAAGCTTTTTTGTATTTTCTAATCTTTTTATTATTATATTTCTACTCTAAAAAGATAAAATTAAAAAATGGCTCCTTGTTCTTTATAGGAACCACTTTTCACTCACTTACTAGGTTTATAATAGAATATTTCCGCTATAACGAAGATTTTATTTATCAAGGCAAAACATGGTTTACAACATTAAGTTACTCCCAGTTAACTGCTCTCGTTATCATTGTTATAAGTTTCTTTATCCTCTTTAAAATTAACTCCAAAAAGGAAAAAATAGATAACTTTTGCAATAATCAATAACTAAGGAGAATTCCAACCAAAAAATGAGACAAACAAGGAGCAATTAAGCTTCTTGTTTTTTGAAAAGATAAACCCCAAAGTAAACCAATTGAAAATACCTTTATTAATGAAATAGGGGTCACCCATCCTGGATAAAAACGAACAGTAATATGCCATAAAGAAAAAAGGCAAGAAGCAAAAATTAATCCTAAAAAATTACCATATACTTTTTCTAAATTCTTCTGAAGATATCCCCTAAAAAAGACTTCCTGAGAAAACGCTAAAAAAGCCCAATAAATTATTCCTAAGCCCAAATTATTGAAACTAGCCAATTGTTCGCCATAGAAAAAATATTGATTTAGAATTACTATTATCAAACCAGTACTTATCCCCCAAACAATTGCCAATGGCCAATTTTTAAAAGTAAATCCCATTTCTGAAAGATTTCTTTTCTTTTTTAAAGTAATAAAAATTGGATAAAATATAAGGAACAATAAAGGAATTGCTCCAATTCCCCATCGAATAAAAATATTAGAAAATAAAGAAAGTTTATCAAAAATAAACCAAGAAATAACAAAGATAAATATATAAACAAAAATATCTCTAATAAGCATAAAAATAGTATAACATAAAAAAATATGGAGGTTGAACCTCCATATTTTTATTTCAATGTATTTTAATATATCAATATCACTCCCAAATCCCCCTCAAGAATCCAGGCAACACAGGAATAATCTCTCTCCACCATGGGAGATTAAGAGCTTCAATGGTAACAGTTGCTTGTTTTTGATCTCTGCCTCCTTGTTTATAACATGTAAGGGTGTAGGTATAGGTTCCTGATTGGGATAATGTGAATTTGTATTCATTAGCTCCAATATTTCCAATACCAATGTTATTCAGTTTCCATACACATTCTGGATAAGGAGTACATGTTACATCACAATCCTCACACCAGGCACTTGCTGACCATCTTCCTGTTATTGAATAACCAACCCATGCTCTTTTTGGAAATTCAAAGTAATCAATCATACAAGGTGGTTCTACACAAGCACTTTGACAAGCAGCTGGAGAAGAATAAGGTCCACTAGAATTTTGAGAACATGTCCATGTAGATTGATTACAGGAATATTTAGGAGGAGGAGGCGGTGGTGGAGGACTAACTGGTGTTCCTGGTGTTCCTGGTGTTCCTGGTGTTCCTGGTGTTCCTGGTGTTCCTGGTGTTCCTGGTGTTCCTGGTGTTCCTGGTGTTCCTGGTGTTCCTGGTGGAACATTACAATCAGCATTAGTTGTACATGTATTAGAACAGGGAGTACTTGAATACCTTACTGAACAAGTGGTACCGCTACATTGATTACACGAATAAGAAGGGGGCGTAGAGACACGACAATTAGCATCACTTTGACATTCATCTCGTCGATTCGGATCGGTGGATTGATGATACACACACTGTCCTTCTTTACAGCCACCAGCACACGCTTTATATGAGTATGTTTTCTCTTCTTTTTCCTTAGTAGTAGCTGTAGTGCTACCAGAACACTCAGGAGGTAAAGGATAGTATTTTACACAGTAATACTGCCGAAATGGACCATATCCTAAATCAACTGTCTTATACTCCATCTTTTCACATATTTTTAGACATGAACCTCCTCCTCCTCCTGCCGAATTTTCATTTGAACTCCAAGCCTTCGCTGGAAAAAATAAAAAAGAAATGAAACAGATTAAGGTAATAAATATGATAGATTTTGATTTTTGTTGCATATTAATATATTTAATATTGGTTTATATTATTGGTTTTTCCACATCCCATAGAAGATGATATGATTGTAATATTTCTTCTATGTTAGTAAAGGATTCTTGGGAAAAAATATCATTTACTGTTTCATCTTCTGAAATAAGATAAATTTGTGCCTGAAATAGGTCCGTTTTAGGAACAAACCCACTGATTAAAAGATTAATTGTTTCAGGAGGAATTCCAAAAAATTTACTACAAAGAACCTCTCCTTCTGAAAATACAATATTACGATTAGTATTTATGTAATCTTTAAGAAGTTGCTCTCTAAAAGGTTCCGTTAATGCAGGTTTGGTAATGGTGCATAGATTAAAAGTGTTTTCTGCAGAAGAAATAGGGAAATTATTCTTTTCCAGTAAATCTCTATAGTTCACTGCTATTGCAATATATTGTCCTTGTCGTAAGGCTGGTATCTTTCTTAATTCAATAAATGTAGTACCGTATTGATCTACAAAATCAACGCTCTCCTGGTTTTGTGTAAGAACACAAAGAAGTTCTTTCATCTTTGGTTCCTCTATTGAATCCTGGATAAGCGGGAGCCAAAATGTTGCTGCATCAGCACAGGTTTTTTGTAACGCATCTACTTCTTCTAAAGAAACTGGGTAATTTTTATTAAAAGCAATTTCTGCATAATTAGTACTTTCTTCTATTAATATATCTTCTTCATCTTTTTTTTCTTGATAATATGTTTTAATACCAAAAATAGTTACTATTAATAACGTAAAAACCCCAAAGATAATAATAAAATTTCTATTTATATTCATATATTTTTTATTAATTAGCAAATGTATCAACCTTTATATATTAATTTTAACACCTCAATAAAGTTTGTCAAGTAAATAAATCCAAATAAAAGAGGGCAGAAATAATTCTGCCCATCTTATTTAACTCTAACTATTATGGCTGCGGCCAACATTCCAATCTAAAATCTTTCTTGTCAATCATCAATTTAGGTAAGAAGAATTCTGCTGTTTGTTTTTCTTTTTCTACTGGTATAACTTTGCCAATTTCAGCAAATTGTTTTTTAAGCCATTCTGTGAATCTTTCACAAAACTTTTCATTTGTTACTACATCTTGACCATTTTTGAAAGGTACTTCCCATTCCCCTATAAACTTAAACACACTATCCTCTATTTCGTATTCGTAAACTCCAATTGCAACCTTTTTCTTTTTAGGAGAGTGAGCTACTACAGCAAATCTAGCAAATTTTGGGTCAGGAATAATATTTTTTAAAAGATCAGCTTCCTGACTTCTCGGAAAATAGAAAATAATCGATGTGGCACCAAAATGAAAATCTCTTACTGAAAAGACTCTCTCATTATCACCAAAAGTAATAACTTTCAGTCCTATAGGGCCATCATCCCATCCTTTGTTCTCAAAAGGCGGCAGTGATTCCTTCCATCCATCCCACTCTGCCTTTGCCAATACATTACTAACAAAAACAATACTTACATACATACATACTATCAGAACAATCAATAACAGCTTTTTCATCTCATTCACCTCCTTTCTTAAATTTTTTAAATTTTTAAGGTGCTATACTCAATCATGCTCAAAACTACCATAATTATATATCCTTTCCTACAATTTGTCAAGTGATTTAAATCTAATCCTTTTCTAACTTTATGAGCATATTTCGAAACTTCAGTACATCTTTCTTCTCAGATTTAAGATATTTTTTCCAATAAGGTGATATTTTTCTCATTGAGGGGAAAAGTTTTGAATGTCCCTTAAAAGGTGGATACTTTCCACCATTTACTCTAATCCTCAATTCATTATCTGCAATAAGTTGTATGATAGAATGTTCTATATTTTTATTGCTCAATTTAACATTAGCAGACCTGAAATATGAGTGTAATATTTCATGCCGAAGATATACGGTTGAATAATTAGGCCAATCTTCGTTATGCCCCCACACAATCTTGTCATTTTCTATACAACAATCATTTTTTAAACTTGGGTGAGTAATGTAAACTGTAAATTTTTTATTAAGATTAAATTCTGTTAATTCTTTGATAATTTTACTCGTGCGTTGATAATTGTTATTCCATTGTTTTTCACAAAAATCCAAATAATCTTTTGTTTGCATCAAGATCTTTTTATAATACTTATTTTTCTTAAGCGCTAATAAAAATTTAGGTAACTCTCTAACTACAGATTTTATAGATTTTAAGTATAGAAAATCTTCAGGATAAACCCTTCCGGCAAGAAAGTTATAGCATTTCTTTGATTTTTTCCAAGCAAAATTCTGAAATGAAACTATGTCTTCCTTATGTTTTTTAGAAGAAAATCTGTCTGGAGCAGTACTGGAAAGAGTATGGGTAATGAGATAATCTTCGTTGATTATAAAATTTAACTTCATAATTTTACTATGTTTTATTATACTATATTTTTAGAAATATAGTCTATTTTCATGTTAATTAACATAATTTTAAGGTATAAAAAAATGCTGTCGTCTTTTTGAAGCAAGCTTCTCAAAACGACAGCATATCTATTATAACAAAAAAGTTTGTCAATCACCAAGGATTCGTCTTTGATATTCATGATAATCTAAAAGAGGATTGATCTTTCCTTTCTCAATAAGGTAAGTTTTTGTAATGCCAATTTGATCAATTAAATAACGATCATGGCTTACCATAACGATAGTGCCAGAAAACATCTTAAGCGCCCCTTCTAAACGATCAAGAACTTCAAGGTCTAAGTGATTGCTGGGTTCATCAAGAATCAAACAATTAATTTTGCGAGCCATGAGTGAAGCCAAGATAAGGCGTGAACGTTGTCCAGGACTCACTCTCCCAATCTTTGAATACACTTCTTCTTGCAAAAAACCAAATCGAGCAAGGATTCGCCGAACATTTGTTTCATCTATTTGAGTGTTTTTTAAAAACCAGCCCAAAATTTTCTCTTGGTTGTCAAAACGTATTTCCTGAGAAAGATATCCTATATTCACCCGAGAACCAATATAATTAAATCCGCTACTTGGTTTAATTTCTCTCATTAAAAGCTTTAATAAGGTAGTCTTACCTTCTCCATTCGGTCCTAAAATAACAACTCGGTCTCCATAATGAATTTCAAGATCTACAGGACCAACAGAAAAATTACTATAATTCACCTTCGCTTTTTCAAGACGAAAAACAATGTTACCGCTTCTTTCTGTTAAATCAAATCCCAAATTAAGAGGAAGAGGTTGATAAGGGCGATTTATCTCTTCAGTTCGCTTTAATCTTTTTTCAATAGTTAATGCTTGAGAAGCTATCTTCTTGGAACGATCCTTTTTAAAACCAACAACAAATTTATCTTTATCTCGAGGTTTCTTAGAACCTTTCTGCATTTTTTTTGCTTCTTGTTTTTTGAGCAAAATTGTTTTTTCAAGTCTTTTCCTTTCTTTTTCATACCTGTTATAAGCTTCCAGTTCTCGCTCCTCCTTCATTTTACATTCACGTAAGTATTCACTGTAACTGCAGTTGCGATAAATTTCCACTGTATTGGTTTTATCATTCATTTCAACAACACTTTCCACAAAACGATCTAGTACTTTTCTATCGTGTGATACAATAAAAAAACCTTTTTGGCTAGAATCAATAAATTCTTCCAGCACAACTAGCCCTCTCAAATCAAGATTATTTGTCGGTTCATCAAGCAAAAAGATGTCTGCAGAAGATTTAAGAATAAGCATAAGCAAAATTTTACTTTTTTCGCCACCACTTAAGACTTTAATCTTTTGTTTAAGTTTTTCTGGAGAAAATTGAAGTTTTTTAAAAAGTAAACCCATTTCTCCGTAAATCTTATTCACGCTTACAGACAAGTATGAATTAAAGAACTCTTCTCCTGTTTGATCCTGATCATTTTCTGGAATTTCTTGAGGAAAATAACTAATTTTTAATCCTTGAAGATTTTCAACCTTACCATCATCTGGTTCTAATAAACCAGCGACTATCCTAAGGAGTGTCGATTTACCTGAACCGTTCTTTCCAACAAGAGCAACGTGTCCTTTTTTAGGAATTACCAAATTTATTTCTTTTAAAACAATCTTCCCGCCAAAACTTTTGTTAACATTTTTTAGTAAAATCATAATTTTTCACCTCTTTTTTTAATTTTTCAAACTTTTTACTTTTTTACTTAATTTAAACTTATCATAATAATTAATATTTTTATTATACCATCAAAAAGTGCAAAAAAAATGCTGCTGCTTATTGATATATAGCAAAAAAAATAGTTTGTCAAATAAAATAAAAAGGAACAGAGAAATTTCTAAAATCTCTGTTCCTTTGCTTCTTATAAATTATCTGGCGTATAGAATCCAATACTAGGAAATATCATCCCCGGTGGAATATTAACAGGATCTGGTGGCAACGTAATTTGAAAATATGTGTAATTATCCCCTGGAGAGGATGGTTCTACGATTGTAGGTATATAAATACCATCTTCATCATAATAACCATTTCCTATCGCTGGTATAACGCCCTGTTCAAACCAATTAAAGCCTATGCCCCAAACACCAACGCTTTCAATCCAACCAAAATTTAATTCTACGTCTTCTGGTATCACTTCGGTATCTGTATAAATATTGGAGTGCCCGCCTGGATTGTTAATCTCAATATTGGATTGAGCTCGTTTCCACATAACAAGAAAATCCTCATAAGGTACAATGCTATTAGCAGATAAACATAAGAAAGTACTTAAAAAGAAAAAAATTAGTAAAACTAACATAATTTTTTTCATAATAATTCACCTCCTTTGAAATAGATTTGATTAACTGTCAAATACAAAATGCAATCGTGGAATATCATATGGATGAAACTTTGAAGCAAATCCCCATACAACTCTTGTCCAGCTCTGAGGATTTCTAATAATTATGTCAGTAAATGTATAGACTGCTTCAAACTTCCCATCTTCGCTATAAACTGCTTCCTTTACTGCTTGTCTAGTTTCAACTCCGCTGTTTTTCGGGGTAATTACAGTCCAAATCATCCCTTCTTCTTTTTTTAAAACAATTTCCTTTTCCCTAAATTTTTCTTTCAATTCTTCTAAATAAATATTGCCTTCTGGGGACAAAAAATTATAATAGGCAAGACTGGATGAAAAACAAGCCAAGAATAAAACAAGACATACTAATAATCCAAAAAAAATCCGATTTCTCATTTTCTTTACCTCCTTTATATATATTTTCTATCTTCTATTTATTTTAAAATTGTAAAGGTGCAACTCAATCTTCTCCATAACTACCCTAATTATATATGTTTCTCCCCATTTTGTCAAGTTATCTTATTTTATCAAAATCTCAATTATGACAAAAGCAACATAAAGCAAAAGTAAGATTATTGCTTCTTTCTTGGTGATCTTTCTGTGACTTCTTGTAAAAATATAGAAGATTATTGCTGAGATTATTAAAAAAATTCTTGCAATAGCAAAAGGCGTAAAATTAGGAACTATAATTGGACAAATTAAAGCAACTGTACCTAAAACCAAAGTAGCAGGTATAATAACAGCACCCATTAAATTTCCTAAAATCATTTCTGTTTTCCCTTCTTTAGCTGATGCAATAGCAAAACGAATTTCAGGCAAAGTATTACCTAATCCCACAATCAAAATCCCAATAATAGGTAAAGAAATATTCAAAGCCACAGCAAAAAATTTAGCGCTTTGCACTATACCTTCTGCTGCTAATAAAAGAAAAATTACAGATAAAATTATTAGCCCCAAATCTTTTATAAAAAACTTGAATTCCTTTAAAATGCTTGGCATTTGTTTTTCCCCATTTCCAGAAAATTCTTTAAATCTTTCTTTATTTAAAGCGAGCCAAAGAATATAAAAAACAAAAACAAAAAGAAGTATTAACCCATCGCCTCTTCCTAATACACCATCCCATATTAAAAGTAATGGCAAGATAGCAACAAAAGTCGTGAAAAGAGCACTTCTCTCTAAAATCTTACCCTTGGTAGGAATAACATTACCACCAATTAATACAGCTAAAGCTACAACTAAGGTCAAATCAATTAAATTACCTCCAACAACATCTCCAAAAGAAAGTTGTGGAACTTTATGAAGAGCTGAGCTAATTCCTACAAAAAGATTTGGCAAAGAACTTGCGAAAGCCATTACAAAAAAAGCAACAATAAATTCCCGCCAACGCAAAAATCTACCCATTCTTTTTAATCCATCAATTAGCCAATTGCCTGAAAAATAAAGTACGATGCAAGAAATTATAAAAACTAAACTATATAATAAAAACATATTTATATTTCAAGCTCTATTATATCTTATCAATCTTTAAAAAACAATTTTATAAGTTTCTCTAGATGGTTTGCAAATATAAAAATTTCCTTTGAATGTTTCATCTTTAAAATTATTTTTTGCTCTTAAAGCTTCTTTGTAAGAATTAAAACCTGCAAATATTGTTGGCCCCGTACCTGACATAGCATAATCATTTGATATTAAAGAAAAGTATGAATAAATAGTTTTTATACTTGGATAAATCTTTTGCACTAACTCAAAAAAACTTTTACTTTTATTGTGTTGATCAAATAATGAATAGATTTCAGATGTACTAATCCCCTTATTTGGTTTTGCTAAAACATAAAAATTAGAAGGTTTTCTATTTGATATCTTTATCTTTTCACCCATACCATTAACCAAAGCTGTCCCTATGTTATATATAAAAAAAGGCACATCGCTCCCAATAGATGTGCCTATTTTACTAAGTTGTTTAATATTCAAATTTAATTTAAAAAGATTATTTAATCCTATTAAGGTTGCCGCTGCATCACTTGAACCGCCGCCTAATCCAGCACTTTCAGGAATATTTTTTAATAAATCGATTGTACATAATAGCTCTTTTTTTACAAAATCACTCATTTTTTCCCACGCCTTAGTTATTAAATTTTCTTTATCACAACAATTAACTGAACTATTTAAACAAAAACGATCTTCTGTTTTAAGAATTGAAAGCGTATCATAAATATCAATTGCCTGAAATACAGAATTAATTTTATGATAACCATTAGATAACTTATCTAAAATTTCCAAAGTAAGATTAATTTTAGCGTAAGCTTTAATTTGTATTTTTTCCATTTAATTAATTGTTTTTCATTCTATTATATTTTATCAGTTTTCCAGAAAAGAAAAAAGGCGGCTATCTGCTTATCAGACAATCCGCCTTTTATCAACTAAGAGCTCTTACTTTTTTAGAAAAATTATTCAATCATTGCTAATTCTTCTACTTTTGTCGAGCAACTCTAATATTTTCTTCTCAATAGATATTATGCTTTCTTCTAGGAAAACAACTAAAATCAGAATTTTTGGATGCTTTCTTTGATGTTCCTCAACCCATTTCTGTCCGGTAACAGAAAAATTTAAAACTTTATATTTTTTATCAATATAAATAACCATAAAATCTATTCCATCTATCAAATCTGCTAAACCAAGTTTCTTTGTCTTTATAAAATCTTTTATCCCCTTTTTTCTCTTTAAAGATTGAAGCGCGCAAAAAACTTTCTGTTCCCTCTTTTTACCAATTTCCTGAGACTTCTCTTGAAAAACCATCCTCTTTTCTATTTCTAGCTTTGCTTTATTAAACATTGCAGCTTTCTGCCTATGCATTGGAAATAACTTCATCCAAAGATTAGTTTTATTTGGCATTTCTCCCAATCTTTCATGTTGAGTCCGCCTTTTCAAATGTCCCAAGTGAGCCAATTCTATCACCTCCTTTTTTTTATTAAATATATTATCAATTTGCTACTTACTAATTTTATTCTAACACTAACTTATAAAATTGTCCATCTCTATTTTAAATACTTTTTATCTTTTAACTCTTTTGGTAAATATTCTTGATTTTCTTTATAATCAAAATCCGGACTATATTTATATCCTTTACCATATTTTAAATCCTCCATTAATTTTGTTGGAGCATTACGAATATGCAAAGGTACTGGTAAATTTCCATATTTTCTTACATCTTCTGCAGCTCTTTCATAAGCAACATATAAATCATTTGATTTTTTACATTTAGCCATATAAACAACTGCCTGAGCTAATATAACATTACATTCAGGCATTCCTATAAAATGACATGCCTGATAAGCGGCAACTGCTTGCTCTAAGGCTTGAGAATTAGACAAACCTATATCTTCAGAAGCAAAACGAACTATTCTGCGAGCAACATACAAAGGATCTTCGCCTGCTTCCAACATTCTTGCTAGCCAATACAAAGCAGCATTAGCATCAGATCCCCGCATTGATTTATGCAAAGCAGAAATTATATTATAATGTTCCTCGCCATTTTTATCATAAAATAAATTGGATTTTTGAAAAGCATCTTTTACAATATCTAATGTAATTTTTTTTGAAATAGAGGAAGCATATTCAAGAACATTAAGAGCAATTCTAGCGTCTCCATTGCTCATATCTGAAATTGTATCAATTATATTTTCATCTATCTTAATATTCAATTCACCTAATCCTTTTTTCTTGTCTTTCAATGCTCTTTTAATAATTTCTGAAATTTGAGATTTATTAAGTTGCTTTAAAACAAAAACCCTACAACGGGAAAGCAAAGCCCCTATAACTTCAAAACTTGGATTTTCTGTTGTAGCTCCAATAAGTGTTATTAATCCTTGTTCAACATGAGGAAGTAATGCATCTTGTTGGGCTTTATTCCAACGATGAATTTCATCAATAAATAAAATTGTTCTTTTTCCTAATCTTTTATTTGCTTCTGCTTGTTTTACAGTTTCTCTTAAATCTTTTATCCCACTGGAAACAGCGCTCATTCGTTTAAATTCAGATTTGGTTTGTTTAGCAATGATATAAGCCAAAGTGGTTTTACCACTTCCTGGCGGACCCCAAAAAATTATAGAAGGTAATTTATCAGATTCAATCGCCTGCTTTAATAATTTTCCTTTACCAATAATTTCTTCCTGACCTAAAAAATCATCCAGACAATCTGGCCTCATTCTATCAGCTAATGGCTTGCTTTTATCTATAAAATCCATATTTTAATTATATCACATAAATAATATTGATAATAAAAAAGACACCCTGCAAAGAGTGCCCTTTAATTTATTTCTACTCTTCTATTTTTTCCTGCTCCTGTGTTTCTATTATTTCTTCTTTCTTTTCCGTTATATCTTTCTTTTTACTAAAAAAGAAAATGTAAATAATTTCGAGAATAGCCATTGTATTTAATACCAATAAGGCAATGAACCACCATTTATGTTCATTTCTAGCTGCTCTCCAAAGAGCTACGCCTTTCCAAGGTAAAGTCCAAAGAAGAATTAAGCAGATAATCCATGGATTTGCTAACAAAAAACTTACTAATAAAGATTGAGCCATATTTTTATTAAAATTTAAATTAATTTATTTCTGGCTTTTTGTTTTTTTAATTGGCTTTATTCCAAATTTATGTACTTTTTTACTTAATCTAGGCGGACGACGCAATGGAGTATGTATTTTTCTTTTAATTTTGATTTCTTTTTTCATAAATTTATTTTATTTCTGATATTGAAAAAACTTTATTAGTATGCCTAAACCCTTTAATCAATCTTACTTTTGACTCTGAAATTTTAAAATATTCTGCTAATACTTTAATTGCTTCTTTATTTGCTTGACCTTGCAAGGGCTTCACTTTTACCATGACCTCAAAACTATCATTAGATTTTTTAATTATCCCTCGCTTTTTTGAATGAGAAAAAACTTTGACCTTAATTAACATTAATATATTTAAGGTTGTAAAATATCTTCAATGCGACCATTAATAGAAATTATAACATCATTAATTTCAGAAAATTGTACTAGAGTTTCAGTAATTTGAGAACGAATAGCCAGTACTCGACAAGACCCTCCTACTTGAAATCCTAATTGCTCATCAAAATTAACTTTAACTATATTATCTTCTACAATCAAACTATTAATATTCACACCAGAATTAATATTGGTTAAATATCCTTTTTCTTGTTCTTCTAAAGTTGGTCCTTTTAAAAGTTCCTCCAATGATTGGACCATTTCTTTGTTTTTAAAAACCTCCCTTTCCACAGAATAAACTTTCTCACAATCTAAAACTTCTGGATCTTCTTTAATATTTCCAAAAAATATCTTTACTGTTGTGATTTTTTCTTGCCCAGTAATAAAAAAATATCCAGCAGCCCCCGCCAAAACCAAAGTAATTATTAAACCAATTAAAAAAATTCTTTTATCCATGTTTTTTAAAATAACCTTCCGTTTTCAGGTTTTATTGTTTTAGATTTTACCGATTCAACATAATCACAATAATCGCAATCAGGGTCTGCTTTTGGAATCTGATCGCTATTTAAGCATTTATGAATATTAAGAATAGTTTTTTCTATCCAACAATCATCACCTTCATATGGTATTAAAGTAACGTCAAATTCTAATTTACCATCAAAAGCTTCAACATCTGTTTTACCATTACAATAAACAAAATATCCAGTATTAGAAACTTTAAATCCGTTTTGCCTAAATAACCACTGGTATATTTCCATTTGTCTTTTGTAGCTAATCTGCCAATCAGCATCTAAGCTCACCTGTCCACTCTTAGATGTTGCTTTATAATCAACAATTATTAATTCTCCTTCTGAATTTACCCAAACATCATCAACCCCACCAGTAATTAATAAATTTGTTGGTTTATGAAGACAAGTTATCCCTCTTGTTCTAGCATCACGCCATTCTTCAAGTTTTTCATGTTGAAAAGGAACAGCATCAATTTTATAAGTTTCCATAAAAGGATGTTTTGTGCCTTTAACACGATAAATATCAAATTCTTGTTTAAGTAAACTATCAACAGCATTATTTAAATTAAATGGAAATCCAGGAGGTCGTCCAACTCCCAATTTTCTATCTAAATAAAAACATCGCGGACATGCTAAAAATAAGTCAATTTTTGACCGTGAAATTCTAAACGGTTCTTTTAAATTAGAATCATATAAATATTTTGTTCTTCGTGAATTATAATATTGAGACATATATAAATCTTTATTTTATTACTATACCATATCTTCTTCATCTAATGAAGATTGCTTTTTTATCATTCTCCTAATAGCCATTCTTCTACCAATAAAAACCCCAAACATTCCAATAAGAAACAAGAATAGATATTTTACAAAATCATTTTCCATAATTTTAACAAGATTGTCCTCCATCAACTGAATATATTCCACCAGTTACATAGCTTGCTTCATCTGAAGCTAAGAAAGCTACTACGTTTGCAACTTCTTCAGGTTTTCCAATTCTTCCCATAGGATTTAACGCAGCATACTTTTGAATTAATTCTTCAGAAGATAAAACTCTTCTTAGTAATGGGGTATCTATAGGACCTGGCAGTATAGCATTTACTCTTACACCTTTTGCTCCATATTCTCGAGCCATACATTTAGTAAGCATTATCAATGCTGCTTTTGTGGAAGAATATGCTGGAGACGTTGAGTCAGGAATAATTCCAACAACCGAAGAAATATTAATAATATTACCTTTGCTTTCTTTAATTAAAGGAAGGGCGTATTTAGAAATTAAATATGCTCCTTTAAAATTTACATCGATAATTTTATCTAATTGTTCTTTTGATGTTTCTTCAACAGATGCTTGAAAATATATCCCAGCATTATTAACAACAATATCTAAATGTTCAATTTTCTGAAACGCTTTCTTTATTTCTTCCTCTTTAGTTATATCAACCTGATAAAAATCCACATCATAATCTGGCTTCACAATATCAAAGATTATAACCTTTGCCCCTTCGCTTAAAAATCTTTGAGCAATAGCTTTTCCAATACCATTTGAACCTCCAGTTATTAAAGCTACTTTTTTATTTAATTTCATATTCTTTGTTAATTATTTTTTAAATTAAAAATGTATTAAGTGTTTATAAGATTTATCACTATTTTAATTAAAATATCCTTCTCTTGTGGATCACTTTCCGCAACCAAGAGAGCTAAAGCAACTAAAGCATTATCGTTTATTTTCTTCTCTCCATTCTTTCTATAAAGATAATCGTTTTTATCTAAGAAATAAACGAACAAAAATGAAGCAATTCGCTTATTACCATCGACAAATGGATGACCTTTAATAGTAAAATAAAGTAAATGAGCTGCTTTTTCTTCGATCGTTTTATATAACTCTTTTTTATCAAATGTCTGGTATAAATTTTTAGCTATGCCTTCAAACCTACCTTCGGGTTCAACGCCAAAAAAACCACTAGTTTTCTTTCCTACCATCAAATTCTTTTTCAATAAAACAATAATATTTCTGCAACTCTCATATTCTAAAACAAACTTAGCTTCTTTACCCTTTGGCTTCCTCACTCTCCTTTTGTCATACTGCCCTAAAATAGTTAACGTTTTGGCGTAACTACCAAGTAAATCTAAAATTTCTCTTTCTTGACCTTTAAGTGTTTTCTTGCTTGATTTTTCCCGTAAAAAAGCAATAGCGTTCTGTAATTCATTAAACTTAGACCGAGTTTCTAATAAACATCTTTCATTAATAGTATAGCCCTGAACAATATATTCTTTTAAGACTCTTGTTGCCCAAATTCTAAACTGTGTCGCCTTTTTAGAATTCACCCTGTAACCAACAGAAATAACAACATCTAAATTATAGAATTGTGTTTTATACATTTTTCCGTCAATAGCAGTATGTGCAATTTTTGCACATACTGAATTTTTATTCAGTTCTTTGGAATTAAAAACATTGCGTAGATGTTTTGTTATTACGCTTCTTTCAATATTAAAAAGCAAAGCAATTTGTGCCTGTGTTAACCAAATTGTTTCTTTTTCCAATTTAACTTTTAATTCAACTTCACCACTTTTTGGGTGATAAATAATAATCTCACCTCTACTAATATCTTTTTCTTTTCTCATAAAACTTATTTATAAATCCTAGGTCCATTATAACAGATTATTACGAAATTCAGCCCCACAATCTAAAGATCCTCTTTTTGAAACTTTTCCTCCTCTGTAGCATCTAATCTTCTGATTATCTTAATTAACTCAGCAACATGCTCTTTTTCATTATCTCTAATATGCCCTAATGTTTTTTTAACTTCATCATCGTTTATATCATCAATATGCTCCTGATATTGATTAATAGCTCCTAATTCCCCAATTAGATCCTCTCTTAATAATT
>Ga0265595_1001728_pt1 | contig 16140 bp, 28 predicted proteins | sample saktaG_15_FD_190148 | JGI IMG/M metagenome (GOLD analysis project Ga0265595, IMG submission 190148) | Saline water microbial communities from Sakinaw Lake, British Columbia, Canada - sak_2013_06_06_50m | ecosystem: Environmental > Aquatic > Non-marine Saline and Alkaline > Saline ... | reverse complement strand
TATCCGCAATTCGGTTACCCAGCGGGCATTACCGCATTAGTATCGTGGATTTCAGGGACTTCCTCGAGAGGTGGCATATACCTGTCGAGGACTGGCTCTTAGGGTCCAAATCTGAAAAGAAAGGAGGTAAACAGTAATGGCAGTACAGACTTCAATGGCGCCTTCAGGACTGGCTGAGGTTCTCGACCGTATCCTGGATAAGGGTATTGTGATCGATGCCTGGGTCAGGGTCTCTCTACTCGGCTTGGAAGTTCTCACTATTGAGGCTCGCGTGGTCATTGCCGGTGTCGAGACATACCTGAAGTATGCCGAGGCAGTTGGTCTTACCGCTCCAGCAGCCTAAGACAAAAGTGAGGGGGATTTTGCCAGGGTACCCTTGTTTCAATAAGCGTGCCTTGCCAAAATCGTACCCCCCAGTGGAGTTAAGCATAAGATGAATGAACTGGTTCTAGACATTGTCACCTGCTATGAAAACAGAATCTCCATGGTAGAAGAGTTGGTTACCGGAGAGTATTACACCACGACGACTCTCGATGCGAGTTTAGCTACAGTAGCAGAGGAGAGGGCAAGGTTAAAGACCAGCTTACAAGAGATACTAGCCAGGAATTGTTCTCTCCGACGGAAAGACTTTAGCACCCTGATGGAGAGGATTACTTCTGAATTTAAAAGGAGCAAAAGCGAACTAGAGGAAGAACGAGAATATGTTAGAGAGGGGCTTAAGAGATATCTAGACGAGCAGAAGCAGTTGGTAACCTCTTTAAGGCAACATCTAGTCGACTTTGCCTGCGAGAAGGTAGGCAGGGATGCTCTTGGAGCAACAATGGCCATGATTAAGGCTGCGTACCAGGAGAGAGGCCAGGAGATGTTTGCCACGCTCCGTAACTTCCAGTTGCGCCTCAAGTCCTTTCAGGCAGAGCAGGAGGAAATAAATCACAAGTTGCAAAGACTTGTGGAGAGAGGCGAATCTTTGAGGCTGGAAGACCTGAGGCAGCTTGAAGCAGCTGAGTCTGGTCAAAAGCGAAGAGCCGAAAGAGAGTTACGACGGGAGGAAGTGGAGAGGTTGCTGGCTCACTTTAAGCAGCAACGGGAAGAAAGCAGCCGCCAGTAGCGGTAGTAAGAATTTATGCAAGGAGGAACAACATGGGAATCGCGTCAAGCATGAGGGACCTGGCTCAAAACATTGCCTCTTCGCATGAGGATAGAACGAAGACAGTCGCGAAGGTGAAGGAAGAGGCGAGTCAGACAAGAGAAGAAGCCAGGGACTTGATAAAGGGCTTCCAAGCCTCCCGTAAGGAACTAAAGGCTGAATTAAAGGAGGCTTCGGCTGCCTGGCAAGGGTTAACTGGTGGCAAAAACAAAGTAAGGAGGACCAAAAAATGGGAATCGCAGCAGGAATGAAGGATATAGTTCAGGACATTATGTCTTCCCGTGATGCGAGGGTGGCTGAGGTTAAGGGGCTAAAGAAAGAAGCTAACGAAATGCTGGGTTCTTTCAAGGCTTCTCACAAGAAGATGGGTGCCCAATTGCGGAGAGAATTGGCTGATGACAAGGCGAAAGTGGGAGCCGAGGTTAAAGCCATGCGGAGTGGTTTTCAAAGCTCTCGTAAGGAGATGAGTTCAGCATTGAAGAAGGACCTGGCTGAACATACTCAAGCGGTAAGGGGTGAGGTGGCCAGGCTGCGTCAAGAAATAGGAGCTTCTCACCAAAACATGAGCGCAAAGTTAAGGAAGAATTTAGCTCAAGGTCCCGCTGCTCGGAAATCCGAAGTCCACGTTATGCTCAATGACTTCCAGAGAGAACACAATCAGATGGGCACACAGCTAAGGAAAGAGCTAGCCGATAATGACCGAGGAATAAAGAGCGAAGTGGCGGGAATGCGGCAAGAGACCAAGGCAGACCTAGGGGAAGCCCGAACCGCCTGGCAGGAGCTAACGCGTGGGGTAAAGAAGGCCACGGTGAAGGCAACACCAGAAACGGTGAAGGCAGAGGTAGCGGAAGCTGCGCCAGTGGAGGAGGAAACTCCTGACCTGGAAGCGAAGTTGCTGGCGGCTATCACTGAACACCCTGAGGGAATAACCCTGACAGAGGTTGCCGAGAGCCTGGGTGTTGCACCTATCGTCTTCGGACGAACGTCGAAAAAATTGGTTGACGAGGGGAGAATCCGCAAGGAAGACAGGGTTTACTTTCCTGCGCGTGCTGAATAGGAGGTTACCGTATGAAAAGGAAATCGCCGGGCTATATCAAGCTCATGGCCCATAGCAGAAATAGCACTAACATACCAAGGGCGCGTGATATCAGGACTGCCAGTTCACTGTTCATGACCAGGGAGGAGCGAGAGTCTCTCGGGTCGGCTATGGACTTCAGGGCACTAGGGCTGGTGGCAAGAAGAGAGAAGGATAAATTTGCTCGTCAGGATGCAGTGCTAGAGAAGTTCAAGGAAACATACTTTAAGGCAAGAGAAAAGCTCGCAGCGACGATAAACAAAAACCGAGCTCTTATGGAGTTGAGATACGAACTGCAACAAAGACGCCGAGTGGGAGAAGAGCCTGCCTCACAAGCATCCAACAGTGGAGAGGTGAAACCACCTGCAGGCGAAAGTAGTTTTAATCATGTGGAACTGAGATATTAAGGGAGCTAGACTTAATCTTTCTCAGACCAGGTAGGAGGAAAAAATGTATAGTCAAGTCGATGTGGTTGTCCCTCGGCAGAGGGAGGATTTTGTGGAAACGCCCCATATAAGGGAGATAGCTTACCGAGCCATTGATTACATTAAGGCTGGCTTCCCGGTCCACTTCAGCGGTCCATCGGGAGTAGGAAAAACTACGCTGGCTCTACATGTCGCCGCTCGGTTAGGTCGCCCGTCGGTACTAATTTGTGGAGACCATGAATTTGGTACGTCCGACCTGGTTGGTGGGCTTTCTGGCTACCATAAGAAATATGTGAGGGATAACTTCATCCGCTCGGTGCTGAAGACTGACGAGAGCATGACCTCGTCCTGGGTGGATAACCGGCTTACCACCGCCTGCAAGTACGGGCTTGTCTTAATCTATGACGAGTTCACCAGGTCACGGCCGGAGGCGAATAACGTCCTGCTTTCGGTGCTTGAAGAGAGAATCCTTCCTCTCCCCGCTAGCAGAGGCGAGAGTTACTTGAAGGTGCACCCCGGCTTTACCGCCATATTTACCTCCAATCCCGAGGAGTATGCCGGGGTCTATAAGAGCCAGGACGCCCTTCGGGACCGCATGGTGACCATTGAGGTGGGCAATTTCGACGAGGAAACTGAAATCGCCATCACCCAGGCAAAATCCGGGGTTTCGCCTGAGGACGCCCGGCGCATCGTCAGCCTGGTAAGGAAGGTCAGAGAGGCCAAATCAAACAAACTCACCCCAACGGTTCGGGCTTGCATCATAATGGGCAAGGTTTTGAAGTTAAGGGAGGAGACAGTACTCGGAAGCAATCACATTTTCGGGCAAACCTGTCTCGATATTTTGATGCCTGAGGTTCCTCGAGAGGAAAGGGAAGAAGTGAGCCGGGTGATAGACGATGCCCTTGCTGTCTACTAGTGAAAGGAGGCTATGGCATGACTGACAAAGAAGAGGACAAAAATAAGGATGAGGATAAGGTCGAGATCGATTTCGGTGTCGGCAAGATAGGCTTCGGCGGGCTATTCAAAGGACTGGGTAACCTTATTGACCTGGCCGCTAAGCTGAATGAGGAGGGAGTTACTAAAAGTGGTGAGATTAAAGGGTTGCCCCGCAGAGCCAAGGGGGTGTATGGCTTGAGTATCAAGACTCTCGCCGGTAAGTCCGTGATTGAGAGTTTTGGCAATATAAGGGAAACAGCCAAGGGGCCAGTGGTAGAGGAGGTTCGAGAACCAATCGTGGATGTTTTCGATGAAGAAGACCATATTCTGGTCATTGCTGAACTTCCTGGAGTATCTGAGGACAAAATCAAAGTTGAGCTGACTGGGGATATTCTGAATCTTACCGCTTCCGATACGGACAAGAAATATGCCAAGGAGATTCTACTCCCCAGCAAAGTAAAATCCCAGTCGCTAGAAACTACCTACAAGAACGGTATATTAGAGATTAAGCTTGGAAAAGAAAGATGACCGAGATGAGTGTAACGTGGTGAGTGATAATGCTAAATCGCTGACGCTTCGTGTTGGTGAAGCTAAACCGAAGGATGTGGGAAGGGGTATTGCCCGAATTGACCCGCAGGACATGGAGAGGCTGGACGCCCAGGTTGGTGATGTCATCCAGATTGAAGGCAAGCGAAGCACAGTCGCCAAGGTCATGCCTGCCTACCCCGAGGACCGGGGAAAGTCACTCATCCAGATAGACGGACTTTTGCGGGGCAATGCCCAGGTGTCGCTGGACGAAAAGGTAAGTGTGAAAAAAACCAGCTGCTTGCCAGCTGACAAGATAGTATTGAACCCCCTGACGCTGACCAGGTCAATCAGCCGGGAGAGAGATGCCGGATACATCGGTACCCTGCTGGATGGGCTGGCGCTGGTCGAGGGGGATACCATAAGAGCCAATCTTTTTGGCACACGCAGCCAGGATTTCGCGGTTGTCAGCACTGTGCCCAAGAGAGCGGTGTTAGTGCATTCCAAAACGAAAATCGAGGTTGCCGAAAAAGGTGAGGCCAAGGCCAAGGGTTTCAAGGTATCATATGAGGACATCGGCGGACTGGGGAAAGAGCTACAGCGGGTCAGGGAGATGATTGAGCTTCCTCTGAAATACCCTCAGGTATTTGAACGATTAGGTATAGACCCGCCAAAGGGGGTGCTTCTCCACGGCCCTCCCGGCTGCGGCAAAACACTGATTGCTCGGGCTGTCGCCAATGAGACGGCGGCTTATTTTACTCACATCACCGGGCCGGAGATTATGGGAAAGTTCTACGGTGAGAGTGAAGGCCGCCTGAGATCCGTTTTTGAAGAGGCTAAAGCCCATGCGCCGGCTATCCTCTTCATCGACGAAATCGATTCCATTGCCCCGAAGAGAGAGGAAATGGGAGGAGAAAAGCAGGTAGAGAGGAGGGTGGTCGCCCAGCTTCTGGCTCTCATGGACGGGCTGGAGTCACGAGGAGAGATAATTGTTATCGGCGCCACCAATATTCCCAACTCGCTTGACCCGGCGCTACGCCGTCCGGGTAGATTTGACCGTGAGATTGCTATCAGCATTCCCGACCACAGAGGACGCCTCGGAATTCTTCAGATTCACACCAGGGGAATGCCTCTGGCTCAAGATGTAGGTCTGGATAAGCTATCCCAGATTACTCATGGCTTCGTCGGGGCCGACCTTGAAGCCCTGTGCCGCGAAGCGGCGATGAATGCCCTGAGGAAGATAATGCCCAGCATTGACTTCCAACTGGATGAGATTTCCTACGAAACCCTGCTTAAACTTGAGGTGACAATGGCCGACTTCACCGAGGCGCTCAAGGAGATAGAGCCGTCAGCGATTCGGGAGGTCTTTGTCGAGGTTCCGAATGTAAAGTGGGAGGACGTAGGGGGCCTCGATGAGGTGAAACAGAAGCTGGTAGAGGCAGTGGAATGGCCGCTTAAGTACCCCGACCTGTTCCAGCAGACAAAAACCAAACCGCCGAAGGGTATTATTCTCTCCGGACCGCCGGGAACAGGGAAGACTCTGGTTGCCAAAGCCCTGGCCAATGAGAGCGAGGTCAACTTCATCTCGGTTAAGGGGCCGGAGCTCATGTCAAAGTACGTTGGCGAGTCGGAGCGGGGGGTGAGGGAGGTATTTCGAAAAGCAAAACAGGCAAGCCCCTGTATCCTTTTCTTCGATGAGTTTGACTCGCTCGTTCCCGAACGGGGACTGGGAACAGATTCGCAAGCCACAGAGAGGGTGATAAGCCAGTTCTTGACCGAGCTCGATGGGCTAGAAGAACTCAAAGGAGTGCTGGTACTGGCTGCCACCAACCGCAAGGATCTTATTGATTCTGCCATCATGAGACCAGGCAGATTCGATTTCATACTAGAGGTTCCGCTACCTGATGAAGAAGCACGCCGAGAAATATTAATGGTTCATACTCTCGGAAAGCCTCTAGCCGGGGACGTTGACCTCAAGACAATGGTTCAGGGAACAGAAGGAATGGCTGGCTCAGACATTGAGGCAATTTGTCGTGAAGCCTCGCTAAACGCCATCAGGGAATCTATTCAGAGCGGACACCAGCAGAAAAAGCTTGAGATTTCCCAGAAGCATTTTAAACTAGCTATGGACTGGCTAAAAAGGCAGAGAGGTGAATAAATGTCTTTAGAGCGTAAATATATCTACGGTATTATTGAGGAATCCAAGCCCATGAAATTCAGCTTCTTGGGTGTGGGAGATACCGAGGTGTACACTATCAATCATCGAGAGCTAGCTGCCGTGGTTAGTGATACCGCGCTTGAAGAGATTGACCCGACCCGGAAGGATGTCCGGGCCCATACCGTGGTTCAAGACGAACTGCTGAAGAATTATTGCAGCCTTCTCCCTATGGGCTTCGGTATGATAACGGATAGCAAAGACGACGTGCTAAAGCTGCTGGAGAAGAATTACCAGGAGCTTAGCCGCGAACTGGTGCGGCTTGCCGGTAAGGTAGAAGTAGAGTTGAAGGTTTATTGGGACCAGGAGGCTATGATTAAAGAGCTTCAAGGCGGAAGCGAGGAGCTCACCAGACTGAAGGCAAAGGTTAAAAATGCCCAGTCTCCCATTGAAGCACAAAGACTGCTGGTAGAAGCGGGCAAGTTGGTGGAGCGTATCGTTCTGGACTGGAAGGCCAGATACGCCGACCGGGTTTACACCGTCCTCAAGGGACTATCTATTGATGCCAGACTGAATAACCCTCTAGGTGTGAAGAACGTCCTGAATGCCTCCTTTCTGATAGGGAGAGCCAAGGAGAACGACTTCCAGAAGGAGGTTTTCAAGCTGGACTCGCAGTATCAGAGTAAAGTTAATTTCAAGTACGTGGGTCCCTTGGCCCCGTATAATTTCGTCAACGTAAACCTGGAGGCGGTGGATTGATAATCGGGTTGCTCTATAATCTTCTGATTGGCGTGCCAGTCACTCTCAGCAAGGAAATTATGCTGAAGATTAGGGATGACATTGATAAGGAACGTCTGGTAACTGAGAAGTCTATCAAGGAGAGACTCCAGGAGCTCCAGCTACTGCTACAGGATGGCGAGTTAAGCGAAGAGGAATACGAGGAGCTGGAAGCCATGCTCATGGAGAGGCTGAGGGCAGTAAGGGAATATCAAAGGGGGTAAGTAAATGCCATTGCAAGCAACAAAGAATGAAGCCTCTGGTCTAGCCGATGTTATTGACCGCGTCCTGGACAAAGGGCTGGTCATTAATGCCGATATCTGCGTATCGGTAGCTGGGGTCGAGCTTTTAGGAATCAAGATAAGGGCTGCCATAGCTTCCTTTGAGACCGCCGCCAGGTACGGGCTGGAATTCCCCAGCGGAACCAACTATGAAAAGGCAGCCTGGAAAGAAGCCGAAGCAGGGAGAGAGGAATGCCCTGACTGCCTCAAGAAAGTCCCTGTTGAGGAGCTTCTGGGAGAAGGCGGCTGCCCCTGGTGCGGATGGGTTAGTGCAAAAGTGAAGAAAGCCTGGACAATTCCGGGACTGAAGGCGACTTAGGAGTAAGAAGGTTGGTTTTGGGCTATGGCTATTGATATCGATGAAGGTAACCTCAAGCACGGCGTATTAGGACTGGTTATGGCTCTGGTTGAGGTCATCAGGGATGCTCTCAAAATCCAGGCGCTAAAGAGGATGGAGGGTGGGAGCTTAAGCGAGGAGGAGTGTGAGAGGTTGGGGAAAGCCCTGATGGAACTCGATATCGCCCTTGAAGAAATCAAGGAAGAGCAGGGCATAACCGAGTCAGTTCGGGCAGTGAGGGACGGGCTAGACGACATTGTGGATGATGTTTTAGATAGACTAATCAACCCAGAAAAATGGCAGGAGGAGACCGAAGAGCGGGGAAATGGTAAGCAAACAAGGGCAGGGATATACGCTGGCGATAGCTAATCCGAAGGGAGGGGTGGGCAAGACAACCACCACGATAAACCTCGGAGCTGCACTCGCCGAGAAAGGGCGAAGGGTGCTTCTTGCTGATTTTGACCCACAGGGGCACCTGACGGCAGGATGCGGTCTTAAAGCCTTCTACACACGCAGCGATTTCCCTCTTGCCGACCTTATACTGAGGGGGACCGTGGACCAGATAAAAGCGTTTATCACACCAGTGGAAAACTTCTGGGTAATGCCGGCACATGTGTCGCTCATCCGACTCGAGGACGAGCTGGTGGTGCAAAGGGCTGGAGAGACCAGGCTTAAGAAGGTACTTGAGGCTCTCAACGCTGATTTCGAGTTCTGCCTGATAGATTCGCCACCAGCGGTCAATATCCTGGCAGATAGTGTTCTTCTTGCCGCCGGGAGGGTGCTGGTGCCAATTCAAGCTGAGGATACATCAATCCGGGGTATAGAGGCACTGGAGGCCGAGATGCGGGAGTTGAAGGATATCCTGGATGCGGATATTGACATTGTGGCTATTGTACCCAACATGGTGACTTCTAACTCAGTGTCAGAGAGAGTCCTGGCAGAATTATGTGAGAAGTGGCCGGTATCAGAAGCCTGCTGGAATGTGATGGCCGGAGTTCAAATACGGAAAAGGGTCGACCTGGCCAAAGCCTGGCATGCGGGAAAGTCAATTTTCAGTTATAATCCTCGATGTGACGTCATCGACAGCTACCGGAAACTTGCAGATTTTGTGTGCCAGGTGAGTAGATAACAAATGGAGAATAGAGGGCGATACATATATGGAGTCACTACCGGCGCGAAGGCAGTCAGTCTGGGTCCTATAGGAGTAGAAGGCAACGAAGTATACACCCTCCCCTGCGGGGGCTTTTGTGCCGTCGTCCATAGCTGTCCTGCCGAGCCGTATCAATCCGGCGATGAGGAGACCGTGAAAAAGTGGGTGAGGACGCATCAGGGCGTTCTGGACGAGGCACAGAAAGTGCTTGGCACCGTAATCCCTATGGGCTTCGACACCATTTTACAGTCAAAAGATGAAGTCGTTTCCCCCGACCGAGTAGTGAAGGACTGGCTCAAGGGAGACCATGATCGGTTTCAAGCCGTAATGGAGAGGATAAAGGGTAGGGATGAGTATGGGGTGCAAATCTTCTACGACCCCCGTGTCATAGCAAAGCAAATCTCAGAAGAAAACCAGGAGATTCGAAAAATCAGGGAAGAGATGGCCTCCAAATCGCCGGGGATGGCATATCTGTATAAGCAGAAGGTCGAAAGAGCGGTGAAGGCTGAGATAGAAAGGCTTGCCGGTGAATGGTTCAGGGACTTCTACAGCAGAATTAAGGGTCATTGTGATGATATCGTGGTGGAAAAGACCAAGAAGGCAGACAGGAATAGAGTAATGCTAGTTAATCTCTCGTGTCTGGTAGCGAGGGAGAAGGTGAGCAATCTGGGAGAAGAACTGGAGAAAATCAACAACACGGAGGGCTTCTCGGTTCACTTCTCCGGCCCCTGGCCGCCTTACAGTTTTGTGGCTCAACCGACTATAGCTACTCCTGATGTAAAGGTGGAGTCTAATGCTGTATAAATGTGGCTTTTGTCAGGGAAGAGGAGAGGTTCGCCGTTCCTTCAAACTTCCTTTTATCACTTGTCAGGTGTGTTCTGGAAGGGGGACAGTGTATGTGGAGGAGCCTATTATTACCTGTGCCTTTTGTGAAGGGACTGGTATGCAGCCCAATGCCTATCCTTATGCCCTGCTTACCTGTCATGCCTGTAGAGGTAAGGGTGTTGTTACCCTAAAGGAGCCAAATGTGTTATGTCCCGATTGTTTGGGAAGAGGACAAGTGATTGATGGCAGAGTTTACTGCCTGACCTGTAAAGGTAAGGGAAGAGTGGAAGTAAAGAAGGAATGTGGGGTTATTAGATAGAAGATGGAGCCCACACGAGATACGCATGCAACGCTGGTAGACCTTCTGGACAGAATCCTGGACAAAGGTCTGATGCTCGATGCCGACATTATCATCCACGTGGCCGGCATTCCTCTGCTGGGCGTAAAGCTAAGGGCTGCTCTCGCCGGCATGGAGACCATGTTGAAGTATGGCATCTGGCAGGACTGGGACGAAGCACAGCGAGCGATAGCTACAGAAGAGTACCGGCAGAAGAAGGCCATGGTTCCAGAAGGTGAGGTCGGCGCCTTATGCCATAAATCCGACCGCACTGTAACCACTGTCTTGTAGTGGCTGGGGATGGTTTTGATTTGGAATAAGAGAGGTATATGATGAGAATAATAGAGAAGATTAAGGAATTCTTTAAACGAGGGAAGACAACAACTAAAGTCGAGGCGAAGTCAACCACCGGGGGTTCTGAAGTAAAGACTACTGAAGCCACGGGACAGGAGGGGGCTAAAAGGTAGGACGTTTGAACCTTTGGCGTAAGGTAAGTTAAAGATATTTACCAGTGCGATAGCCAGGCAGGCTATCCGTGGTGCGAGCCTGTGGCTGAAAAGGAGGATAGAAGTATGAATGCTAATGAGCTAGTCAAGAAGGCGCAAGAGGAGTTTGCTAGCCTCAATAAGTTGCCCGTGAACGCGGTTATCGGCCTGGATAAGAGAGAGGAAGGATGGGTGGTCTCACTGGAGGCACTGGAGAGAAAGGCTATCCCGGATACTATGGACGTGTTAGGGCTTTATGAGGTTCGTCTGGATAACGAAGGTACCCTTCTTGGTTTTGAGAGAAAAAGGTTACGTAAGCGTGGCGAAACGCAGGAAGGTTGAAGCGGAGGGGCAGATGGTAGCATGGAACAAGTGCCTTGGGTGTGGAGCTACCATCAGTAGTGGGGCTACTTATTGTCCTAATTGTGGTGAACCCTGGACGGTAAAGTGCTCTCGATACGGAGCAAGCTGGCGCCTCTTGAAATTCTACAAATTCTGTCCCGGTTGCGGGGCGACAGTAGAAAAGCTCGGCAATATCCCAAGTAAGCAGAGGCAAGCAGCACAGGAAGGTGGGAAACGATGAGGGAGCTGTATCTTGTGCCTATCCTTCACATGAGTGCCGACATGGGTTCCCTGGCTTCAGCTCTGGATGAAACGGCAAAGGCTGAGTTCGGGCAGGAAGTGTGGCAAACGCACAAAGGGGCTGTGTCCAGTTTCTGGGACTCTATTGGTCAATTCTTTGATGCTCTAGATGTGAAGGGTTTTAAAATCTATCAGGATGGAATGGTGGCCAATGGCGCAGACGGGATCAGGATTATTAGAGAGGGTATCAGCCAGGGAAGCAAGAACTATGAGATTATAGGAAAGCTTCTGCAGTGGGGGGCAGTGTTGGTAAAGACCGAAGACCCCGTTCTGGTGAAGCAAGAGTATGCCTATATAGCGAAAATAGCTCACTCCAAATCGCCGAAGGAGAAAGAGGTTTGGTCTCTCAGGTACAAAGTGGCTCAAGGCAGACTGCTGAGGCAACGCGATGATTTCATTGCAAAGAGAATCAAAATGACTTTGGAAGAAGGAGAGACGGGTATCCTCTTCATCGGAGCCGAACACGACGTTGTCGCCAGGCTGGCTGCCGATATTAACATGACAGAGGTTAAAGAATTGGCCAAAGTCAAGGAATATCATAGGGCGTTGATTGGAAAGAGGGAACATTGTAAAAACGTTCAGCAACTAGCTGACTATCTGGTGTCACCCATCTCAAGTACATTTTACTAGTGAGACGGCCATGCGAAATGTCCTGGACAATGAACTCATATTACTCGGTGGCAAGGGAGGCGTAGGAAAGACCACCTGTGCTGCGGCAACCGCTATTGCTCTCCTTCCCAAGAAGACTCTACTTGTATCCACTGATCCAGCCCATTCTCTCGGCGACTGTCTCGGACAGGAAATTGGAGACGAGATTACCAGGGTGGAGCAAGGCGAAAACCTGTACGCTTTAGAGATATCCGCCAACAAGACCCTTCAGGAGTTCAAACAACAGTACATTAGCGAAATGCGACGACTCTTGGAGACCTCAGCCGGGATTGAACACCTGACAAGAGGAGAGAGGGAGAAGCTGCTCTCGCTTCCAGTGCCCGGAGCGGATGAGGTAATGGGTCTCCAACGGTTGATAAACTTGATGGAGGAGGGAGACTTCGAAAAGTACGTATTGGATACTGCGCCGACTGGTCATACCTTGCGATTACTGTCAATGCCCGACGTATTCGACGAATGGAACAATGTCTTTTACAAATTGAGAGATAAGCACAGATTCCATGAGAGGGCCTTTACTAAACCTGACAGGGCTGACCAGTTTCTTGCCTCACTCAAAACGAGCACTACCAAGTTAAAAAAGCTGCTGCGATCGCAGAAAACAGAGTTTGTGGTTGTCACTGCTGCCGAACGCCTTGTAATAGAAGAGACAAAGGATCTCGTGAATCAACTCAGATCATTTGGTATTTGTGTACGGCATCTTGTCATTAACAAGCTTTTCCCTGACCTGAACACTGACTTCTCACGGATCCGCAGGGACCAGGAACAGAAGCTGGTCAAGGAAATCCGAACTAGTTTCCCACAGTTTCAGATCAAGGAAGTTTACCTTCAGCCCAGTGAGCCAAGAGGAATTGACAACCTCCGTCAATTCGCAAGTCTGCTGTACAGCTAGCTTAGGCCATTTGTCCAGAGTGTGTAACGTCACAGAAGCTTAGCAAGATGCCCCGGCAAAAGGCTTAAAAAGTTTTCCGCAGGCTTGGTCTATGCCTTCACTCGCTGCCGCAAGCGCTCCAAAATCCACATCCGGGCAAGAGTGGTGGGACCGACACCTAGTTCCCTCGCCTCTTCTCTGATTTGTTCCCACTTGTCCGAAGGGAGCCGGACGGGAATCACCTTGTCCAGTGGCTTCTTTACCTCTACATGCACGACCGCGTCGGTCTCATCCCAGGCGTCGCCCTGTTCAATTCTCTCCACTTCCTTATCTATATCAGTCATCTTACTTACCTCCGGTTGCTTTGCTGTAGAGCCGCCTTTCGCTATCAGTCATCTCTCTCGCAGTAACTATCTTCCAGCAGCCTCTTTCCAGATTTACCAACAATACCAGGATGTAGCGTCCAGCCGCCGTCTGGCTAAACAGCTTATACAGCCCTTCCTTGCTTCTCCTCACATGCCGTTTCTCTGATAGACAGGCTTCTTCTACTTCCTCAAAGGAAATGCCGTGCTTGGACTCAATCTTGTCAAGTATATGGTCATCAATCTCCAGAGACTCAATTCGTAACATTCGGCTCTCCCTCGCTTATTTATGAGTGTATACCAATCGTATACGCCTGTCAAGTTAGTCTTCTATCAAGTTCAGACCACCCCGTTTTCTTCATTTTTGTTTATCGACCTGGGGGCAGGGATTATCCATATACATGCTATTATACATGTAACAGAAGCTTAAATTGTGTGATTTTAAGAACAAAAAAATAGGCTGGGTTTTCCCGATATTAGAATGCCCAGCCTATCATATCTTATAGAATACGCCTAAAAAGACCTAGCCCTTACCGATTCTGAACATCTTAGTACCGCATGTTGGACACGTTCCCTGAGTCGCCGGTCTACCGTTCTTCATGGTTATGCTCTTGGCGTCTTTTATTTCCTTCTTGGACTTGCACTTCACACAATATGCCTCCATATTCATACCTCCTCTCGTAGTTATTGTATTGAGGCTAACCTATTCACCCCATATATGTCAATATACGGCCGAGTTGGAGACAAAAAATAGGCCGTGGGTAAATCCACGGCCTATTTTCGCTACAGATTGGATGCGTCAGAACACGAACAACGCTGGCTGCTCCTCTTCTCGATATGCTTTAGCCTCCTCTTTTTCTTGCCTCCGCCCTGCTCTGTCCTTCTCTTGCCTCGCTTTAACCCTCTGGTGATAGAGCCACGATTTAAGCCTGTTTAGCTCTGCTATCTGGTAGTCGCTGATTGAGTCTACGGCAATATCAGCAGGCATTTCACCCTTGTTCCATCGCTTGTAGCTCTGGCCAGCGATATAGAGGTAGATTTGGGTCCAGTCGCTGTCCATTGGTTGGGTCAGGGATAACGTCATGAGATAGGCGCAGGCTTCAGTATCGGTACCTGTCGGCTCTTCCCCTTTCAGCGCTTTCATGTCTCCCATCATCCTTTCCAGGGTAATGGCTGTCTTAAGCCAGTCCGGCAAGGTATCTCCCCAGCCACCTGGGAACACAATAATGGGGTCTGCAAGACATCCCACAATATCGGAGATGCCTTGCTCCACAGTCTTATTCAATTGTAAATATCCTCCTTCGTCAGTCCTTAAACCGTGTTATATGCAGGCAGGCATAATGCGACCGATAGTTGTCAATCGGGCTTTCCCAGAAGCCATTACGGAAGTCCAGTAAGTAATGCCGGTATCCCTGGTACTCCTGCTCCCGGACAGCCACCAGGTAATCGGTAAATATCCGGAGACAAGCTGACCTGCTTCCCCAGAGCACAATGACGCTGGGAATATAGGCCTCATCGCTTTTAAGCCTGATAGGATGCCATTCCAGTTGAAGCCTGGGTAGCTTGAGGTTATCCAGCCAGAAGTGCCTTCCGCCGGCGTCGTAAGAGCCTATGTAGATGTCCTTCCCTTCCAGCTCTTCCAGTATCTCCATCAGCCTTGTTATGGCTTCCCTGCGTTGCTTCCGGAGCGGTATTTGGGCTGACTTCCGGCCCAGTCTCACCGTGGTCAACGGCTCCGACTCAGCCAGCTTCACACCATCGAATAAGTCGAGTTGACCTGTCATACCCTCACCTCCTTTCTTTCAGATTTTGGGCAAAGTTAGCCCTTGAAATAGGAATTGCATTAACTTAGACGAGTACCTGCTGCGTGCCCGCTCTTTCCCTGGCTCTCTCTTCTGCTAAAGTCTCTTTGGGTATGGTGTCACGAATGGCATCAATGACGGATATCAACCGGCTCGGCATCTGCTGGCCATATATAACCCCTCCGGTCATCCGCTTGAGTTCGTCGCCGAGGCGATTAACACGGTCTTTCATATAGTCGGGCAGATTCGGTATGTTGGCGGCTTCCTCAGCCACGAGCAAAGCCTGCTCCAGGGGTTCTATGGCCTGACTGACGAACTCCTCCACCATGTCCATAGCCTCGATTACCCTGAGGCCACTCCATTTGATAGGCATGGGTTTACCTCCTTTCTGGGCACAAATAGCCCTGTAGATTTTGAGCCTTGACGAGTTCACCTCCAGCACTTAACGATAAGGCTAAGTGCTGGAGTGAGACGGCTAATACTCATCGGGGAACAGAATAGTGGTCGCCGACCTGTCGGCTTCGGTGATTATCCAGATTTTGGGCAGTTCTCCTGACTCATAGGCGGACAGGATACGGAAGCCCTCTTTAAGGCTCAGGTCATTCTCCGCTCTATCTTCGTCGCCAAGTTCTCCCCAATCGCCTTTGACGTGGCGATTGAGGCTCTCGGTTATGAACTTAGCGAACGCCTCATCATCGGCCACCAGGTCATTTACTCCCCTGGTCATCACAAGCTGTCCCAGGGGAAAGGTCTGGTTAACTACAAACATATGGGTCTCCTTTCCGGGCACAAATAGCCCTGTAGATTTAATCCTTTACCACTAGAACATCATGGCTTGGGCGCCGTGTTTCTGCTCGTTTGCTTCCCAACACTCCTGGGCAAGCCTTCGGGCGTGTTCCATTACCAGCTCGGTGTCTAACTCGTCATCGTCGGCTTTATTGATAAACTCGGAGCGATAGCCGGTGCTGGTCATACACCCTCTCAATTCAAGATGGTCGGCGTGGGCAAAGTAGTTGATATGCCAGGTCACGTTGACCGTCTCACCGTTATTGAGCTTAACGGTAAATTCCTTGACTACTTTTTCTCTCAATACTTATTCACCTCCCTTCTGGACACACAAAAGGGGTATTCCCACCTCCGCATTAGGGCAGGAATACCCCTGAAAATAGCAAAAAAGCGGGGTCTCCCCCGCTTCTCTGCGTTGGCTGTTTTTGTGTTCAAGCGTTCTAGGCTACGGCTACAGGCTCTTTCTTTCGGCTACGCTTCGGCTTCTCGGCTTTGACAACCGCTTCCGCTTCAGCTACCGCCTCGGCTTGCTCGGCTTCGGTGTTCTCGGCTTCTG
>Ga0265595_1001722_pt1 | contig 16181 bp, 18 predicted proteins | sample saktaG_15_FD_190148 | JGI IMG/M metagenome (GOLD analysis project Ga0265595, IMG submission 190148) | Saline water microbial communities from Sakinaw Lake, British Columbia, Canada - sak_2013_06_06_50m | ecosystem: Environmental > Aquatic > Non-marine Saline and Alkaline > Saline ... | reverse complement strand
GATCCCGGCGGGCCCCAAAAAATCATGGAGACCAGCTGGTCTTTTTCAATTAATTTTCTAATAATCCCTTCTTTGCCAACCAGATGGGTTTGGCCCACAAACTCGGATAATTTCTGGGGACGAAGTCTGTCAGCTAAAGGCAGGTGAGATGATTCCATGAAACTAATTATAAACCCGAAGAAAAGCCAAAATCAAGAATTAAATTGAGAATTAATTTTAATTTTGATATCATTAACTTAGATCAATGGAAAAATTAATTAATATAAACTTCAATACAAAGATTGACTCTGGGACAAAACTAGAAAAAATGGTTAGTGAAGCGTATCAAAAAAATAAAGATTTTTTCGGCAAAGATTTGACAGAGATAAAAATAAATTTTCTTTATCAACGGTCACAGATGGATGAGATTTGTAAATATAAAACTGGAGACTGGCAGGTTGGGTATGCCGAAAATAAGAATATTTTTATTTTTAGTCCTTTTGTTTTTGAGAAAGTTTCTAATCATCCCAATTCTGATTTCCCCTACACGTTAATTCATGAAATTGCTCACCTTTTTTCAAATGAAATTTTTGGTTTTGCCTACCCAAAATGGTTTAATGAAGGGCTTGCCGGCTATGTAGCTGAACAATACAAAATCCGCCCGGTTAAAAAAATAGATGAATTTTCAAATTTACATGATAAACAAGATTGGAAAAAATTTGCCAATTATCCACAGGCTTTTGCTTTTACAAAATATTTAATTGGTAAATTTGGGAAAGAAAAAATATTAGAATTTTTAAAGAATCTACGTAAAAATATTGGGTCAAATAATTCTTATGATGAATTTGTTAAATTTTTTAATAACTTTTTGAAGACTGATTTTGATGAAGAAGTTTCTTTGTGGTCAAAATCCCTTTAATTAGAATTTAGTGGCCAGCGGTATTTCTTTTTTTAGAAAATTTCTTTTCTAGAAATACCGCTGGTTTTTTTGTTTAGCTAAACAAAAATTACTTGTTATCCTTCTCGGTCGCAGTGTCCGCCTTCACAGGTAGAAACGTCACAGGCTTCACAACCTCTATCGCAATTATCGCATGAATCGCAATCACGGCTGTATACTGTATTCGAGCTTTTCCCAAGCACATCTTGCTTAACTAGAGAAATGATTCCAGGCCCTGGCATGTTACACCCCCTTTTTATAATAGAAGATTTTTTTGCAACAAGTTAGTTGCTGTAAGCAAAGCGTCTTTTTTGCTTACATTTAGAGATTTTTCTATGATCTCTATACTTATGAATTTTCCTAAGTTTTTTCTAAATAATTCCAATAATTCATGATTAACTGGTAACCAATTTCCCAATGAAGAATAAAGAATAGCCCCAAATTTTTCTGATCTTATTTTTATTTTTGGATTTATTCTAAATCTTTTCCTTATCGTTAATTTTAATTGAGACTTTTGTTTTTCCTTTAGAATGTATTGGTGATCGCAAAGCGGATCTGGTTTTTTAAGATTCCCATTTGCTTTAACAGCATCTGCTTTACAGCCTCCATTGCAAATAAACTTTATTTTACAATCAGAGCATTCATCAGGAATCAATTTATCTGAACGCCAATCTTCCATTTTAAACCAAGAATTTTCTAAGCCATCAAAAATATTTCCATATGACTCAATAATTCGATTACACGGCCTTATCTCTCCTTCTGGGCTAATGGTACAAACATTTTTTCCAGCATTGCAAAATTTATAGCCTTGGCTAGGTTTAATGTTGCCATATGAACAAACTGGATTTGCTTCTAGAGAATTTATCTTAAGATCATAATCATTTTTTATTTCTTCCAGATCTTGTTGCATTTTTCGAAACTCATCATGATTAAGAATATATTGATTAAATTCTTTTTTTGAAGAAGGATCTGAGGCTTTTGTTGCTGAAAAATGTGTAATTCCCATTAAAGAAACAAATTCAGCTGTTTTTTTAACTTGGCTATTATTAATTTTTGAAACGACCATATTTATGAAAATTGGAAAATTCATTTTTTGCGCAATTCTTATTCCTTTAGTAATCGACCTTAAAGAATTTTTGATTCCGGTGATTTTGTCGCATGTTTTTTGGTCGGCCGATGGTAAAGAAACTAAAATTGACCTTATGCCAGCTTCTTTCAATTTTTTTGCTCTTTTTGATGTTAGTAAAGTGAGGTTGCTGTTTAAAACTACCCAAATTCTTGCGTCGCTAAGTTCTTTAATAAAGGGAATAATTTTTTCAAAAACCGCTAATGGTTCTCCACCGGTAATGGTGACTGTAAAAACCTTATTCCTTATAAGTTCTTTAGTAACGTTTTCATAAATTTGTTTGTAGTTTTTAGGATATTTTTCTTTAATAATTTCTGTTCTCCAGTGATTATAACAATGAAGACAGTTATGATTACAAAATTGTGTTACCTCCCAATTTACTAGCATCGGAGCTGAAAGAGTCTCATACATAATGACCTCCCTATACGTAGATTTTAAAGTGCCAGAAAAATCAATTTCTAAGCTTGTTTTATATCATGTTATAAGATAAAAGTCAAATAATTTTGAGAATCAGTTAGGATTAATTTTTATTTTTCAAATTTAATTTTCATTTCCAGAACCGGGGGATTAAGGCCTGATTCTTTTAAATCAGCAGAAGTCAGCTCCTGGTCAAGATTTTTAATTTCTTCCTCCATTTTTAAAACAGCCTCATCAGTCGCATAAGGTGAGGGAGCGGTAATTTCCTCTTTAATTTCTGGTATTGGTGTCGGCGTTGGCGTTGATTTGATTTGAGCGGTGTTTTTGCCTTGATTCAAACCAAGAAAGATCGCGGCGGCTAAAAGAATTACCAAAAGCCCGCCAAAAATGCCGGCAAAGATAAAAATCGGCCTTTTGGCTCTTTTAACCTGAGCTTTTTCTTCCTCTTCTGTCGGAATATTTTCAAAATCCTGGTTTAAAATTTCAGTCGGCACTTTTAATCTCCCTTAAAACTTCTTTTAAATAAGAATTGGCTTCTTTAAGATACTGATGTGATTCTTCTAGGGTAAATTGAGCCTGGTTGTAACTTTTGCTTTTATTAGTATCCGAACTTTTGATTTTGGCCAAAATCTGCTGGGCGGCAAACTGTTTTTCCTGGCTACGGGTTAAACGATTTTCCGCCTCCAGCAACCAGCGTTCAGAAAGAGAGGTGTCTTTATCCCCTCTTTGCCTGATTTCGCCGAGTTTTCCTTTTAATTGTTGGATTTTATCACTTAACTGGTTGCGAAAATTAGTTTCCTTGCCTGATAAAATAGTGCCTAAAGTTTGGTAAATTAAAATTTCGGTGGTTTGATACTTTTCCGCAATTTTTTTACCGGAAGCAACTAAATCCTCCAAAGTCGCGGCACTGTTTAAACTTTCCTTATGCTGAGTGTACCAGAGAACTTCGTTATCCAATTTCAAATATAAAATATTTTGTTCATCATTGGAAATACCGGTGGTTTCCGCCGCTTTCATCCTTAAGGCGGTCAAATAGTTACGGATGACTTCATCTTCATCCTTTAACATTTTTAAGGTTTTTTCCAAAGCCTGGGTTTTGCTGGTTAAAGTTTGATAGGAAAGATAAGCTTCCCTGGTGGCGACGTATTCGCTGTAGGATTGGCGGTATTGATTGTAATTAAAAAGATAGTCATTATAAGCCCGGCTAAAATTAAATTCCTGGGCTTTAATAAAACTAAAGGAAGAAAGAAAAAAGAAAAGAAAAAAAATAAAAGCAGGCAGGTAACGTTTCACAAGTTTAGTTTAACAAAGATTAGAGAGTTAATTCAAGTCCATCATAGGCAATATGGAAATTTCTTCCCCCCTGTTTTTGCACAAATTTTTCCAGCTCTTTATGAGTCCCGGTAATATGGCCAATATGAGTGAAATAGCAAAGTTTAGGTTTTAATTCTTTGGCTAATCTTAGGCCCTCCTCAATTGACTCATGGGTTCTGGTTTGGCCTTTGGTCCCTAAAGAGGAGCCATCAAGAGCCAGCAAATGGACACCACTAAATTGTTTCCGGTCATTTTTGGGCAGACGTTTGATATCCGGAATATAAATGAAGATTTTATCCCCTTTCATCTTAACGGCGTAGCAGGAAGAACTGTTATGAGGCACAGGAAGCAAGGCCATTTTTAAATTATCAATCTGGATTAATTCTTTAGGGCTGACAATCTCCGGTTTAAAAGGATGAAGTGGATAACGATAGGTTTGCTGAAGACCGTTTAAAACTTCTCTGGTGGTTATCAATTTGAGCTGTTTTTCGCTCCGGTTGTAAAGATGAGTCAAATCATAAAAACCCAAGATGTGGTCAGGGTGGGCATGAGTCAGAATTAGATGGCTGATTTCAGATGGATTTGGGCAAAAAGCCTTCAGTTGGTGGTAAATATCCGGTGGGGCGTCAATCAAAATCTTATCATTAACCAAAACTGACGGACGCAAGCGAGTATCAAGAGGATCTTTTGATTGGCAGATGGGGCATTGGCAACCTAGTCTTGGCAAGGGCCAACCTGCAGAGGTTCCTAAAAAAAGGATTTTCATTATTCGTATCTTAAGGCTTGAATGGGGTTTAGCCTGGCCGCTCTAGCGGCGGGCATTACCCCAAACACTACCCCGATTATAACGGAAACCGAAAAAGCAAGCAAGACCGACCAAAAAGTGACTTGGGCCGGGAAAAACTGGTTGATTAAAACCGAGCCGCTGAAACCTAAAATGATACCGATTAATCCCCCGCCGACGGAAAGGACAATGGATTCAATTAAAAACTGAATCATAATTAGCTTAGGGGTGGCGCCAATGGCTTTTCTTAAACCGATTTCTTTGGTTCTTTCCATGACCGAAACTAACATAATGTTCATAATGCCGATGCCACCGACAATCAGAGAAATGGCGGCAATACCAGCCAAAGCAATAGTTAAAGTCCCTAAAATTTGCGTGACCATCGATAAAAGGCCTTTAGTGTCAACGACCGAAAAATCATCCTTCTTTAAAGTTTTTAATAAAATTTGATTGACTTCTTTTTTCGCCGGTTCAATTTGGTCTTGGCTTTTAGCTTGAACCCAAAAAGCTAAAACATAATCCATTTCAAAGGTATCCAGGGCGGTGGTCACCGGAATAAAAGCCTGGTTGTCCATGTCATTGCCACCCAGCGAGCCCTTTTTTTCCAAAACCCCCAAAACCGTAAATTTTCCTTCCGAAAGAGTAATTTTTTTGCCGGTGGGGTCTTCTTCACCGAAAAGTTTTTCAGCCACTGTTGTTCCCAAAACAACGACTTTTTTGGCTGAGTTTTGCTGGGAGGCATTAAAAAAAGTTCCTAAACTCGGATTTTGGCCGCGGATTTCCGGATATTCATAGGTCACGCCGGCCACTTGGGTAATTTTGGTTTTGCCGGCATAGGACAAAGTCGCATTGTTTTCCGTATAGGCCATGACGCTTTTAATGGCTGTCCCCTCCTGTTGTAATTCTCTTTGATGATTCATGGTGAATTTTGGCGCGGCCATACCGGCGCCCTGCATGCCTCCCCCACTTCCCTGACCCATTTCCATATTGCCGGGCATGACCATTAAAAGATTGGAGCCCAGACTTTCCAATTGCCCGGTAATATAAATTTTTAAGCCTGAGCCGATGGCAACCAAAAGAATAACCGAAGTCACCCCGATAATAACCCCCAGCATGGTTAAGGCTGAGCGTAATTTATTGGCCTTTAAGGTAATGGCGGCTAATTTAATTGTCTCCAACAATTTTTCCATCATAGATTCTTACCACTCTTTTGGCGGTTTTGGCAACTTCCAAATCATGAGTGACCAAAATAATGGTGTTGCCCTCTTTATTCAGCTGTTTTAAAATTTCTATAATTTGAGCTCCGGTTTTGGAATCAAGATTGCCGGTCGGTTCATCAGCCAGAATCAAGCTTGGATGATTAACCAAGGCTCTGGCAATAGCCACTCTTTGCTGCTCTCCTCCGGAAAGCTGGTTGGGAAAATGATGAATTCTTTTTTCCAAACCAATTTTAATCAGGATTTCCTCACTTCTCTTTTTTCTTTCCTCATCCGGCATGCCAGCATAAATCAAAGGCAGCTCGACATTAGCCAAAGCCGAAGTTCTGGGAATTAGATTAAAAGTCTGAAAAACAAAGCCGATTTTCTGGTTGCGAAGCTGGGCGAGTTTTTCCTCAGAAAGTTTGGAAACATCTTTGTCTTCCAAGAAAATCCGTCCAGTCGTTGGCGTATCTAAAAGACCAATTAAATGCATCAAAGTTGACTTGCCGGAACCAGATGGACCGACGAGGGCCATAAAATCATTTTTTTTAATCGTCAGGTTGATGTCGCTCAAAACCGGGACGGCCAGGGAATCCATCTGATAAACTTTGCTGATTTTTTCGCAGCGAAGAAGATTAGTGTTTTTCACTGGTAATGACCTTTTGCCCCTCATTTAGGCCTTCTTGAATTTCCGTTTCGATATCGGTTTCAAGGCCTTTTTTAACTTCAACTTCTTTTGCTTTACCATTCTCTAAAATCTTGACAAAATCTTGGCCGTCTTTTTGATAAAGAGCTTGGCTGGGAATGGTTAAAACGTCCTTTTTTTCCTCGACAATGATTTCAATATCACCGTTCATCCCCACCTTAAAGCGCAAATCTTTATTTTCTGGCATTTTAATTTCAATTTGAAAAGCAGTGCCGCCACCCTTAGTGGTAATTGAAGCAAAGCTTACCTTACTGACTTCGCCTTCAAACTGTTCATCAGGATAAGCATCAAGAGTAATTAAAACTTTTTGGCTGACTTTAAGGAGGCTGATATCCACCTCATCGATATTGGCCATAAATTTCATTTTTTCCGGATCGGCAATCGTAAAGGTGGCTCCGGCGGGAGTGATATTAACACCAGCCACCGGGACATCAACATGAGTGACAATCCCCGCAATGGGGCTGACGATGGTTGCCAGTTTAAAGGCAATATCTTTAAGCTCGACATCAATGACAGCTTTATCCAAGTCAAACTGATTTTTCTCTAAAATTCTTTTAATGGTATCGGTGATGATTTGATCTTTGTAGGTGACTTTGGTGTCTTGGTCAAAGTCCGCTCTTTCTTTGGAATAATCTTTTAAAGTTTTAATCATATTTTTTTCTAATTCTTTTTTATCTAAAGAAGCAATTGCCTGCCATTTTTGGACTTTATCCCCTTCTTTAACCCCCACCCAGTTTAAAAGACCGGAAGTCTGAAATTTTAAATCAACCTGGTTTTCCGACTGGACGGTGCCGGTGGCCGAAACACTTAAACGGATGTCTTCTTTTTTAACTTTTATGGTTTGTGGTTGTTTTTTGGCCACTGAGGCTTTAATTCGAAGAGGCACAGTTATCGCCAATAAAATAATCAAAGCCAAAATAAAGGCGCTAAAAATTTTGTGTCTTTTGATAAAGCTAAAAGTTTTTTTAATTTTTGCCATAAAAAACCCTCTTCTTATTCTACGATTTTATTTAAGGGATATTCAACAATGCCTTTAGCACCGAATTTTTTTAATTGAGGGATTAATTCCCTGACAATTTTTTCCTCAACAATAATTTCCAAAGCCAGCCAGTTTTTATCAACCAGTTCGGAAATCGTGGGGCTTTTAAGAGCTGGTAGTATTGACAAGGTTCTATCAAGATTTTTCTTTTCAAGGTTCATTTTCAATCCGACTTTTCCTTCAGCATTTAATGCGCCAGTTAAAAGAAGAGCAATATCTTCAATTTTTTTCTTTTTCCAAAGATCTTTCATGGCTTTTTTATTGGCAATAAGTTTTGTATTGGATTCAAGGATAGTCTCTATTACCTTAAGATGATTGGCTCTTAAGGAAGAACCAGTTTCGGTCAACTCGACGATGGCATCCACCAATTCGGGGACTTTAACTTCTGTGGCACCCCAAGAGAATTCGACCTCGGCCTTAACCTTATTTTCTTTTAAATATTTCTTGGTGATATTAACCAACTCAGTGGCAATTCTTTTGCCTTTTAAATCTTTGACTGATTTAATGTTGGAGTTTTCAGACACAGCCAGAACTAATTTTACTTTTCCCAATCCTTGTTTGGCATAAATAAGGTCAGTAATTTCTTCGATTTTGGCATTGGTTTCCAAAATCCAATCCTTGCCTGATAAACCCAAGTCTAAAACACCATGTTCGACGTATTTGGGAATTTCTTGGGCTCGAATCAATAAACACTCTATTTCTTCATCGTCAATAAAAGGTTTGCAAGATCTTTCGTTGATAACAATATTAAAACCAGCCTTTTTAAATAAGTTTAAAGTAGCTTCCTGCAGACTCCCTTTTGGTATTCCTAGTTTAAGTTTTTTCATTTAACCTCCTCAAAAAAACAAGTTTGATGGCCGGTGTGACAAGTTGGCCCTTTGGGCTCGGCTTTGATTAAAACGGTATCTTGGTCACAATCTAAAAATATTTTCTTAACAAGCAAAAAATTGCCTGATGTCTCACCTTTCGTCCAGAGTTCATTTCTGGTTCGGCTCCAGAAAGTCACCTTGCCGGTCTTCAATGTTTTTTTCCAGGCTTCTTGGTTCATAAAACCAAGCATCAGAACATCTCCGGTTTTTGAATCCTGGATAACAGCCGGAATCAAACCATTCATTTTATCAAAATCTAAATTTCTTTTTTCAAACTCTTTTTTCATAATTTAAGTGCCGGAGAGAGGACTCGAACCTCCAAGAGTTTCCCCACAGGATCCTAAATCCTGCGCGTCTACCAATTTCGCCACTCCGGCCCAAGCCTATTTTAACAAATTTATGGTTAATAAGCGAGGTTTTTAGTGGATTTCTGATTTTCTTTCCTTCAAAAAGGAGCTCCAACTTTCAATGAAGTTAATAAGAGCAAAAAAGGGCATGTCAATCAGGGTAGTAAAAAAAACGCTGACTACGTTATATTTTTTCCACTTTCCGGCCAGCCATTGGCCGATTTTCGCTACCGGAATTGATAAAACGTCAATGGTAAACTCCAGAAAGGTCGTTCTATCTTCTACTGCCAGTTCTTTGGCTCTTTGTCTGACGACCATCGCCCCAAAAATCATCACTGCGGCCAGCAAGGTGTTGATGGCAATCGAGGTTGGGGGTAATCTGATGGCCTTAAGCAGCCAAATAATGGCTCCCAGAGAGATGACCAAACCCAAAAGATAAAGAAAGATGACAAAAATGGTAGCAATTGTTTTACGGCGGCGTTTAACCCGGACTTCATACATCTCCTCCCCTTCCTGGGTATAGATAATTTTATGAATTTCCTCAATGACCTTCTCGATGTTAGTTTGACTCGGTAATTTATAGGCAGAAACCAGACCGATCATAATTAACGTCGGTACGACCACATCGGCGACCATTGACCAAGGGTTAATTCTCCCATAAAGGAGTTTGGCCAAGGGCACCTCTATAATAAATAAAGAAAAAGCGTTGGCAATCATGACCGAGAAGGAAGAATAAAGCCCCATCCGCAAAAGCCTTGATTTTAAAGATTTAAATCTTTTTTCGTAAACTTCGGTGATCAGCTGATTAAAAGCTTCTTTATCAGCAAGTTTGACCTTAATCTTTTCTGGATTCTTTTTAAATTGGTCTAAAACATCACCTAAAATCAACCATAAGGTGTCATATTTCTCACAGATTTTGAAAAATTCACCTGACCATTGGTAATTAAGCTGGGTCTCGATTTCTTTGCGGATTTTAAGAATATTTTGAACGGCTTGAGGATATAGTGAGGCCGGCATATTTATCCATTGGGAATGTTGCCATTTTAAAAGTCGATAACTGATGATGGGTGAATCCAAATGAAACAACGTGCGGTGGACGGCAATATAAATTTGAATTCTTTTTTCCGCCTCAGGAATACCCCCTTCTGGTTTGATACGAATTCTTTCTTCCATGGCATTAGCCATAGAGTTGATTAAGGCGTTTTCTTTAAGGGGTGGAGCTAAGGTTTCTTCAATTTCACAAGCGGCAATTTCCAAAAGCCAATTGTAGAACTGAACTTTGAACTTCACGTCAGAAGAATCCCGATTTTGGGTCAAGGAAATGTTTTTAAGAATAAAAATGTATTTTTCTAAAATATTTTGGACATCGCCGATTTTACTTTGAGGAATTTGATTGTTAGATAAATGGCCTCCCCGAATTGATTCTAAAACCAAAGCTTCAGAGATCTTATCTGTTTTAAGATTGGCGATCACACTTAAACCTGAAATTTCAGTGATTAAACGACGTTTGAGCTTTCTTTCAATCGCCGTCCGGCGCACCAGTTGCTCTTCTTTCCAGTTAATAACCCTCAAAAGATTTTCATAAAAAACGGCCACTCTGGAAGCAATTTCATCAACATGAATGTAAGTTACCTGGCCGGCAGGTCGCAGGCCCTCATAATAGTTTTGATAGTTTTTAAAGAGTTTCTCTGCGGCCGGGGATAAGACAGAAAGGTCAGGGGGATTATCTGGCGGGGAAAAATGATTGCTTTCTTCAAAAATGGTATTGGTTTTTTCCATGTCACTTATGAGATTTTTTCTATCCCTAGTATAAACCGCTTGTTTTAGATAGTCAAAGTTAAGGAAGAAAGATGATTCCCCATTTGAAAAGATTCAATTTCATTTATGAAGTGATTAACCTTGCCTCCCCAAAAAGGTGAAGGAGGCGCATAAACCGGCCCGATTTTAGCGGGATTATCCAAACCACGGTTAACATACTTTTCTTTCAAAGTTCTAATGACTTTTTCAATTGATTCTTCCCAAGAACCGAAGCTGTAGTTGCCATTGGCCCAGCCATAGGCATTGTAGGAATTAAAAGGAATATGTTGGCCAAAAGTTGATTCAACCCCGGTAATCGCCGGCACCAGCTTCCAGTCAATCTGATATTTATCAGCTAAAGTAATGAAATTCTGGGCATAAGGAACCAAAGGAGAATTATACTTAGCCAGGAAGCCTTCAAGCTTTTGAACCCTCATATCAGGCTGGATATCATTACTTTTAAGGATGCCTGAATAGCCCGCCATGACCAGCTTTTCTTCCTGGGCTTGAACGGATTTAGGCATGATTGAGGCGGCCATCAAGGCAGCGAAGATTAAAATGAATAAAATCTTTTTCATAATATGGGCTTATTTAACCCATTAAAAAATCCTAAAGTATCGGAATTAACCTTTACTCTAGGATCTGGAGAAATCATAACATACTATAAGACAGAAGTCAAGTTTTATGGTAAAATAAGAAAGCGATGAAATTTAAAGTTCATTCTCCTTATCAAACCGCCGGTGACCAGCAGCAAGCGATTGATAAATTAGTCAGAGGAATTCAAAAAGGTCTACCTCATCAGGTTTTGCTTGGGGTGACCGGCTCCGGTAAAACTTATTCAATGTCTAAAGTGATTGAGGCCGTTCAAAAACCAGTTTTAGTAATTTCCCACAATAAAACTTTAGCCGCTCAGCTTTATCAGGAATTCAAAGAATTTTTTCCTCAAAACGGTGTTGGCTATTTTGTTTCCTATTATGATTATTACCAACCTGAAGCCTATGTCCCCCAAACCGATACCTATATTGCCAAGGAGACCGATATTAATGAAGAAATTGACAAGCTCCGTTTAGGGGCGACCTCACTTCTTTTCTCTCGGCCGGACACAATTGTTGTCGCCTCGGTTTCCTGTATTTATAATATTGGCTCGCCCTTGGAATATGGCCGCTATGTTTTGGAATTTCAAAAAGGCCAAAAAGTAAAGTTGGAAGACCTTTTATATAAACTGGTTTCCCTACATTACAAAAGAAGCAAGTTTGAGCTTTTAAGAGGCACCTTTCGGGTTCGCGGTGACCATTTGGAGATTTTGGCGGCTTATACCGATGAGATTGTCAAAATAAGCATCAATCATGGTTTAATTGGAAAAATCGAAGTCAGGCCTTTGTTTGGCGGAGAAGGTTTGAAAGTTGACAACTTCATTCTTTACCCGGCCAAGCATTATTTAACCAATCCGGAAACCATGGAAGGCGCTTTTAAAATGATTAAAGAGGATTTAAAAATCCGCCTCAAGGAATTAAACAAACAAAAAAAATATTTAGAGGCTCATCGTTTGGAGCAAAGAGTCAAATATGATTTGGAAATGATTGCCCAGACCGGCTATGTTAATGGCATTGAAAATTATTCCCGCTATTTTGACGGCCGCAAGGCAGGCGACGCCCCTTGGACTTTAGTTGACTATTATCGTCATTTGTTTAAAGACCAATATCTGGTTTTTATTGATGAGTCCCATATGACTATGCCCCAAATAAGGGGGATGTATCATGGTGATGCGAGCCGGAAAAAGATGTTGGTTGATTTTGGTTTTCGCCTCCCTTCCTGTTTTGATAACCGGCCTTTAAAGTTTAATGAATTTCTGCCTTTAATGCCTCAGGCCATTTATGTTTCCGCGACTCCTGATGAATGGGAATTGGAAAAAGCCCAAGGTCAGGTGGCTGAACAGTTAGTGAGGCCGACCGGGTTAGTTGATCCGGAGGTGGTAATTAAACCTTCTTTGGGACAAATTAATGATTTGGTTAAAGAGATTCTTAAGAGAAAAAAGAAAGGTGAGCGAGTTTTGGTGACGACTTTAACCAAGAAAATGGCTGAAGAGCTAGCCAACTGGCTGACTGATATCAAAAATACAAAAGAACCGATTCAGGTTCATTATCTTCACGCCGATGTCGATACTCTGGAGAGAACCAATATTCTGGCTGATTTAAGGGGCGGGAAATATGATGTTGTGGTAGGGGTTAATCTCTTAAGAGAAGGTTTGGATTTGCCTGAAGTCTCGCTGGTCGCGATTTTAGATGCCGACAAACAAGGTTTTTTACGCTCCAAAACTTCTTTAATCCAAACCATGGGCCGGGCTTCAAGAAACGTTGCCGGACAAGTGATTTTGTATGCGGATGAAATCTCTTGGGCTATGAAAGGAGCTATTGAAGAAGTGGAAAGAAGAAGAAAATTTCAAATGGAATATAACCGGCAGCACAAAATTACCCCTCGCTCGATTGAAAAACCCATCAGGGGCAAGATTGCCGAAGGCACCGGCAAAAAAGGCAAGAAGCCTAAATTTGGTGAAATTGATATTGAAGGTCTAACTCCCGGCGAGGCGAGGAAATTAATTCCTCAATTAAGAAAGGAAATGAGAAAAGCCGCCTCCGAGCTTGATTTTGAAAAAGCCACCCAGATAAGGGATTTAATTGAGAAGTTGTTGACAGTCTAAAAAGTTTCCAGTGATTAAAAAGGCAAATCGTCGGCAAAATCTTCTTCTTTTAAATCTTTAATAAATTCTTTAACCTGTTCTTTGGCTGGGCAAAAATTCTTAAAGATACAAAACTTGCAAAGTCGGCTTGGTTTAGGTTCGAATTCCTTAGTTTGATTGATTAAATCAATCTTGTCGGAGATTTCTTTTTTCAAATCTCCTGTGGTTTGATTATTTAAATCATAATCATTAATATTCCCTGATCGAAGGAAGTAGAAACTGGCTTTGGTGACCGGTTTTTTAAAATTCTCTTCGGCTAAGACCTTGTAAAATTTCAACTGAGAACTATTATTGCTCTCCTTTTTGCCGGTTTTAAAATCAATTACCTGTAATGTTTCATCATCGTTTTGAGAAATCAAATCAAACTTGCCGGAAATATCAAAATTTTCATTGATTGGTTTGATAAGGTTTTGATAATCCTCAATCGAATGTCGTAAATCCGGGGTGGGCAAATATTCAATCTTTAAGCCTCGAGGCTGCATCTCAAAGAAATTTTTCAGCATTAAAAGGGCCTGGTTATAAACTGATTTTTCCTCCTCCAGGGTTTTAAAGCCTCCCCATTCCCCCAGTGGCGGTTTTTTGTTCCACTGAAATTCACTGGTCCAGGTTCCCTTAAGAGTGTTTTTTAAATTTTCCCAGGTTCGATCATCTTCTTGGGCATGAAAAAATAAAGTAATCGCATTGTGGACGGCTCGGCCCAAAGTATAAAAACCAAAAATATTTTCCGGCATTTTCTTTAAATCATTTTTCATTTTGGAATAAATCGGATCAAGATAGTAGAATTCATAAGACTTAGGACACTTTTCAAACATCTCCAGTCTGGAGGGTGAGTAAATTTTAATGTAGTCAATATTAAGTTTATCCATATTATTGAGAGATAATTTTTAAAATATCTGTTGGTTTGCCGGCAAAATAATCAGGGTTTTCCGCTTTTAACAGCTCTTCTTTATTATAACCCCAACCAACGGCAATAACACTGACTTTATTTTGTTTAGCGGCTTGGATGTCTCTTAATTCATCACCAATATAAATCGTTTGTTCGGGATTTAAGCAAAGATTTTTTAATAACTTGGCCAAGACTTTGCCTTTGCCGAAAAAACTTGAGCCGGAATAAATAAAATCAAAAAAATCAATCTGGTTTTTTTGGAAAATATGGTGAAGGTTTTCCTGGGAATTGGAAGAGAGAATACCTAGCATATAGCCATCTTTTTTGATTTGTTCCAAAACCTCCTTGATATCTCTAAAAATTTCAACTTTGTCGATTTTTAAAGCAATTTCTTGGCGGAACTTTTTTTCAAAATATGGAATTTTTGTCAGAGGAACATTTAATTCTTTAATGACGGTTTTGGCTCCTTTACCGACAAGTTTTTTTATTAATTCTTTTTGTGGTTTTTCGTGACGGAGTTCTTCGTAAAGCAAACAGGCAATATCTATGGTATGAGGAAGAGTATCACCAATCACTCCGTCAAAATCAAAGATAATAGTTGTAAATTTTTTCATTTATCAAACCTTCATTAAATTTTTCTTTAGAGGACTAGAACGATGACAGTTGAAGGGGTCATCGGAATGGTTATGGCTACGATGATTGGGATTAAGTTTATTCCATTGCGTCCGGCCGACTTTTTTCAGAAATCTTATTTCTTTTAAGTCAATAACTTTTCCCTTAATGGCTCTCTTTCGGTGATTTTCTTCCTTTGATGACTTTGCTCCGGGAGAAAATTCATAATCCCCGGCTGCTTGGTTTTCCGGAGAAACAAAATTACCCGTTTCTAGCTTATTGGCCATAATTTATTTTAGAATAAGTTTTTATTTGAGGCAAGTTGAAGAATTCCGCAAGACATAAAAATAACAAACCTACAATATTTAGCTTTCTTTTCCCAAAAATCTTCATTAGTTTATTTTATCATGATAGCAGGAAAAGAAGGAGTTGAAAAAAATTTTTCACGCGTTATACTAATGATGATGGAGAAGATTAAAATTGTTAGTGGCCGTTCCCATCCTACCCTGGCTCGGAAAATCACCCAACTGCTAAAAATACCTCTTGTCCCTGTTGAAATTGAAACTTTTGCCGATGGGGAAATTTATGCTCGGATTAAAGAAAATATTCGCGGTGATGATATTTTTGTCATTCAAAGTCTTTCTACGCCTGTTAATGAGCACTTAATGGAACTTTTGATTATGATTGATGCTTTACGCCGGGCTTCGGCTGAAAAAATCAATGTTGTTTGCCCTTATTTGGCTTATAGCCGTCAAGACCGAAAAGCAGCTTCACGTGAGTCAATCACTGCCAAGTTGGTTGCCAATCTTTTAACCAAAGCCGGTGCGAGTCGAATTTTAACCGTTGATCTTCATGCCGATCAAATCCAAGGATTTTATGATATCCCCGTTGATCATTTTGTCGGCTATCCTCGTTTTGCCGATTATCTTTTAAGGAAAAAATATAAAAATATGGTTGTCGTCTCTCCAGATATAGGCGGGGTGAAACGAGGGAGAAAGATGGCGGGGTTAATGAAAGTTCCTCTGGCAGTGATTGATAAAAGAAGAGCTAATCATAATCAATCAGAGGTGGTTAAAATTATTGGTGAAGTTGGAGGAAAAACAGCGATTATTGTTGACGATATAATTGATACAGGGGGAACAATCATCCAGACAGCAACGGCCTTAAAACAGAAAGGGGCAAAGAATATTATTCTTTGTGCCACTCATGGTTTGCTTTCTGGCAATGCTTGCCAAAGGCTCAAAGATTGTCCCGCTTCTCAAATTCTACTTTTGGATACCGTCGCTTTACCCAAGGAAAAGAAAATTGACAAAATCAAAGTTATTACGTTGGCCCCTCTTTTAGCCAAAGTTATCAAAAGAATTCATCAAGGAAAGTCTTTGGGGGCCCTGTTTACTTGGGAAGAAAAAGAAGTAAGCCTTTAATTTCCTCG
>Ga0265595_1001720_pt1 | contig 16190 bp, 19 predicted proteins | sample saktaG_15_FD_190148 | JGI IMG/M metagenome (GOLD analysis project Ga0265595, IMG submission 190148) | Saline water microbial communities from Sakinaw Lake, British Columbia, Canada - sak_2013_06_06_50m | ecosystem: Environmental > Aquatic > Non-marine Saline and Alkaline > Saline ... | reverse complement strand
GAATAAATTTTCCCTAGCGATCCAGATTGGCAAAGCTCCTTTAATTTTACATACTTAGGAGCAAAACAATATTGTTCAACATACATTAATTTTACCCCAGCTTCTTTACAGGCATTGATCATTAAATCTGTATCCCTTAAATTATTAGACAATGGCTTTTCACATATAATATGTTTACCTGCAGCTGCACAATCCAATGTCATTTGAAGATGTAAATTATTTGGAACCCCTAAACATACTACATCTATTTCATCCATTTCTAACATTTTTCTATAGTCTAAAAAAGAATAAGGTATTTCATATTTCTTTGTTAATTTTTTAAGGCTCTCTTCATCTATAGAGGAACAAGCAATTACCTCAGCATCAGATACCGATTTTAAACTACGAACATGTATACCTGATATAAAACCTGAACCTATAATTCCAACTCTTATTTTTTTATTTAAAGATGTCATTTAAAATGTTCCTTTCTTATTAATATTCATTATATCTATACTCAAAGCAGTTCATCTACATTTTCTTTTATTTTAACTATGGCATTCAGGATATCATTCATATCTTCCTTTTCTGCTAATAGAACTGAGTGGTGGAATGTTATACTTTCGTTTCTATAAGCATTCTCGCAGACAGGCAATGAAAATCTTGAAGGATTGATTTTCTTAAAATACTCTGGATTTGTGTTGTATCTTTTTTTAGTAAGTGGTCTATAAAGTTGACAGTTATTTAATGGTTCGTAACAAGGTTGGATATCTAGACCAAGCTCTGCAGATAATGCTTTTCTAAATTTACTTACATGAAGATTCTTAAAATATTTTTTTTCATATCGAAATGCGAAATTAAAATATGCTTGTATCTGAGTTTCTTTCTCCCTCCGCATAGGGATAATGCCATCAATTTCCTTAAATTTTTTATTTAAATAAGTAGCATTTTCATCTTTCTTCTTTAGTTGTTCATCTAATCTTTGTAACTGACACAAAAGTATAGCTGCCTGAAATTCAGTAATTCTATAATTGCCAGAATGTATAAAATTCCCTTCTTCTTTATAATAACCCTTCCCTTTCTCTTCTTCTTTTATATTACTATTTAATGAAACAGGTCTTCTTCCACAATTTCTGAGAGCATCAAGCTTCTCAGCTAAATCTTTTTTATTAGTAGTCAAAGCCCCTCCTTCACCTGATGTTAGTCCTTTTGACTGCTGAAATGAAAAAGAACCTATATCTCCAAAGGAGCCTGGCTTCTTACCATTAATAACAGTACCATGCTGATGGGCAGCATCTTCAATAAGATAAAGGTTGTTTTCTTTAGCTATTTTAATTATTTCATTAATTTTTGGGTTCGAACCATAAAGATGAACAATTATTATAGCTTTTGTTTTTGAAGTAATAGCCTCTTTTATTTTTGCAGGATCAATGCACCAGCTATCCTCCTCAACATCAACCAAAACAGGGATTGCATTTACATCAACACAGCAAGATGCCGTAGCTTGCCAGGTAAGACCGGGAAGAATAACTTCATCTCCATAACCAATACCTAAAGCTTCAAGAGCCATTTGAAGAGTAACCGTTCCGTTGGCAGCACATACTGCATATTTAGTTCCTATATAATCTGCAAATTTCCTTCTAAACTCTTTCTCTTTTGGACCATTATAAGACCACACACCTGAACTTGTAACTTCACTTATTAGTTCCAGTTCTTCTTTTCCTACAATAGGCCATCCTGGCCAAGTTTTTTTCCTTATACTTTTCCCTCCGTTAATAGCAAGCTTACCCATAATATTATCCTTCTTTCTTTAAATTTAATATTTTAAAACAATCATTTGTTAATGTGGCATACACCAATATTTAAATCTTCCATTGTTTTGGATAGAAGAGTAACACCACTTCTGCAATTATATACTCTTATTAAAACCCTTATTGCTTTTATGCTGATATCATATCCATTTATTTCATCAGCAAGTATATATGTCCTAACCATTTACTTTCCCTCCCTTGCCTTCCTAATTTATACCGAAATAGTTAGAGCCTGTACTACAAATAGTTTTTATACCATTTCTATTTCTATTCCTTGCAGCAAAGTTAATTTTTCTATCAATTCAGAATTTTTTTAAAAGATAACTTTTCCCAATCGTCTTTCTTTAGCTCATGAGCAATACCATACAATAATCCATGTTCAGCGGAATAATTGGGCAATTGTCTCAAAGTTTCCTCAATAGCATCATTTGGAATGGTATTTAATGGAATATTACAATACTCCATTGCACGTTTCAAAGATACAATATCCTGCCCCTGGATAGTAGCCATGATTAAAATACCAGGGCAAACTAGATTCGCATGAGGTTTTCCTGATCCAACTAAGTTTTCCGCCAAATAAGCAAAGTAATGCTCACTACCTTCTTCGGGTCGGGCATGTCCTATTTGATTCAACATTTGGGTTTCCAAAATTATACAATCCAATAACTGCTTCAGACCTTCCCGCTCACCCCTACCAGCTGCTTCAGCACAATCAATCGCTCCTTCTAGAATAGATGCGGCCATATGATCAATGTAGGGAATAAATTTTGTTTCAGGGGTATTTTTCCCTTTTTCTTCGGCAAACTTCCAATCCCAACGCCCCGTTGCAATAGACAGAAGATCGCATATAGCTGCTGCACGAATAAAGGAAGGAGCCTGGGCTATTACTTCAAAATCAATCACAAGTTCATCTACAATCTTTGTAGGCATATATTCCACACAACCGTCTACACGAATAGCTGAAGACCATGCTGTAATCGCATCAACTGAAAGTGCAGTTGGAAGGCAGACCACTTCCAAACCTTGTTTCACAGCCATATACTTAGCTGCATCCGCTACTAACCCACCACCAACAGCATAGATTACTTCTCCCTTGAAATTTTCCATCAAACTGTCCCAGTAATCGGCCACCGCCATTTTGACATTAGTTCGCCAAACAATTGGGAGATTCAATTTACATTTTACGGCTTCCCATGCTGGTCCACTAGTCACTAATGCCACAGGCCGTTTTTCCTCAATTGCCTCATAGGGCATAATCTTTTGCACTGGTACAGGCCATCTCCTTCGACCATACATATTTTTTAACCTTCCTTATTTTATCTACTTATTAACACCAATCAGGAAATCACACATGAGGTTCCTCCTCATACGACTCTTCAGTAATACATTAGAATAGGACACTTCATATTTGCCTTCCAATCTTTGTCTTGCCTCTTCTTTTAGGAAACGGCTATAATTCTAAATCTTCTTTATAACCTTTTTTTCTGGCTTCATACATAATTTTTTTTGTCGGAAAAATACGCGATGAACCTTCACCAGTGATAAATATCCTTTCTTTTTTTACTTCTTTCTCATAGGATAATATTTTTTCTATATCAAGACGCTTAACTATTTCGCCTGTCTCTAACATCTCTTTGATCAAAAAATAATTATTATATTTATTGTCCTGTAAATTCATCTCTAATCTCCTACTATTAAATAGCTTGTTGTTCACTTTTTATAAATTCTAATTCACTATAGTTTGGAATTTCGCCTATGAGCGGTTTAATATATTTGATATATTCATCAGTTACGAAGTTCCCTTGGTTATTTATATATTTACTATCCATTAGCTTGGTGTTTAATGCAACTTCCTCAAGGGAAACGGTTTTTAATTCAACTTGGTAGGGAGACGAACTGATTCGATTGATTGAAACCATAACATCCGAGATTCCTTCTTCTGCTAATTGTATAGCCTTAACTCCACAATCATAGGCCTCTTGAAGGTCAACCTTGCTCGCTCTATCTATAGCACACATAGAAAGAGATTCGGTTATTTGGAATTCTCCTCGATATTTTGTCTCCAGGTTGATTGTTTTATGTAAATTTAATGCTGCGCTTCCTCCACCCATTGCCCCAAATTCAATATTGCGAGAATCGTCCGGCACCTGAATATCTGCTACGAGAGTCCCGTCTTCCCAACGGATACCTTCACCGCATATTATAAAGACCCATCCGATTTTTCTAATACATTCTTTAACATCTGAAATAAATCTTTCTTTGGACAAAGGTCTCTCAGGCATGTAAATAAGATGAGGAGCATCGGATTCATTTTTTTTAGCCAGTGCCGCTGATGCTGCCAGCCATCCAGTATCTCTGCCTACAGTTTGTAAAATAACATACTTATCCACGCTTTGCATATCCCGGGCAAGTCTGCCTGCTTGTTGAACTGAAAGGCACACATATCTCGCTGCAGAGGCAAAGCCCGGAGCATGGTCAGTCCCGCAAAGATCATTGTCTACTGTCTTGGGAATCCCAATTCCGCTGAGTTTATAATTATTTTTTTTACAGTATTCCTCTATCTGCCAAATGGTTGCCATTGAACCATTGCCGCCAATAAGAAAAAAATAACGGATGTTGTATTTCTTAAGTTGTCTCATGATAAGAGGAAAATCTTCCTGTTTTAATATATATCTGCATGAGCCTAAAGCGGATGAAGGCGTTTGCCGTAATGTTTTAATTACTCGATGATCTTCTTTTCCCAAATCAACGATCTCGTCTTTCATAAATCCTATAATCCCATCCCTCATACCAAGAATGTTTTTGATATTTTTTGATTTAAGACCTTCTTGAATAAGACCACAAAGACTTGAATTAATCACTGAGGTAGGTCCGCCAAATTGCCCAATAATCGCGTTTCCTTTCATAAGTCGCTCCAATAGATTAAAATAAATTTATATTTAACTCATCATAAAGGTATTTACTACTTAACAACCATAAGCCCTCTTCTTTTTAAAGGTTCAAGCACCTTTACTGCTGCACCAATTAAAACTCCGTCCTCTCCTAACTTAGAAAATTCCATCTTGGGAACAAAGGGGATTATTTTTCTGATGTTCGTCTTCATTTCCTCTAAAAATCTTGGTGGTAAAATTGAAATTCCTCCTCCAATTATCACTAATTCCGGATCGAGTACACAGGATATATTTCCAATACCGTAAGCAAGAAATTTTAATGCTTCTTTTACTATTCCCAGGGCAACATTATCTCCCTCAGCAGCCATCTTAAAGGCATCCGTAACTCTAATGTTCTTACCTGTCTTTTCTTTCGTCTTCTCTACAATAATTTTATAGCTGGCTAATTTTTCTAAACAACCGTAATCTCTACTATTTTTAGGGGCATACTTGGGATCAATTAATAGATACCCTGCCTCACCGGCGGCGTTATTAGCTCCTTTATAAAGTTTTCTATTAATTATAATGCCCGCACCTATTCCAGTCCTTTCTCCCACAAAGACAAAGTTGTTAATTTTTTGGGCTAACCCCTTGTTTTTCTCACCTAAAGCCATCAGATTAACATCGTTCTCAAGAACGATTGGTATTCCAATTTCTTTTAATGTTAAATCATCCAAAAATATTTCCCAATTCAAATAAGGAGCTACAGTTACTTTTTTTGATTTAATGTCTATAATTCCGGGTACACCAATACATATACTCAATATTTTTTCTTTTGGAATATTTATCTCTTTTATAAAATCTTTTAATATAACACTAAGTGAATTTTTTAATTTTTGACTATTTAAAGATTCTATTTTCGGTCCAAACTTCTCTTTAATAATATTGTAAGATAAATCCACCAAGGCTATTCTTATTCCATTTTCTCCTCCCAAGTCCACTGCAATCATATAAGCTGCTTTCGAATTTATTTTTAATAATATTGGTTTTTTCCCACCTGTAGAATCCCCCTTTCCAATTTCCTGAACTATATCTCTCTCAATTAAATCCTTTACAATAGCTGAGACAGTGGGAGGGGTTAACCCTACTATCTTACAAATATCTGCTCTTGAAATTGAACCATTTTTCTCAATAGTTCTTAAAACTAAACCTTTATTTATATTTCTTATTTCCATTTATTTTTTCCCTTTTTATTTTTTTTTGATAGAAAGCAGGTTCTCTTTATAATGCTTTTTATAATGCTTTTTATTAATTTTGTTCTTAAATATCCTTTCTTAATAACCTTCACTAACTATGTATATAATAAAATATTTCTCGTCTGGTGTCAAATTTATTTATAAAATTTTTCTTCTGACTACCCCACTAAAGTTTACACTAACAGAAAATAAGAGTATTCAGGATAAAAAGAGAGTATATTAGAGGTAATAAGAGTAAAAGCAGTGATATTTCAGGAACTGAGAAAAATAATCATCAATATAAGCGTGTTTTAAGCGCCTGTTTTAAGTTGGCTGGTATGAATCATCGCATTTTTTAAATTCGTCTTATATACGCAGTTTTAGAAGGTTTTTCAAAAATGCTAAAACCCTTATGTTTTAATGGTTTTATTGATTTCTTGCAAAATCTACGCGTAAATCATTGATTGTTTTCTTAATTTCTTTGATTTCAGCAGTAATATTCTGGGAAAATTCCTTTTGATTTTTGATTATTTCGGTAATAAAGAATTCCAATTTGTATACCAGATAGATAGAAAGCACCAGGGGAAAGCCATTATTTACTATTAATTTAAGCACATATTCAATATCCAATTAATTCTTTTCCTTTCCAAAAGCGTTTTGATCCAGGCCTCATATCGAGATGTAAGAAATCCTTCTTTTCGTAATATCCAATACCCTTAAATCCTATTTCCTGAGTAATAGTGAGAAGATCAGAAAGCAAGAAATCTTTTACGTGAATGTCTATCGCCATACCCAGGAGATGGTAAGAACCGGGAACTCCCCCTACTCTTTTATTTTCTTCCTTACACCGGTATCCGGAATTGATATATATTGGCCTATTTATAACCATTCTTAAATGATTTAACCTGGCAAAAAGGTCCGGAGACAGCATAAACCGCTTACAGCAGGGACATTCAAACTCATATAAAGAAAAATATTCAGTTAATTCTATATCATTAATTTTACCCATTAATTATTTATATTTTAAGGTCCTGCCATTCCTTACTACATCAGGCATAGCCTTATATATAATTTCGTTCACCTCCGGGACAGCAGCTTTCATCAGATCCTTTACATAGGAAATCTCACCCTCTTTTAATTCAACTTTTTGTTTCCCTAGTATTTCAATTAATTTTACCCAGGCCACTTTCCATTTTTCCTCACCATTCCCTATGCCCAGTTCTTCTTCAGCCCAAAGCATAGCGGAAAGTATTGCCTCTTTTATTTTATCTGTCCTATCCTGACCAAATTTGTTTATCATAAATTTGGAGAGCAGACCAACCAGAAAAACAAGAGTGAAATCTAATAGATATTTCGTGATAAATACTTCTAACATTTATTGCTCCTTTCTACTTCCCAGGGAAGGTCCGCGGCCCTTCCAAGGAGAAATATTACAATATATTAAAGTTATACATCCATAACATCAGTAGACTTGTAATCAAGGATCCGGGCATTTACTTTAGCTACTAAGTCATTACCGTTATTATGGAAGACGTTCTTGGCGATAATAGTATCCATAACTCCTTCAATAGCTACATCTTGTGCTGCAAAGTCCACATAGTCTCCATCATCTAAATTTTTGGGATTGTCCAAAGTGAGGTTGATAGTTTTTGCAGCACTATCCCTGAATTGCAGATAGAGTCTTTTGTAACTGGTTACATCCCCTAATTCGGTAGCCATTATTTTTTTCACCTCCTTTTTAAGGATTTACCATCTGGTAAATCTGTTATCGGTTTTTAGTTTTAGTTATTAGCCGTTCCTTTGCTTTTACGTCCCCCCTTCCCTGCTAACGGCTATTTACTATCCACAACGACTAATTTGCTATTCAGTAAGTTGGGATTCTTTTCCAAGTCTGATTTCATCTACAGTGTACTTCTGCAAACCCACTAAAGCGGTAGCTGTATCATAGGCATCCTGATCTAAGGCAGTTGATTTAACCTTGGCAAAGGTCTTGCTGTTGATGATAGGTGCTCCGGTACCCGGATTGGTACCTACTACCAGTCTGAACTGTAGGGATGAATCACGGGGAACAGTTATTACTGTGGCCATTTATTTTTCACCTCCTTTTTTATGGATTTTAAACCAAGTAAAACCAAGAAGTATATGAATATATTATCATATTTCCATATATAAGTCAATATTAGAGCATTATCAGCTTTTTTAATTCATAAAGGTTCTTCTTTCTTTGTTTATCTTTGAATTGCTCATTATATTATAAAACTAAAAAGGAATCCTTCCCAATACAAGAAGCACCCCCTTGACTTCCCTATATATAAAATTACTATTTGTAGAATTAATAAAAATAGTTATAATAAGCATAAGAATCTATAAAGATATACCACAAGGAAAATTAGTGGTTACTTTTCGATACTTCACCTGGAGTCGTGCATAAACGAAGTAGTTCGCAAAACATACCAAAGGGGGGCAAAAATTATGAATAAATCAAAAGAAAAGCTCTTGCAAATGAACAAAAAAGTTTTGATCACCTACGCTACGAAGTCCGGGTCAACAGGTGAGATAGCAGAGGTCATCGGAAAAGAGCTTGGCAAATGTGGTGCAGAGGTGAATGTACAACCAGTCACAGATGTAGATGACATTAACTTATATGATGCAGTGATCGTAGGTAGTCCCATTTTCTACGGGAAGGTGTTGTCAGGGGTTAGAAAGTTTCTGGCGAGGCATGCAGAAAGTTTGGCTCAAAAGCGAGTTGTTTATTTTCTCGCAGGTATGGAGATGCATCAGATTGCTAATGAACCTCTTCCAGTGCCAGTTTTTCTTGATCCAGGATTTGAGGATCAGCCAAGGCCAAAGAGTGAAATGGGTTTTTGGGAAAAGATGCATGCAGTATCTGCCTTTCTAAGTCCACTTATGAAAAAGGCACCGAAAGTCAAAGCCATTGGAGTCGGCTGCTTTAAAGGGAAATTAGACTTCGGGACATTGAGCGGATTTGGTTGGTTGATAATGAAGCTGATAGTGAAGTTCAGGAGGGAGATCAATGAGGGAGATTTTCGTAACTGGGAAGCCATTAGAAATTGGTCTGCTAACATGTGTTTGGAGTTGCTAAGCGAAATCGAAAATAAAAAGCAATCTTAAAAGTGGTTAATATGCCCCTTCGTTCGCACTATAGTCTAACAGCGGATAAAAGGGAAATCAAAGTTTTCCCCAAATCCCGACTTCGTCGGGACTTCGCATAGCCCGATTCCGTTAGGCGAAACAGCGGCAAAAAAACAAAGGAGGTAATAGATTATGGAACGCTTGACTTGGAAGATAAGGATTTCAGTGCTATGGCTCTTTATGGCAGTGGCTATGGCGGCCCACAGTGCGTTGTCCTTTATGGAGCGGGACGTTGTGGAGCAAATGTGGGAGATGCAGATGGGCATGGGGATGCTCGTATTTACGGCGCTCTTCTGGCTGGTTCCCTTGATCATGGCCGCACTGTCCCTGACTCTAAAGGACTCTGCAAACCGTTGGGCGAATATCGTTCTGGGGATTGTCTTTACGCTGCTCAACATCGGGCACCTAGTTGAGCATTTGACCCCTCCAGTGGTTCACCAGATAATGATTTTGGCTTCAACGGTTGTAGTCACAGCGCTGATCGCGTGGTATGCATGGAAGTGGCCTAAACAGGAAGAATGAGGCCAATTTAAAAGATGTAGCGGACAAGTGAGCCGCAGGTTTCGGCTAATAGGATGCCGCCGCATCGCCTAACACGGGTTTTGCGGCTCACTTCGTTTGCCCAAATGCTTCGCACTTCGCAAAGCCCGACCACGTTATATGAAATTGCCCGTATTTCAAGGGGAAAAATAAAAAAGGAAGCAGAATATGGACAAATTTAGACGCCGAATCTATCAAAGTCTCGGTGAAATAATAGCTGACATACGTGCCGTCATGTCTCGGCGTAGGGAGATACGGCCCCTGATGCAAGGAAAAACTATTGACCCAATATTTCGAGAGCGCTTGATGCTGACCGTTACCGCGGTAAATGGATGTCGATACTGTTCATACGCCCACGCACGGACGGCCCTAGTAGAAGGTGTTTCGAAGGAAGAAATCGAGGCACTGGGAAAAGGCATGTTCACTGGAATCCCCGTCGAGGAGATACCAGCGTTACTGTATGCACAGCACTGGGCCGAGACAAACGGGCAACCTGACCTAGCGGCCAAGAAAAGGATGGTGGAACAGTATGGGACCAGTACCACAAACAATATAGAACTCTTACTACGATTGATTTGCATCGGAAACCTATGGGGAAACACGCTGGATTACATTCTTTACCGACTGTCGTTTGGACGATGGGGGGGACCGGACAAGTAGCCCACGATAGGGTGCCGAAGAGCGCGGTAGCCTTTACCCTTACCAGCCCCAAGGCGAGAGGGTACCTATCAATAATGTCGAGGCAGCTCCTCTACCCCATCACCCACACAAAATAGCTAATAGCCGTAATATTCCAGACAAAACTATTATTGACTTCATGGTAAATAACTTCTGGTTATCTCATCCCAACGACCTCCCGCCAGGAGCTTTTTTTGCTAAGGAGTTTAATTGAAAGCCTCCACATACATAACAAGACTCTATACGACTTTGCCACCAGGCATAACTGAAAGCATATGCAAAATCCGATAAAGCTTTGTTATGTATAGTAAAAACTGCATGCTGTTTTTAACCGACTAAGGTCTAATAAAGGGGTCAGATACTGTCTTGAAAGTCAACCCCAACCCTCCCTAAAAACGATATTTAATTTTTAATACATTTATCATTTACCCCGGAACATAAACGGTGCCACAATCAATTTTTTTTATGGAAAACTTTGGGGGTCAGGTCTTGAAATGACACATTTTCCATTAATACTTGCTTGCTGTTAAAAAAAGTGTCATTTCAAGACCTGACCCTTTTTCTTTTTCTCTAACAATCTTTACTCACTAAAAATTGCACCACCGCAAATGGCTTCATATATTCATTTCCGAGCAGCACTGTCACCTTATTATCCTCTATTCCCACATGCGGGTAGATCATATCCCCTAATACAGCTGCATGATTATATTCAACCCGTACACTGTTAATCCTTGAATTCTTCGCTAGATATTCCATAGCCATCAGAATATATTTTTCATTATTCACATGTTGATTCGAATCTATGTAAAACCGTTGTACTTTAAAGGCTTCTTTCGCTTCCATCTCCGATGGGATTTCCACTTTTCTGGACAGGGCTTCCATAGGATAGGCAGGCTCTGTGGAATACAATAATTTTTGTTCTTCATCTACTCTTTTTAATTTCCCTGTTTCCGTATCCACATATACCCACAAAGAATTTGCATAGGCAATCACCTGTTCATCCTTATCCTTAATTATAAAATTCCGATATCCCATAAACCTGGTAAAGTCATATGCCCAAGTGCTGATACATATTTCTTCACCTAATTTAGGGAAACGTTCTATGATAATATGCCAATAGGAGAGTACCCATGCAGCCCGCTTATCCTCACAGTATTTCATCCCAAGGTTTAAGGATTCTGATTGAAAAGTACAGCTGTCCTGCAAATAATTGACCAGTGCTGATAAGGTCATATGGGATTTTTCATCACATTCGCTATATCTTACTCTGCTTTTAAAACTGTACATGCAACGTTTGTATGACTGTATGGATCCGAAGTCACACTTCTCCTTTTTTGAATCGATCACATCGACATCATTATAGCAGATTAAATATAAGGATTGTAGTCTATTCTATGTAGCTTCAAAGCGCTGGTAATCGCTACGGATGGCTATATCAGCTCAAAAATCCGGTAACTTTATCCAGTTTTGCATAGGGGGTGATATGAGTTAGTCCCCGATTTCTTATTTTAACACATTGGATTGCCACATTTAGATACAACAGGAATTTTTTGAATGGAATCCCAGTAATGTCAAGGGGACGGTTCTTCTGACACTTTTCTTACCGTTTCCCGATTGACTCCAATTAAAATAGCTACTTTCCTTTTTGATATATTCGATCCTTTTGGTTAATTGTTGGATTAAATCTTCTTTTTGTTTATTATATTCTCTTCTTTTCAAATCCTCTTTTTTTAAGTTTCTTGACTTCAGATACCCCTTGATATATTCCTGTCTTACTATATTGTCTGGGATATCTGGGCACTTGATCACCTCTTTAGGCTATCTGATAGCTTTGGGGTAATCTTGTCAAGAGAACCTTCCCTCTGACATTAAAAAATGTGTCATTTCAAGACCTGACCCTTTTTTCTTGTTGTGACCCTTTTTTCTTGTTGATCTCTCTTGTTTAATGGTTATCTATAGCATGAATATTAAAGAGATAGAATTTCTGTTCTTTATGGAATCATGTAAAGTATCTATCCCTAGTTTTTTTCACTGATAAATATTTGTTTTTCTCTTTTGCACAATCTCATAATTGTATCTTTCCCGGTAACCACTGCAACAGGAAGCCCTCCCGGTGGTTGTAACCACTGGCCGCTTAAGAAAATATTATTTAAGCCCTTGATATGTCCAGAATGAGCCATCATCTTTCCGTGAATGGTTGGCCAGAAACCCATGAAAGCACCGCGATAGGCGTTGCAATAACGTTTATACGTTTGGGGGGTCGCCACATCGAGCACTTTAAGCTTGCCTTCCATGTGAGAGAATCGTCTTTCCATTGCCCTGATAATTTCATTACCAATGCGGTTCTTTTCCAGACTGTAAGCATTCCTGTCTTTTGCCAGGATATCCCATGCGTCCAATTCCGGCTGGAACTGATTGATGGCAAAAGTTATCGCAGTATGTCCTTTTGGAGCAAAATCTGGCTCATAAGCATAGTGAGTCATCTGCAGGTGTTCTATCGGCTTCTTGTTCTGTTTGATATCCAGTGACTTAACAGGAAATCTAAGAGTCCGAGGAATATCCAGCATTGTCCCCTCGTAACCGATTCCAATATAGATATTTGATGCCAGGGGGTAGTCTTTAGGATTGTCGTACCTTTTCTGAAACTCCGGATCGGAATATTGTCCCCTTAGTAGTCGTTCATATAGTACATTGGCATCACATGCTGCAATAAAATAATCAGCTTCAAATGATTTACTGTTCTGGCATATTACTTTTTTTACGTCCTTTTGATTGATGTCTAAATCTACTGCTTCGCAGGAAGCCTCGACAACTCCACCTAGAGAAAGATACCGGTTCACCATACGTATGGCCAGCGCTTTGGAACCACCATAGGGAATAGAAGATTGATTTCCGGTAAAAGTTCCAAGAGGGAAGAGAATAGTCGAAGCACTGTATCCTTCTTCCGGTAAAAAGGAAGCCAGGGCTTCTCTCAACGCCGGATGTTTAAAGGTTTTGGCATATTGCTGCACACTGATTTTGCCATACTTTTGCATGATAGGGCCAACATCTTTCATTGAAGCCATATACTTAAATTTTTCAATTATGCTCATCATATCCACAGGCTTTCCAACGGGGAATTTAAAAGAGTGTAATTTCTTAATATCATTGCAAAATTCCTCTATAGTATCTTTATCCTCTGGAGATATTTCCAGCCAGCTTGTTTTGAGTCGCTCAAGATCGCGATAAAAATGCACCGTAATACCCTCATGCTCGAAAGCCAGAAAGCTCTCTGGGTGGTAGATGTCAATACCATCCAGAGCACCTACTGTCTCCCAGAGCTGGCGGATAGGGGTTCCTTCCTTTGTGCCAACTAACCAATGAATACAACCATCAATGTGATATCCTTGACGATCCCAACCTGTGCATTCTCCTCCTAAATATGGATTTTTCTCCAGGATAATGCTTTCAAAGCCATTTATTTGTGCGAATATGCCCGCACCTAATCCGGCAATACCTCCACCAATTATAATTACCTTTTTCATTGTTGCTACTCCTTTGTAATTTTTTTAAAAAAATTATCTACTTTTCAATTATATTAGTAAATTCTTCTATTATTTATTACTAAATATTATTTGATTTTAGTATATATTTATCGAAAATCTTGTCAAATGAACCGTCTACATGTCCTATTATATTTAAAACAATATAAGAATTAACTTTGGGGGTCACTTTGGGGGTCAGGTCTTGAAATGACACATTTTTTTAACAACAAGCAAGTATTAATGGAAAATGTGTCATTTCAAGACCTGACCCTTTTTTTCTTTTTGACCCTTTTTTTCTTTTCAAGAACCGTCCCCCTGTTTTATGTTTTACCTGTTTTATTTATTGAATTGTTTAATACAAGCAACACTAATATAAATAGAATAATTTTCTCATTTACACTTTTCATTTTAACAAGGCTCCTGACCTCACTCCCTTCCCACTCCCCCTTGTTAAAATATTATTTTGATAAATATCTCAAAGGGCCGTCACCTTACATTGTTTTGAAGTGGATTATCTATTTGACTTTACCAGATACCGGGGAATAGACGATATCGAACCTCATTTATGTATTCCTTGTAACCGGGAAGTTCTTTTTGTAGCGCTTGATCTTCCAGATAGGTTCTTAAAATAAAAAGCAAGATAATTAGCACTGAGAAAATCAATGCATAAAAGGAACCGAGAGCCAGCGGCGTAAAGCTAATCATAAAAATAATCCCCAGGTACATGGGATGCCTTATATATCGATAGGGTCCCGTTTTGACTACATGATGCGCTCGGTCAGCCTGTATCCTGACTACTCTTGAGAGATAAGTATTTTCCCGAAAAGTGAAAAAAATCAATAAAGCAACCGGTATATACCCGAAAAATCCCACCCATTTAAATATCACTGGCATTGATGTCCATTTAAAGCGGACTGCATCAAAACCACAGACAATGAACATGAAAACTAGTAAAATACCATAAATAAAAAGAATGATTTTATCCCATGACTTCGCATCTTTGTTTTGCGATGTTCTTTCTTTTAAAAGTTCTGGATTATTAATTTTCAACCAAATCGTAAAAAAGGCACCATACAACAAAAAGAAAAGAATTAATAACCACGCTTCCAGCCAATAGAATGTCCCCGCAGAACCAAAGAATAAGACGAATATAATGATTATATAAGCTAAAATCTTAGTAATCAATTTGAAAGCTTTAATAAATTTCTGATTTTTAGCATCATTCATTATCTTCTCTATCCCTTATTTAATAATTTATTTTTTATGAAAAACAGGGGGACGGTTCTTTGTTTCATGTCCTTAAGATTTTATTTTGCGAAAATCCGGTCAATCTGGATAATTGCCATAATGAACTGCATCGAGTTCTTTTAAATATTTAAAAATCCCGGTTTGTATTTGTGAGTGCACACGGATTTGCAAAAATATCAATAAATTTTCAATAACCATCATCTACAAATATTTTTTCTGGTGTATACCTCTTATATTTTTCTTTATTTTACTATTACTTATTCTTCTTGTTTCCCCGGGCATAAAAATCATCCCAGTATAAGTTTATTGTATTAACGGTAATAGAGGATCGTCAAACAAAGAATTGTCCTCTTGTTTTATTCAAGTTTTTTCATATATCCGCTGATGAGAAATAAAATACCAAGTATGATTAATGGAATCGAAATAACAAAAAGGACAAAAGGATTCTTCGGATCACGAAAAAAGAAAATGCTAAATACGCCCATTAAAAAAATCAATAATCCGCCCAACATTTCCCATCTAAAAGCGATATAAGCAAATATTAATAATATGAGCCAGGGCAAAGCATTAGGAGAATTATAAATAATGCCGGTTATTCCGCCTCCCAACCTGTCCGCACCGGATAATAAGGAAAATATGAAAAGTAAGATTCCCAGGATTAAAATGCCCGTACGTGCAAAATATCGAAAAACTTTTTCAATTATGATTCTCTTTTTCTTTTTCATTTTTTTAGTCTCCTATGTCGAGTAGAGGCATCAGGTCTCAATATTTTACACTTATACATATCCCATAGAAGCACCAGTGTAGCAATAATTGCGCCCCACCATGCTGCTAAATCAGTTATTTTCATATTGTCTTTTTCCTCACCGCTATTTACTATAGTAGCGCCTTTAATTTAATAAAAACACACCTTATTTTTTTATGGTTTAATCTTCCCTTTTACGAAGCCATCCTTTAGGACGTCTATCTATAGTAATACCTAAAGCCTCAACTATCGGGTTAAGAAACTTCTCAGGTCCTATAGATTGTCACGGTAGGACAGCCAGTTACCTGACTGCCCCCGCACAGATCCCAGCGTGCGGAACTACCGCACTGGGCTCTTCAGAAATACTCGCTTCCGTAAAAGACAAATTAGTATTGCCTTCTTTGCTA
>Ga0265595_1001719_pt1 | contig 16208 bp, 13 predicted proteins | sample saktaG_15_FD_190148 | JGI IMG/M metagenome (GOLD analysis project Ga0265595, IMG submission 190148) | Saline water microbial communities from Sakinaw Lake, British Columbia, Canada - sak_2013_06_06_50m | ecosystem: Environmental > Aquatic > Non-marine Saline and Alkaline > Saline ... | reverse complement strand
TTCGTATCCTCCAAATACTTCTTATCAGGAAGAGAATAAAACTCTCCCAAAACAGTTCTCTTGCCCCTCTTCCAATCATAAAGAATAAGTTTTCTATAGTGTCTCGAATTGGGATAAGTGTCAGTTATCAAATATCTCCCATCTTTAGAAAAGCTCATATGCCCGTCGTCATTATAAACATCAATCTTCCTCATCTCCTTCGACAAATCCTTCAATAAAAAATATCCAACCGGTAGCACCCTCTTTCTTATCGACCTCGGAACAACACTCCGATAAACCGGGCGAACCCAATTAATCAAAAATTTTGAAAAATTATTCCCGCTCCGAATATTCCCAAACTTTTCAGAAACGCTACAAAACATCAAAATCTCCTCCGAACTCTTCCAGCAAAAATGAGAATAAAATCCGCTGTCCGGGAACATGAACAAATCTTTCCCATCAATCCCAACAGAAAAAAATCTCGAATGAAACAGCCCTCCATCTATTTCCCACCGATGCAAAAAACAAAACCTATCCCCCGACGGGTTAAACACCGGTTGATCAATCCAATGCCTCCCCTTGTCCATTGACTTCAGATTTTTATAATTGTACAAATCACTCAGTTTAACAATTAATTTTCTTTTGTTATTTTTAAGATTAATCAAATAAACCCCTTCGTCCTTCGAAATCTTCCCAGTAAAATCTTCAATCAAACCACCAGCATAACCATAACCCGTCCTAACGCTATTCAATTTCTCAAAACTTACACTAAGTGCATACTCCCCCGACGGATGAACATCATAAATCGGATAAGGCACAACCTTCTCTTTCAAAGTTTCAACATCAAGAATTCTAGAAACAAATTTCCCATCCTTCCTATCATTAAAAATAATTTCCTTATCAAACCCCGTCGGCATCCATTGCATCATACACCCTTGCTGCCAATTCCAAGCCCGAGTCTCAGCAATCTTTTTTTTAGACTTGTTCTTAAAATCAATCAACATAATATTAGCAGAATCATTCTCTCTCGGATGCCTATCTATAAAGCCAACCTCCAAACAAACAGCATACCGCCCACCCTTACTCCAAGGTGACTTCCCAAAATATCCAAAAAAATAATGACCACCACTATCAACAAGTTTTTTTATTTTAATTTTTTTATTCAAAACATATTTTTTCATTTTTCTTTTACAACCCACCAATCAGTCCTACTTACTTTTGGCTTCAATTTAAATTTCGAGCAAAATTCAAAAAAAGCTCTCGCGACACCATAATCATCATAAGAATTTGTTATATCATGCCCAGCCATGATCCCACCACTTTTCAACTTGCTCCAATAATTAAACATATCTTTTTTTGCCTGCTCATAAGAATGGTCGCCATCAACATATATAAAATCAACCAACTCTTTGATGTCATCAGCAGCATCATCAGAAAACTTTTTTATTTTAATAAATGGTTTATTTTTTAATCTTTTTCCCATTTCAATTTCTGCCATAGACAAAACTTTTTGGGTCACCTTCGGAGAATTATTTCTATAACTCTTTGTTTCCAGCCATGGATCAATAACATACAATAATTTAATATTCAAATGTTTAAATAAATCTTCTGCGTGAATCCCTTTATATGTCCCAACTTCAACAACAGTAACGGGGTTACCCTTAAAATATTTCTTAGCAAATCTCACAGAATGCCTCGGAGAAGACCTAACGATGGACACGCCAAAAACATTACCCAATATATTTGCCACGTAATTTAATCTCATCATCACAAACATAATCCAAAGCTTTTAAAGTTGCCTTAATATCCTCATCAAAATTCCATTTAGAAACAATCCTTAAAGATTCCTTCCCCATGTCTTTCATTCTCTTCTTGTCGGAAATAATTTTTATCATACATTTAGATAATTCTTCAATATTGCTCTTTTTGCAAACAAAACCATTCTTCTCATTCTTAACTAAATCAAAAGCAGTCCCAACCCCATCAGAAACAATCACAGGCAAAGAAAAATTCATCGCCTCATTCAGCGCTTTCGGTGAAGGATCAGAAACAGAAGCGATAACAAAAATATCAGCGACGGAATAATACTCCGCAACTTTGTCGTAATTATGTTCAAATTTAAAAAATTTAACATTCTCAACCCGATTGTCTTCAATATACCTTTGAATCTTTTTTTTATCCAGCCCCTCTCCTAAATAAATTAAATAATTTTTATCCCCGCCTAATTTTTCAAATGCCTTCAACAAACCAAAAGAATTCTTCCTCGCATCAATTGTTCCCACTGAAAGAAAAACATTTGCATCCTCAGGAATTCTCAACTTCTTTCTGACTTTTTTTTTATCCACCCCCTTAGCCAATTCGCGATAAAGTTTATTATCAACAGCACACGGATGTAAAAACAATTTCTCCGACAGCACGCCGAAACTTTCATAAAATTTTTTATTTTTAGTATAACTACACAAAAAAGCTTGAGGGATTTTAAACAAAATCTTATAAAGAAATTTCTTAAAAAAAACTTTCAACTTCCCTCCAGAAATCTCATTTATCTCTTCCCTAAAAATCACTGGCGTTCCACTCAACAATGCGCCAAGATAAGCAAGTTTTTTACCAAAGGAAGAATAACCATAGAGAATAACAGCGTCGTAATTCCCATTTACTATCTCCCAAATAATTCCAAAATTCCACAATCGATATGGAGGCAACTTCTTTGTAAAAGGGCAATAGTTCCTCAACAAACGATATTCAAACCCAGATAAATCAAGATTAAACCCATTATTTTTTTTGGTTTCGTACTGATACCTTTTTGAACAATCATCCATCGTAAAAAAATAAACCACAGAATCAATCTGTTTATTCTCAAAAAATTTTCTATGTAAAGGAACCCTGAAATGAATAGGGTTGTCATCTACAACAGCAACCTTATATTTTCTCATTCCCTTGAAAAACGAAAACAATTTAAAAACATTGTTATAAATAAAAACATGATACACGAAAACCTCAAAAAAATATACCTCATACTTCCACCAAAGCTTGCGAAATTTGCAAAAAATTTTTACTATAACGAATTTAATAAGACAATGTGGATGCCAAGAAACATTTTAGTGTCAACCCTAAGGCCATTCCTCGAAAGCGGAAAAATTGACAACATAAATATATTAGAGCAAAAATTTTACTCACAAAGCGGAGAAGATGGAATCATAAAAACAATTTTCAATAAAATAAAAACAACAAATAAATTCTGTATAGAATTCGGAATACACTCAGACCAAGGAAACACAATTTATCTAAAAAAGAAAAAATGGAAATGTCTTTGGATGGACGGGAATGGCGATGGCAAATTAATAAAAAAAGAATTCATAACAGCAGAAAATATAGAATCAATTTTCAAAAAATATAATGCCCCAAGAGAACCAGACTTACTTTCAATTGATATTGATTCAAACGATTATTGGATTTGGAAAGCAATTAAAAACTACAAGCCACGCGTCATCGTAATCGAATATAATTCCAGTATACCACCAACAGAAAGTAAGGCAATAAAATACGACACAAATTTTAAGTTTGATAAAACTGATTACTATGGTGGGAGTCTACTCGCAATGCAAAAACTTGGGAAAGAAAAAGACTATACCCTCATCGCTTGCAATAGAATCGGAGTAAACGCATTTTTCATAAGAAACGATTTGATAAAAAACAATTTCAAAATAAAAAACATAAAACAAATTTACAGGCCCCCAAAATACGGTCTAAGAGTAAATGGTAAGCCAATAGGATACCCAAAAAGTAAAAAACAAATGATTAATATATAATATTATAAATAATTTTCAAAAACTTCTTCTTATAATTTTCAACTTCATAATTCTTCAAAAATCTTTTCCTCCCTAATCCCCCCATCTTCTCTCTCAACTTCCTATTTCTTAATTTTGAAACACAATCGGCAATCTCCGACGGAGAATTTTCTTTTAACACGAAACCAGTTTCCCCATCCTGAATAATTTTCGGAATCGACGCAATACCATTCGCAATTACCGGAAGCCCAAACATCATCCCCTCGATAATAACCCGCCCAAATGTCTCAAGTTTATATTCTGTCGGGAAAACCAAAACATCAGATTTCTTCAAAATTCTATTCTTCTTGTTATTAATTTTTACACCTAAATAATTTACAAAACCAGACAAGGAATTTTTCTTAACAAAAGAATAAAATTTTTCCTCATCTTTTGAATCTGACCATGCTCCAACAAGATTACATTCAAAATTAAAATTATTATTCTTCAAAATCCTACACGCCTCCAATAATTTAAACCAACCCTTACTTTCATCCATATTAGACAAAAACAAAATTCTAAATTTATCATTTTTACGACGAGAAACAATAATTTTTTCAAATTCTTTATTCGAAACTTCATTTTTTATAGCATTAGGTAAAACAAAAATTTTCTCATCTGGGATCAAATCCCCCAAGTCTTCTTTCAAGCATTCATCTAGAACAATCGCCATTTCTTTTCTAAAAATTCCTTCATACATTTTTCTACCAAGGGAACTATCCCAATCGATCATCCGGCTCCGAACATGAAACAAAATTTTTCCATTATAATATCTTTTAATTTTTCTTACAAATAAATAGTCTCTAATTAATCCAAAGCTCGTCGTGGCTGGAACAAAATAAACTAAATCTGGTTTAAAATTTTTCAATTCAAAAAGAAGGTTTTTTATCGTATTAAAAAAGCTAAAAATCTTTTTCCACTTCGGAACAAGAACATTCATCTCAGTTGCAAAATTCAACTTAATATTTCTAACTTCAAATTTTTTCGATTGCTTCAAAATATCAAGACACATCTCACTAGACATTGCAGCACCATAATGCGGCGGAGGCAATGGGCTTAAAAACAAAATTCTTTTCTTTTTTATCATATTATTAACAAGGCTATTACATCCACAAGTCAAAGACCTTTATAAGTTTTATATAGTCAAAATTTAATGATAAAAATATTTGTTATTTCATTCGTTAAAATAATTATTTCCCAAAATAATTTTTATTATATTGTTTACCGGAATGTTTAAATAATGAAAATCACTGAAAAATATTATGGAAAAAAGAAACATCTGGACAGAACAAACGGAGAAACTCCAAATTCACGAAGACGAAAGGGGGAAAATCGCAGACCTCTTTTATAAGAATCCCATAGAACATATATCAATCTTAACAACCAATGCTGGGGCAATTAGAGGAAACCATTATCACAAAAATACAGTACAACATATTTTTTTAATTAAAGGATCTCTAGAATATTGGTATAAACCAATAAATTCCGACGAAGAAGTAAGAATGACTAAGGTTGTCCCTGGAGATATTATCACCTCTTCCTCAAACGAAATACATGCAATAAAAGCGTCAGAAGACTCAGAATTCCTTGCTTTAGCTGAAGGAGTTAGGGGAGGAGCAGACTATGAAACAGATACATTCAGAGTAGACTCAATTATCCCAGAAGACAAATAAAAATTTCCCACCATTTATTTCAACTTATTTTTCTGACACCAAGAAACTACTTCACTCAATCCTTTTTCCATCGGAACATACTCCATATCACCAAGAGATTCCTTAAGCCTGGAGACATCAAAACACCTTTTTAATGCTCCCTCTGGCTTTGTCGAATCCCAAGACACAACACCATTATATTCCATCAATCTCGAAATTTCATCTACAATATCTTTTATGGGCGTGCAGATTCCCGTGCCAAGATTTAGAGGTTCTTTAGAATCGTACTTTTCTATTGCCGCAATAATCAGCTTCGCCGCATCTTTAACATACAAAAATTCTCTTGACGCTTTCCCAGAGCCCCACACCTCTACTACGCGAAGATTTTCTTTTACTGCATTTGAGAATCGAGTAATCAACGAAGGAATAATATGAGATTTTTCCGGCTCAAAATTATCTCCAGGGCCATAAAGATTAGCAGGAATCAAAAATATAGAATTAAAATTAAATTCTTTTCTATAATATTGAGATTGTGCCAAAAGCGCTCTATTAAACAAACCATACGAATCTGCAGTCTTTTCAGGATATCCATCCCAAATAGAATCTTCCCTCAAAGGAATCTCAGCAGAAGACGGATACATCACCCCGCTCCCAACAAAAACAAATTTTTCAACATTATTCAATCTCGATTGTTCTATCATATTCATTCCCATGATAAGATTATCATAAAATACCGTCCCTGGATGTTCACTATAGAATCCAATTCCCCCAGTATGAGCCGCTAAATGTATAACAACATCCGCAGGAAACTCCTTAAACATCCTCTCTACATCCTGGACCTTCTTTAAATCATAATCTTTTTTTCTTGGGACAAAAATATTATCCACACTCACGCCCCTTTCCAAAAGCCCATGTACAACATGAATTCCCAAAAATCCCGCACCACCAGTTACAATAATTCTCTTATCGGTCAAATCGTCAGAATGTATCCTCGGACTTGGCAAAAGAGTGATAAACTTTCCACCCCTTCTCTTAAAATCATTATTATTCTTCATTATCTCAGAAGCAAAATTCCATGCAAAAATCACCCCATAATCAGGATTATCTTCTTTCATTTTTCCTTCTTCCACAACGGGTATATGCATCCCTGGCGTAAAACGCCCTACTTTAATTTTAGATTTTTCAGCCATATAATCAATAAAGTTTTCATCAATCCTACAATAATTCAAAATAGTATTCCCCTTCGCCGGAGCACTTATCCCAATCACTTTTTTGCCCCGTCTTTTAAGCAAATTCAACAGATTCAAAATTTCTTCCTTATTCTTTTTTACTTTCATAGCAAAATCATTTAATTTTTTTTCGGAATAAATTTCCTTCTCATTCTCTAAATCAATTAACTTTTGCACATTTCCCGAAATCTCTCTTTTACCTTCCTTGCACACAAAAACCCGAATAGACTTACCATGAATTTCACTTCTTTCAACATTAAACAAATCCATACCATACTTCTTAAAAAACAAAATCAACGGTTTAACAGATAAGTATTCAAGATGCTCCAGATATATAGTATCATACTCAAGATTATCAAAAAGGTCCACTAAATAAGGAGCCTCAATAATAAGAATCCCCTCATCGGAAAGAAGTATACCAATAGTTTTCATAAAATCTTTTTTATCATCAATATGAGCAAAAACATTAGTTGCAGAAACAACTTTCGCTCTTCCTTTTTCGCGAACAATCTTATTCGCAACATCCGAATTTATCAAAGTCTCCCATGTTTCTATTCCCTTCTCATTCGCAATTTTTACAATTTTAGGAGCAGGATCAATTCCCAAAACATTCAAGCCATTATTTTTAAATCCCTCAAGCAATACGCCAACATTACTGCCAATGTCCACCACCAAATCCCCATTACCAAAGCCAAATTCCCTCGAAATAGAATCCGCCATAGAAAAAAAATGATTCCGCCCCGTTTCAGTTATAGAAGATTCGTAAATATAATTATTGCCATATAACACTTTAGGATTCACAGCATACCCAAGCTGCGTCAAACCACAATTCTTACATTGAACCACCCTTAAAGGAAAAAATAACTCGGGCTCATCCTTTTCCTCTTTGGTCAAAAAAAAATCCGAAGGAGGAGCATGCCCAAGATTCAAAAACTCGTAAAGACACTTGGAATCACACATTCTACAACAAGTTATCTTTCTTCCAAGTTCCATATTACCCAATAAAAAATAAAAAAATAATCCTATTTAAATATTTAGGTGCAAACTCACCAATTTAGCGTCTAAAAATTAAATCCCAAATTCCGTTAAATAAACATATCCTCTACCTCATAAAACTTTATAAGTTAAAAATAGTATAATCCAACATGGAAAATTTCCAAAAATCAGAAATTATTAAACAAGACGATAATTATTTTATTAAAATTCTTCGCAAAAAAGGATACGAAATTAATGTACCAAAAAAGAAAAAGGCCCTCATAACAGGAATAACCGGACAAGACGGCTCTTACTTAGCGGAGTTCCTCTTGGGAAAAGGATACGAAGTTCACGGCATAATAAGAAGGAGTAGTTGCCTAAATCGTTTTAGAATAGAACATCTAATCAAAGATAAAGAAATTTTTTTCAAAAAATTCTTTTTGCATTACGGAGACATGACAGACTCAATATCATTAGCAAACATTATTCACGAAATCATGCCGGATGAAATATACAATCTTGCAGCCCAAAGCCACGTAAAAATATCCTTTGAAATTCCAGAAATAACAGGAAATGCCGACGCCCTAGGTCCATTAAAACTTTTAGAAACAGTAAAAAACTTAGGCTTAGCTAATAAAACGAAAATATATCAAGCCTCAACATCAGAACTATACGGCAAAGCTATTGAAACTCCGCAAAATGAAACAACACCATTCTATCCATGTAGCCCATATGGAGTTGCAAAACTATACGGATTTTGGATCATTAAAAATTATCGCGAAGCATACAATATGTTTGCTTGTAATGGAATATTATTTAATCATGAAAGTGAAAGAAGAGGGATAAACTTTGTAACTAGAAAAATAACATTAGGATTGGCAAAAATAAAGGTAGGGCAAGAAGAATATTTAGAGTTAGGGAATATCAATTCCAAAAGAGACTGGGGCCATGCAAAAGAATACGTTGAAGCAATGTGGTTAATGATGCAACAAGAAAAGCCAGAAGATTTTGTTATTGCAACAGGAGAAACACATACAATAAGAGAATTCGTTAAATTAGCTGCAACTGAGCTAGGGTTTGATGTTGAGTGGAAAGGCTCAGGAGTAAATGAAATAGGAGTAGACAGGAATACAGGAAAGACAATTATTAAAATTAATCCAAAGTATTTTAGACCAGTAGAAGTAGATGTTTTAATCGGAGACGCAACAAAAGCAAAGGAAAAATTAAATTGGGAACCAAAAACAAAGTTTAAAGAATTGGTAAAATTAATGGTAAAAAGTGACTACGAGATGATATTGAACGATAAAATACATCCCTATTAATCATTATTTTCTTTTCGCCAACCCAAACTTAAGAATTAAATCTTTTACCTTCCTTTTTAGCCCAAGCATTTTTAGAATCTCAATCCCAAAACTCCTAAGCGCAGGGAATCTCTGCTTGTCAAAATAATCATGAGATGCTATATAACTATAACCCAAAATTCTAAATAAACTTCTCCAAAAAGGACCGCCATAAGGAAAGTCAATAAACCGTATCTTTCTTATTTTTATTTTATCGGGATAATATTTTAACATATAATTAAGATATAAATCTTCCTCTGAAAATCCAGACTCAGTACTCATGTCAATATTATCCATAATTTCTTTCCAAAATACCTTCTCCCCACTTTTAAATTTAAAATCAAGTAATTCATCCACATACTTTCTTTGAAACATCATATGATGAACAGTCCCAGAAAGAGAAGAAATTTGTTTCCCAAATCCAAAAACCCTTTCCAAAATTTCATAATAGGGCTCATGATAACCAACCTCAAAATTATATAACGGCTTATCTCCTTTAAAAAAAGTAGTCTTTTTGATAAAAGTCAAATCAGCATCAACAATTAAGAGATTATTCAATACCTTCTCCCCCATGATTCTAAAAAAATACAACTTAAGAAATTGCTGAAAATACCATCCAGCTCTCCCGTTTGGGGCATACTCACCAATAGTTTTTTTATCAAAAGGGAAAAGTTTCTCATCAACAAAGGTAATATCTTTTTCATATGGGAAATAATCCTCTTTACTTAAAACAAAAATTTTACGATAACCCAAAATATTTTCTCTCGCATGCGCAATATGACCCATCAAGGCACCCTTATCTTTTTCATGACAAAGAAATAAAATATCAAATTTTTCATCTTTAGATTTTTTCATCTCAGTGCTCCCGCGGCCACCCTATAAATTCTCCCCAACTTCTTATTCCTAACCACAATAGAAAACTTCCCATTAACAACATCTCTAAAAGAAGCCCGACTCATCTTCTTCAAAAGTTTTTTATCCCCAATCAATTTCTCAACAGCTTCAACAAATCTATCAACAATGCTATCATCAAACTTCCCATGAAACCCATTAATCCCGAGATTGTCGACGACAAATCCATTAACCCTATCAGAAACCGTTTCATCTATGGTATGCGTAGACATTGTTCTCATCGCAACAACCGGAAGTCCAAAACTCTTAGCTTCCAAAATTGCAAAACCAAAAGTATCAGAGAAAGTCGGATACAAAAAAATATCAGCAAAAGGATAAAACTTCTCAAATAATTCATCCTTAGGGACTAACCCTACAAACCTAATTCTTTTATTCCCAGAATATAAATCCAAAAATTTATTTGGCACATCAGAAACCATAACCCCCTCAACATTTGAATATTTCTTCATCAACTCATTAATAACTCTTAGCGCAACTTCCCCCCCCTTTATTCCAAAATCTCTCCCAACAAACAAAATTCTAAATTTCCTACTCTTTCTCTTTGCTTTCTTTTGCGGTTTAATCGCAGGATAAACAACCTCAATCTTATTTTTGATTTCGGGAAACTCTCTTATAATATTGTTTTTGGTCCACTCACTCCATGCTATAATTTTCTTACAATAACCAGAACAAAGATACTCCCTAACTTTATCTTTAGCCCTCACATTAAAATTTTTTATAAATTTCCCATCAATAATTTTAACTTTACATTTGGCACAACTTCCCCACCAAAAATGTCCAACATGCTCCAAGTCGGCAATCCAAGGACCTCTATTTTTACTCATACAATTCACACAATGTATAACATCAACCCCCTCGACATTACTATAATAAACATTCACAAAAGACAAATTAAAAAATCTCAAAATCTTCTTAATAAATTGCTTAAGCCAAAAAGATTTCCCAAATTTTCCAACACCAACCAACCCAGCCTCCCCCTTTTCAACATATTCAACATTATCAGGCACACCCTCTCTTAAATATTTATAATAAGAAGAATCCAAAATCCCAAACGGCTTCTGCAGATAAACCTTTATCCCCCTCATTTTAAAACTTCCAACTTAAATTGAATCTCAGATGCCGTCAAAATCCCCGCAAAAAACTTACAATAAAACATATGATTAAGATTTATCAACGGATTAAAAATCCAATTCAATCTACGAACCCTCCCTACGCCATAATTAATTTTGACATTATTCACCTTAAACAAAGTTTTCCTTGCTCCAACCTCATGAGAATAAATACCAATACGGGAATCGGCATCAAAATAATCAAAACTAAAAGGACTAAAGGATCTAACATGTGTCGAATCACTATTCTGCTCACAAGACAAATAAAAAGGAACCTTAATTATTATTTTTGCACCTTTTTTACAAACCCTATAAAATTCATGCATTAGGGGAATAAAATTCCTAATATGCTCCAAAACATGTTCAATCAAAATTTCATCGACGGTATCATCCTTAAATGGCAATTTCTTTTCCAAATCCAAAATTTTATCTGGACGAACATCCCTAGAAATATCACAATTAAGATACCCCTTCAATTTATTCCGCCCACAGCCTAAATGCAACTTCACCCTCCAAACCTCCAATCCATTCCACCAAATTCCCCAAACGAATCCAAAAACTCCGAATAAACAGGAACATCTTCAGAAATATCGCTAACATCCCAAATTTTTATCGGACCCCTAAACCCCTGATAATAAACAAAATCACCAATAGAGATGCCCTGACTCTTTAAACTCTCAATAACAACATCGTCCTCAACATGCACAACCTCCAGCGTAGGATAATTTCCAAAAGCATCGTCCATTAAAAATAACTGCGCGAACAAACTCTTAGAAACCTTCTGAGACAAATAAATAGCAGCCCCCAATCGATTCACACCATTTCCATCAACCGAAGGAATTATATCAATAACAACATCAAGCCCGCTCCCATAATCAATCAACTGCCCATTAACATAAGCATACCTAACAGGAATCCGAGTCTGAACATTATTATAAATATAAACAGCTTCGGGTTGCCCCAAAGAATTCCCATTCAATTCAACAAGAACTGCAATAAGAGCTGCTTTTCCAGACGGTAAAAATATATTTTTCCCATTTTGATTATAAACAATATCTTCAAACAAATAAGAACCCCCACCATAAACAATCATAGTCCCATTAGCAGTTTCTTTAGTTTGTGTCGCATCGGCCAACATCACCGGAATCGCAGCATACCTATCCATATCATCACTTCCATTCCCCCCCCCAATAATTGAATACGCAGGATATTTCCCCAAGTCCGACTGGTCAATCAAAAGATAACTAATATTTGCAGTTTTGAAAAAACTAAGTGCAGTTTCGGGGATCGGAGTCGTCAAAACATACCGCCCTATCTTATGATCACCATTAAATGCTCCTTGAGCATGACCACCGTCGGCAATAGTGGGCCTTTCTCCAAGAGTTTGAACCCAATAACCATAATCCCACCAATGCGCAAAAATACCATTCTCAGAAGTATTTTCTCTAACCCAAGCCATCGCTCTCTGCCACTGCTGATCTGCCGAAGGCCCAATATATTGAGCCTGTGAAGAAGTAGAACCATAATAAGAATAAATAATAAAAGCAGGAGCCACAATAGAAATTATCAAAAGTCCAATAACAACAACTTTCAATATTTCATCCTTCTTTCCCTTTCTAAAATATCTAAAAATCATAACCACAAAATACGAAGCACAAAGAGCCATAAACGGAGCAATCACAAAAAACAACCGAGTCGTAGATCTCCCGACGACAAGCATCATAAAAGCCCACGAAAATAAAACAAGAATAGTGGGCTCAACCTCAAAACGATTTTTAAAATATACTTTAAAAAATAAATAACCAAAAAGAATCAACCCGCTCAAATAAAACAACCCACTCAAACTAAAAATTCCAGCACCATTCAAAATAGAATCTGGCGAAATCCGACTAAACAAAATCCCACAAAACATAAACAAAATCCCAAACAAAACCAAAAACTTATTTTTCACAGATTTAATATTTTTAACAAACCCAATTCCTATAAAAACAATTCCTGCTAAAAATAAAGCAAACATAGGCTTACCAGAATCAGCAATCCAACTAGACAAGTAGGGCTGAGCATTCTCAGCGACGGTAGATTCCAATCTCGAACTTCCCCAAAGCGGATTAAGCAACCGATTTAAAATTTCCCACAAAAGTCCAAAAAAATTCTTTCCGACAAACGGAAGCGCAACAATTCCCAAAACAGCAAGAATACCTGCAGAATAAAGCACGCGATATTTCTCATCGTAAAAACGAGTCTTAATTTTTTTCTCAAAAGAAATAAGGATTCTATCTAAAATAATAAACCCGAGGACAGCAGAACTAATTATCCCAGTAGACCCAATCATAAATTTATTAACAACCTCGCCAACACCAAACCCAAATAAAACAGAAAACACAACACTAAAAAACATCCATACAAAATAAAATAAAATCCCAACGTCTTTCAAAACACTTTTCTCATCTTTCATTTTAATTATCCAAAAAAGCAAAAATCCAATAGGAATAATCATAAACGCAAAAACAGCGACGCCAGTCCACGTCGCAATAGTAAGCGCAGTAAACAAACCAACAAGAACTCCGGCAACTCCCGCCCCAACATAATTTTTATTTTTCAACTTATCAAGATACTTAACAGCAAAAACAAAACTAATCATCATCGTAAAAAATCCAATCATACCAATCGCCTCATGGTCCGCAAATCCAGCCATAGTCCTATAGAGATAAGACGGACTAAATGCCAAAAACGTCGATGCCAAAACACCCGCAAATTTAGAATTAGTCAAAATATAAACCAAAACAAAAAACAAAATCAGCCCAATCCCATAAAACAAGACAGGAGAAAAAATATCAACTTCCACTAAAGTATAATTACCAAAAACATTAGAAATTTTCCACAACCCAACGATAACCCGTGGCATAATTTCAGAAGACCATGCCACACCAAGCCCCCCAATTCTCATCGCATCAACAGACGGCAAACCCCCATTACCCTCCACAATTGTTTCAGCAACTCTTAAAAAATAAAATGGGTCAAGTGCCAATGGGATCTTCTCCCCAGTCGTAGAATCAGTCAACAAATCCCAATTAGAAAGCCGAATAGAAGAACTCAAAAATAAAACAATTAAAAATACAATAACCGTCGCCACCCACTGATACCTCTTATTCGATACAATTTCTAAAAAATATTTTTTCATATCTTTATATCCCATAAAAATAAATATGCTTTCTCGTTTAAAAACATTCTCACAGCATCAAAAATGCAATCAAAATAAATAAAATTTGAAACGCGTGAATTAAATAAGTAACTTTCTTCTCCGTCGCTCCACTCCCCAAAATCCAAATCGCCAAATGTTCAAGCCCATAAATTTTATCATAAGGTAATTTTATCTTCCTGTTTTTAGTAGGAACCCCAAATGACTGTTTTTTCAATCCACCACGAACTTTCAAAATAACCTCAATAATATACGGAATAAAAACAACAAAAGCAATTTTCTCAAAATTCCCAAGAATAGCCATCCCAGCAATTAACGCCCCAATTACATAAGTTACAATATCACCCGGAAAAACAGAGGCAGGAGTTTTATTAAAAATATAAAATCCAATCAACGCCCCAACCATACAAAGCCCAACAATCCCAAGCCAAGCCGACCCAGTAGCATAAGCAACAAACGAAAAAAATCCTAAAATTAAAATACCTTGCCCAGCTTCAAGCCCATTAAACCCAGCCAAAAAATTATAAGTTGTAGAAACACCGACGACAGCCAACGGAATCAAAACAAGTGGATATAAAATTCCAAAATTAACAGCACCCAAAAAAGGCACATCCATAAAATGATTCCCAGCATTAATTACAATTAAAGGTATCGACGCTGTTCCCGCAAGTAAAAGCCGAAGTTTGATAGACAATCCTTTATTTTTCCAACCCAACAAATCATCGGTCAATCCAACAAATCCTAAAATTAAAACAACAGTCAGCAACGCAAAAATTTCCAGAGCCTTAATTGTCCCGCTAAAAACAAATGTTTTCAAAGCAAGATAAAACAAAACACCTAACACAAACGCCATAATCACGACAACTCCGCCCGACGCCGCAACATTTTTCGGATGCCCAAATTTATTCATATCCTCCCAAACCATCCCAATCTCGCGACACTTTTTAATCCACTTCGGCAAAACTAAAATTGTCAGCAAAAAACTAATCAACACCGAAATCAAAAACAAATATTCCATTAATTTCTAACCGCCATATTAATTACCATAATTTAATCTGTAAATCACTCCTTAAAAAATTACCTATTTCAAATATCGTGTATAATCAAGTGACATATGTCCCTAGTCTAATATGTGCTTTAGAGTATACAAATCTACTTCGATAAGAAACTTTTCTAATTCTTATGAAGAAAGAAAAAATTATATGAGGTAAGCCGTAAGACGCTTATTCGTTGGAGCAAAAGACTGGCTACAAATAAATGGGACTTAAAAGATGAATCAAGAAAACCAAAAACCATCCATTACAAGATTACTTCTGAAATAGAAAACAAGGTAATTAGGTTAAGAAACAAGACGGGATTTGGAGCTAAGAAGTTGGCGACTTATGTTGATGTTTCTCATCAATCAGTTAATAAAATATTAATGAGAAACAATCTAACAGAACCTCCGAAGAGGAAAAGGAAAAGAAAGAAATATATTCGCTGGCAACGGAAACATGTTAATTCTCTTTGGCAAATGGATTTATCTGAATATAAAATCGAAGGAAGATATTGTTTTTCTGTAATGGATGATTGCTCAAGATATCGAGTTTGTGTAGATGGATTAAAATCTACTTCGACAGATATCATAACGAATATTCTAGATAGGCTAATTAAAACATATGGAAAGCCTAGGGAAATATTAACCGATAATGGTAATGTATTTGGGTGCAAAAGTATTCACTCCAGATTTGATAGATGGTGTCGCAGAAGAGGAATTAAACACATAAGAACTCAGGTCCATAATCCAACAACTCAAGGAAAAATAGAACGAGGATTTGGTACTTTGGCAAGAGATATTAAATATTGCAACGGAGATCCCGAGCTTTACCGATACAGATACAATCATTTTAGACCGCATGAAAGTCTTGATATGAAGACACCTTCTGAAATTTATCACGACTGGTTATATCATAATTGACCTAGGGACATATGTCTGTTGACTGGACA
>Ga0265595_1001707_pt1 | contig 16277 bp, 22 predicted proteins | sample saktaG_15_FD_190148 | JGI IMG/M metagenome (GOLD analysis project Ga0265595, IMG submission 190148) | Saline water microbial communities from Sakinaw Lake, British Columbia, Canada - sak_2013_06_06_50m | ecosystem: Environmental > Aquatic > Non-marine Saline and Alkaline > Saline ... | reverse complement strand
AGCTATGTAACAGAAAAAGAGGTCGACACGGTCATTATCGATTCTGCCTTTGGAGCTTGCAATGGAGATTTAAATGACAACGCAACAGCCAAGGCCTTTTTCCAGGCAGTAGCGTATTTACCGACTACCACTCTTATCCTTCACCACACAGCCAAGGGGCTGAAAAGAACCGACGACAAGACAGCCTACGGATCGGCTTACTTTAACAACGCCGTGCGATCAAGATGGGAGATAGTGCCCGACTCCGAACCGGATAACCCCACGCTTAAATTGGCACTGTTCAACCGCAAGTCTAACGACTCCATGCTGCATAAACCCATCGGTATGGAGATAGATTTCGTCGATCCCTACGGCCCTGTTACCTTCAAACCTGCCGAGATAGCCGGTAACTCCACTTTCGAAGACAGGATGCCGGTAACCAAGCAGAGGATAGCCAACATCCTAAAGCGCGGGCCGATCATAACAAACGATATAGCCAAGGAATTGAACAAAAGCTATCACTCCGTGGCAACCAGACTGAATGAAATGAGGAAAGAGGGCAAAGTCTTAAGAATGCCAGACGGATCATGGGGGTTAGTCCATGTCGGAAATTAAAGGTTACGGGTTGATGTTACGGGTGATTACGGGTGGTTACGGCCGTAACTTTGGGGGTTACGGGTGCCGTAACCTTCTATGGCTAAGTAGCTTCAGTTACGGGCGTAACCGTTTACCCGTAACCCGTAACTCGCGGGGAGTATTAATAATATCTTTAGATATTATTAAATACCACGAGAGGGCGTAACTTGGGATTAAAAAGAGATTTTAGAGTATCAACGATCATTAAAAAGTTTGGAAAGTGGGTAGTCACCACATATGGCGTTGAGTGTTTAGTGCGTTATTACCCGATAAAGAAGTCCAGGCTAAATGAAAATTGGGTTGAGCACATGACCGAGAAAAGATGGATGACCCAGCAAGACTTGTCCGACCTTGAAAGTGCGTTGAATTACGCGAAGACACACTTTAAGAAATAGCTATGCTTAAAGCTCTTTATTCCGACCCCTGGGTAGACGTCTTCAACGGTAACTGCCTGGATATCCTGACAGAGTTACCGGCTGAAAGCGTGCAGGCTTGCGTTACTTCACCGCCTTACTGGGGACTTAGACGTTATGATGGCCAGCAGGATTATATCTGGGGCAATCATAGCGGCTGCGAGCATGAATGGACTGACAAATCCTATGTCCGCAATGACGACCAAACAGCCGGTGTTAAGCAAAAGACTAATGCGGGTAGAGTTGATAGGGACGTGCCTATTCAGCATCATCAGTGCCTCAAATGCCAGGCATGGAAGGGAGCTTACGGCCTGGAGCCGGCGCCTGAGATGTACATCGAACACACTGTCGAGATACTCCGGGCAATAAAGCGCGTGCTGAAAAAAGACGGCATTGTCTGGTGGAACGTCGGGGACAGCTATGCCGGCAGCGGCAAGGCCGGCAACAATCCTGATTACTTTGGAAAGCACAAAGAGTTCGGCAAGCCATCAAGCCACATTGAGAGATTCGGATTATCGGGCATTGTACCTAGGGGATTGAAACCCAAAGACCTGTGCTTGATTCCTTTCAGAGTAGCCATTGCCGCTCAACAGGATGGCTGGTATGTGCGCTCCGTGATCATCTGGAGCAAGCCCAATCCAATGCCGGAATCAGTCAAAGACCGGCCTACAGAATCACACGAATTTATCCTCATGCTCACTAAAAGCCACAAATACTACTTCGACATGGAAGCTGTCAGAGAGCCGGCACGAGATTGGGGAGACCGTGACCGCGCAAAGTACAGGATGGGTACCGATGATCCGCTGCTCAAGCATCACGGCCTGGTTAAGGGTGACTTTGCTTCAATAGGCCGCAACATCCGGTCCGTGTGGGAAATAACCACGCATAGATATTCCGGCGCCCACTTTGCTACTTTTCCTGAAGAGATCCCAAAGCGCTGCATATTGGCTTCCACCAAACCGTCTGATGTTGTGCTTGATCCCTTTGGAGGCAGCGGCACGACTGGAAAGGTAGCTAAACAACTTGGCCGCAAGGCTATCTTGATAGACACATCCGCCAAATACTGTGATATGCAGATTAACCGGATACAAGCGGTATCAATACCGCTGGAGATACATGTTTAACCTGGTGATCATCTTTGAGAGGTTGCCCGATATGAGGTTATCAGTCAATGGGCTATACAAGCTATCTCATTGGGGATCCAGGTCAAGGATTGTAGCCCCGGCTAAAGAAGAGGCCTTTTATCTGGCCAAGGAGGCACTGTCTAAATGCGATTACTGGAAAGCACCAGAGAAGGCACGGATCCATTACGAGTTTTATTCAAAGACCAAGTCGGTCAAGGACATTGAGGGAGGGTTGATCCCGGCCTGTAAACCCTGGGTAGACGGCCTTGTATGGGCCGGCGCCCTGAAGTCCGACAGTGGCTGGTGCTTGTGGATCGGACGGGGTGAACTGCGGACCGCTGACCATAATCAAACAAGATTAATCATCGAGCCTATGGAATGATTCCGAGGAAAATACGACAGCAGGTGTATGACAGAGCTAAAAATCTATGCGAGGTATGCCGCAGCTGCGGTGATTTCCGCGGTCTGGCCATACACCACAAAGTCAAGAGGTCACAAGGTGGTAAACACGAATTGAATAATTTGATCCTGTTGTGCGGCCGGCACCATGCCAAAGAACACGGAATAAAGGAGGTTATTGATGCCTGAATTTATAAGTTGCTGTAACGAACCCAGCCGGTTGACCTGGTTGAGCTTGGTGGCCAGGTTCAAAGTTAAGGCTCGGATCAAAGCTCGAAGAAATATCACACTTAAAGCCAAGATGGAAAGCCCGGAGCAGATAGCGCGCTTAATGACTATTAAGCCGGGATGGAATAGAAGCGATGGGATACAGTAACGAACAAATACAGTTTATACTGGAGCACTATATGGAGTTGGCTTCAGGCAACATGCCTATTGATAAGGCCAAGGAACATCTAAAATCGTCCAGTCCCAGGAACCCGGAGGAGATATTTATCATCTGGAAGGCTGATATCGACCGGGCTATCAGCAGCCTGTGTCCTGAGCATGATCATTGGCACCTGGTGGCAACGGAAATAACACCATCGATGTTATTACACATATCGAGATCAAAGGAATTGAGCAGGATGCAGCGGGATATTGTGAACCTTTGCATAATACGGGACTGCCACGCCCAGGATTGTGAGAGGGCGATCTATTGTGAAAACCAGGGTATTATTACCAGGATGCGCAAGTTTTTAAATGGGAAGTTTAAGAATAGGCCAAAAGACGTAAGTCAGATTTGAGCAACGACCTTCGGGTTATGAGTCTGAGCACGGCTATTTAAAGGTGTTCTTACGTTCATAACAGTACGCATTTCAGTTTTAGATAAACCTTATCTGATCGTAAATATTGACCTGTGCATATTGATATTTAATAGTCCGTTAGCTTTCCTTTGGCTTTTTTCAGATATAAAATAAATATTAGATGAAAAATGTAGTATGAATTAATACAGTAACTTCACCGGCGGGCGTGCCTCCACCTAACAGGAACGCTGTCAAAAGTATTCATCTCCTTAATCGTACTTAAATGTAACGCCTCAATCCAATTTATTGATATTGGTTTATACCCAATAACCTCTACACTAACATTAATAGTCCTTGGTTTGTAATCTCCATTTTTTGTTTTGCTATATCCATTTATGAATGGATAATTGTAAAAATCGTTATTGTGATAATGCCCATGTATCACCCAGCCAGGATAATGCCTCCCATAAAAAGGATTATGTACTAAAAGATATTCACGCTTGGCTGTCTTTAAGATGGTGGTGTATTCGGCGCGAGTTCCAAGATCATGGTTGCCTTTTATGGAAATTAATTTCCCATTAAGTTTTTTATCTCGCCAATACCATCTATTACTATCGCTCCAATCGCCCAAGAAATATACTGTGTCGTCTTTGCGAACAGTATTATTCCAATTATCAACTAAGATTTTATTCATCTCAGCGGTATCATTGAATGGACAACGGCTATAGAACCATTGATCGCCACTAAACCAGCAAGGTCGACTGAATCCACAATGGCGACCTAATCCACGATGGCAACTGAACCAGGGTTCATCAAAATGGGTATCTGATATTAGATATATATCGTGTTGTTGTGGAGAAAGATTATCCATAGATCGTCTGAGTAAGCTCATAATATTATACATTAATTGTTTGAGCAAACTCCCACTATACTCCGTTACCTTTGTTGAAGCCACCTTCTGTTGACCGGGCAAACCAGAAAAAGCCCAGATATCCTCGATTACAGCAGACAGAATTTTGTATAAACGATATTTGAACTCTACCTATATTGCAAGTAAAATATCGACATGCCCTATGCCGTTTTTATTAGTCATTCAGGTAAAGATCATGATGCCGTCTACGAAGCTGCATCTTTCCTAAAGAAAAATGATATTAAATGTTTTACTGATGATGATAATCTGCCCCCCGGAGCTGTGTTCTCCGAGGTAATCGCCACAGCTATAAAGGAAAGCAGCGTATTCTTATTAATATTTTCCTCGAATTCCGACCTCTCTCCCGATGTTCGCAGGGAAGTTGGATTAGCCATAAATATTAATAAGCCAATTATTCCGTTTCGCCTTGAAAAAGTGGAGCCAGATAAATTGGGCTTTCTATTATCTGGAATTAGCTGGATGGATGGCTTTCCTCCCCCTCTTCAGAAACACCTGCCGAAGTTATTAGAAACCATCAGGCATTATTTATTAGCTGATAATACTGTGCCACCTTTGAATCCACCGCTAAACCCTGAACAACCACCTCCTTCAGGTACTGAGCAACCAGCAAAACCTGGTGTATGGTATCCGGTAGATTTTAATAAAGTAAATGATTGGGTTAGAGCCAACATTAACATATGCAACTCCGGGAAATATTTGAGAGGAAAAACATGGATTTACAGAAAGAACCAAGACACTGGTAAATTCGAGAGGAAATTAAAATAATTAAGGCCGATGGCAGAGGTTGAAATGTTTGGCAAAAACAAGAGTATTCAAAAAAAGGACGAGGGAGCAAACACACAAGTATCTGTATCAAGGGGTAATATTGAAATACGACATGAGGGCAAACCCGTCAGCGGTTCAGCCATGACTGGGTATGTGTATTTGCTTTTAGACCGGTCAGCAAGTATGGCCGGTAATAAAATCGGTCAAGCTAAGAAAGGTGCATTGAATTTTGCAAAAGAAGCACTTAACAAAGGGTATTTCACAGGGTTAATCCAATTCGATTCTTCTGCTACGTTGCTATGTGAACCATATAGAGAAATGGCTATGATTGAAAAAGCTGTAGCTAAAATGGACGTTGGAGATACCACGCATATGGCAAAGGCGATCGGCTTGGCACATCATCTGCTGAAGAGTGTTTCAGGTGCCCGTGTCATGGTCATTGTAACGGACGGCATGCCAAATGGGACGGGCGATCCAGAAGCTAGTTTGAACGCTGGAGAAGACGCTAAGAGAAGCGGGATAGATATAATCGCGATTGGTACCGATGATGCGGACAAGGGGTTCTTGAAGCGGCTGGCGTCACGTACAGATTTGGGCGTCAAGGTTGAAAGCAAGAACCTTGAAAAGACAATAACGGACACAGCCAAAATGCTACCGGCCGGGAGAAAAGGTTTGCTTAATGCGTAATTGAGTACCGAGGCAAGAGCGGCTATGGAAGAGAACCTATACTACATATTGGGTGTCGAACAGAATGCCAGTCAAGACGATATCAAAAAGGCCTGGAAAGACAAGCATTGGATTCTCAGTGCCGATCATATGCAGGGAGCGCCGGAATCAGCCAAACAAAAAGCTGAGGCTGATCTTAAAGAAGTAAATCGTGCTTTTGAAGTGTTAAGTACAAAACGTGAAGAGTACGATCGCATTTTACAACAGAATCCTAACACAAATACGACACAGTCTTTAAGTGCACCAAAGCCCACAATCGATCCATACCATATAGAATTTAAAAACGCGGCACCAGGAGAGGTGAAAAAGGCGTCTTTTACGGTATTCAATACTGGTGGCCCATATTCGAAAATCAATATTAGTAATCCAGATTCATGGTTAAGAGTTGTTGCCTGGCATTCCCTTTCAACCAGCGATGAACTACCTCTGAAAGTTGAGATTGAAGCGCAAGGCAAGGACTGGTACAAACGTTATTCAGACGTTATTTGTATTAGCCTTGATAGTGCACAAGGTAGGGTAAATGTTCTTTTGACTACGAGATTGAGACTTGAAGTTAAGGACCATAAATGGCACGACATAGATTTTGAAAATCTAAAGGCCTGGGTTAAGAAGAGAAAGGATTTTCTAGATACCGGGCAAGAACTACCAGGAAAAACCTTTAGCTACAGACTAAACAAGACTACACATAAATATCAATTCAGATTACGACATAGCTATAAAAGTGCTATCTATGACCCTTTCCATTAAGTGATCCAATTTCAAATAGCACAGACTTTCCGGTAAGCTTGAGCTTGGTATTAGCACTTAATTGAAGTCAATATTTATAGTCTTAAGATAAACCGAGATGATTAATATTAATATCAGATATTAGATATACTGCCTTTACTAAGTTTGTCCCAGAAGTTCTCTGAATTGACGTATGGTTTTCAGCCACCAGTATCTACTTAGTGCTTGCCAACGATTTAGGGTTTTGTGAAGTATCAAATCATGTTCAAACATTATCTTTTTACTCTTGCCAAGCGCTGTGACACGCAACAGATATTGGCTGATACTGCGCTCTTCAACCTTTTGCTGAAGCACATGTTTTTTAAGGTAGTGCTTTAACTTACTCAACAAGGAGATTTCGTGTTGCTTTCTATAGTGATCATAGTCATTCAGACGGCAATGAAGGTCTAAATAATCATATAATTCATCAAATTTGTTATTGCTTATATAGTCGAAAATTATAATGGTTGAGTGAAATTCAAATTGTTCCTTATCGTCAAATACGCTTTTTGTATCAGATAAATGCCTCTTTCTTAGGTTTAAAGAGAGTTCCCAACGAAATTGCTTTAGAGTCCGAGAAGGATTTACTTCAAGATAAATTACCTTTCTGTTTTTATTGTCAAATCGACTAAAGCCATTAATGGAGAATGGTATCAAAGGATACTTCTTGGTACAGATTTCGCAGGTTCCTACTAGCTCGGATTTAACTTTGCTTATATTTTCTGTTATTGCTGGACCGTATAACGTTATATGAGGTAATTGTTCATTAGACGGGCTTACTTTAAGGTCTGTAGCTTTATCATAGGCGCGCTTTTTAACCCAATCCTCATATTTTCTTGCGTAGCCACGCAAACGATATTCGATATAAAAGCTAGTTGCCATATGCTATCTGACCTCGATGTCGACTCCCCAATTAAACATTTGCAGAATTACCAGTCCAGAATATATTTTTTGCCAATAAAATTAGCTTAAATATCTCGCCACTGTCATCGACCCCAGCCCTTGTACGCCCCGTTAGTCCTTGTATCCATCGATTTGGTATACCCTTTAAACCATGCAATGCCCCTACAGTGGCACCAACAATCGCACCGATAGTATCATTATCACCCGTATCAGTAACAGCTCTGATGATCGCCTCCTCCGGATCGTTAGAATTTACTGTAAGTATATATAGAACCGACGGAACAGTTTCAAACAAGCTGGCATGTGAACCCCATTTCTTGCATGCGTCTTTAACTGATAAGCCTTGGCTAATCGCGTCCTTAATTACCATTTCTGTATATTTCCATAACGGACCGCTATAAGCGTATTGAGAGTTTTTAGTAGACGAATACATGGTATTCCCTTCCAATTCTTTGGCAACGGTACAATACGTTTCTACCCACCAGGAAGGATCAGGGGCGCTCCTCATTGCTAATAACTGCCATAAAATATTGACGAAGGCAACACAAGTCGCGTTATTTGCATAGGAATTGTGCGTCAGCATAGCATTTATTGCGGCATCGGCATACATCGAGGGGTTAGGACATTTTAAATAAGGAACAACCATAGGTGATATCCGCATCAAGGCACCGTTGCCAAGGCTATCGTGACCTGATTCATACCAGGGTTTATGTAAGTCTTTATAATTTTGGATAAAACCTCGAACAGTAGAGCCTATGCCAATGATATGATGCTTACAGAATCTTTTCGCTAAATTGTCAGGGATAAGCCCATCATCTTGAATGAGCTGTTTCAGAGTCCAAAAGGTAAGTTGCGAATCATCTGTTGGTACGCCAATTGCCTTATTGTTCGAACGGCGACCAGGCACATAATTCCGAATTTCACCATGCAGATTGACCCTGCTATCCGCAGAATGACCCTCAGAAGTAGCCCCAAGAGAATCGCCTATAGCCGCACCAAGTAACATACCCTCGACCTTATCGAATGTAAGGTGTTCACCAAGAGGTGGTGGGCTTGAACTCAGTATTGTGCCTTTGTTTAGGCGGATAGTCCCGTCATCTATCAGTTTGAAAAGCAGTGCTGTATTATCAATCATTTATTTCAGGTTATATGATGCAGCTACTTTTTTACTAGAATATGCCAAGTACCTTAAAGCCAAATATTAGCGAAATGATAGCGGGAACAATCAAGATGAAAAATACCCGATGATGCCGTTTTCTGAAAGCTGTGAAAAAAAGTAAACCACAAATCAGGGCTATGCTAAACTGGGTCATTGCCTCTATTGCTGGTGTCATATTTTTTGGACCTCCCTATGTGTGCTATAGTGCAAAATTGATTAATAGAATATACTTTTGTATAGTTATTTTCAATACGTACTCATCTATCACTCCCGAAGCTACCGAGTTGTTATATAGTGGTAGAGCAAATCAAGATTAGCAGGAGGCAATAGAGGTGAACCAAGTACGATATCGTAGAAGAGGAACTGCTATAGTTGAAACTCATAGTGGTGGCATTCTTGTAACAAGCGGCGCAAGAAAGGATGCTTCCAAGAGGGATCAAAGACCATTTATTCTACCGGGTGGGGGCGCTGAGAGAGGGGAAACCAGATTCATAGCAGCCTTGAGAGAATTGACAGAAGAAACCAGTTTGCAGCCATATGCGGCAGAAATTATTTTTTTACACAAGGGCAAGGTCAGACCAACTATGTCAGGTAGAGGAAATTTTCAAGATCATCATACGGTATGCGTTGTGAAGGCTTCCGGTAAACCAAAACCAAACATGCACGATGTAAAGCAAATAGACTACTATTACCCCGGTTGTCATATCTGGATTTCGAAAACAACTAAGGAAATAATCGAACGATATTACGCATGGAAAAGCAAGAAACAGGCATGGGAACCCCCTCAGGATCCAGATGAAAATGATAGCGACATTGTAAATGAGGAAGCTGAGACGGCAACCAATGATGACTATGATACAGATGAACAGGCTCCAGTTGATTACTAATTCTATGCGTGGTTACCCGTGCGCAACCCAGGGAGGGCAGGGTTACCGGAACCACTTGACGAAGGCCTGGCACTTGGGGCGGGGTGGTGTCTCTGTCATTCCCTTTGACCAGCTCCACGGTGCCGACGGACTCGCAGTTAATAGCTACCACCTTTGCCCACCTATAACCACGAGCTTTGACCCACGCGGGCGCTGTGATATTTGTGTCACGGTCAGGTCATAGACAAATATGCAACAACAGCGTATGGTGAAGTCCATTGACAAGCTACAAATCATCGACTATGCTAAGCGCAAACATATTAGGAGGAGTATTGATGATAGGTTACTGTATGAAATGTAGGGCTAAGAAAGAAATGAAGGATGCCAAAGCCGTTAAAATGAAGAATGGCAAGCCTGCAACCAAGGGTGTATGCCCAAAATGCGGAACCAAGATGTACCGTATCGGCAAAGCATAGTTTAAGATGATGTCGTACAGAAGCGGGGGCGATGCAACAAACATTTCAGTGCTATAGATGCGGTGCTCAAAACTACGTAGGTCAGCCGGCATGCTGGAACTGCCAATCTCCATTTCAGTGGAACTGCCCAAATTGCAAAGCTCCTGTGCAGAACACGATGCTAAGTTGTCCAAATTGCCATGCATTGTTACCTTGGCAACCGCAGCAACAAACAGGGTATGGGCAACAGCTTCAGCAAAGGGGAGCGCATTCGCTTCATATATTAAGTCTGGATATGCAGAACAAGCGCCTTTTGGGACTGGCTGATAGTGGCTCTTCAGAGACTTCATTAGTAGCGGTAACATCTGATGGTAGAATAACTATGCTTCCTATTAAGGACAGAGCGGACTTCTATAAATTGCAGAAGGATGTTGAAAACAGCCTAAAAAAGAAGGGGAACTTTGATACTATATGCGCTGCTGTTGTGGTTGCGCTTCGTGAAATTCCCACACAACAGATTCTCATATATAAGGTCACTGGTGGTATTAATTATATTCCATATGTTGGTAAGATATGGGAAATTTATGACGGTCTATTTCACTGGACTATTGATCGCATTAGCAATCGTATTGATAATTGTCTTAAGGTCGAAGAAACATTTAGTGCGGAACCTATGAGATCAATGATAAATGCATTAATAGGCGATCTTAGGCGTAATTTAAAGTGGGATGAAGTAGTGGAACGTGCCTTAAATAATAATTGAAATATGAAAACGTGCAACATGCGTCACCATACACCCAGTTTTATATTAGTATTTTTATCATTGGTAGGAATTGCGCTCGTATGTGCATTTGCTTGTATTGAACCTTTGGTGGGTATAAAAAGCAAAATACTCTCAATTGATAAGAATATTCAGTCAACAAACACTGCGATAACACAAAATGAAGACAACGTTTCTGAAAATGGAGAACCAGACTCTTTTCAGGATAAGGTAAATATAAATCGGCAGGATATTTATTACATTCAAGAAATGCAGGTAACAACAAAATCACTCAATACAATAGAGTCATGGGAGGGGTCAGAAAGTACCATACTTGAATTTACTACAAATAAGTCACCAATTGTTGTAAATGGAACCTATACAGCAACTTCAACCATTGCCTCCACATTTGAAATGTTCTATCAAGGTGGGATAAATGGTCCTAAAATAGGCAGTGCGTCATGGTCAAAACCATTCTATCCATCATATCTAGGTTTGCCTAATAAAATGCAGACTATGGTTTTGGAAGGTATAGGAACATTTAGATTGAAGGTCACGGCTGCTGCTGCCGAATGGCAAATCAAAGTAGGACAGGAAGGGACATCCACTACTGGCAACCATACTGTTACAGGCGAGACCTCGTTTCAGACTCTCCTTAGCTGGGGCATTCCTGCCAAAGAGATTGAGACGGTGATTGGAGGGAAGTTACCGACCGCCGATACCACGATACATGCCTATTTTGATAAAGGTGACACGATTAGTGATAGGTATTTGTTTGCACTAGGAAACTTACAGAGGCTGGCTGACAGATACAAGTAGAAATTCAACTGCCACAACTGGTAGATTTCAGCTTGGGGTGGAGTAAACCCTTGTAGCTGGACACCTTGAGTTAGAAAAATGGCATAAAAAGAAAGATGTCGAGATAAATAATATATGCAACAAACAATTCAGTGTTATAGGTGCGGAGCTCAGAATTATGTTGGACAACCAGCCTGTCAATCATGTGGCTATCAGTTCTACAATAACTGTCCGCGCTGTAATGCCGTAGTTGATCCGCAGTTTATTAATTGTTTATATTGTGGATCTTTGCTTCCCGGGGCACAGCCGCAATCCGAACCGTCACTTCATATATTAACTCTTGACTCACAGAATAAAGAACCGGTGGGTTTTAATGTCAGCAATTCTCCATTAATACTGTTACCTGCGATAACGACTAATGGGCGCTTATCTACGCTCTCTGTCCAAAATCAGAACGATTTCGTCAAGTTACGAAAGGATATTAAGGCAAAAATTAATCAGGAGTGGAAGACTTCAAGAACTCATGTATGTGCTGCCGTAAACTTTATTAATCCAAAAATCCCCAATAGCAAGGTTCTTATATACCAGGTTACGGGTAGCCCTGAGTTTATTCCAGAGATTGAGAACATGTATCATTCATTAACCGGCTTGACTAGAAAAGGCAACAATAAAGGCGATGAATATTGGGTGCAGGTTGAAGAGCATTATGGTAGCGAGCCCAGAAGATCATGGATAAATGAGCTAATTTCCACACTTAGGCGCACTTTAAATTGGAAAGAAACGGTTGACCAAGCACTTGCCAGCATTTGATTGTATTTAATTTGTGATAACATAGGCAAATATCAGGGTTGTCCGCATGGAGAGTTGAATAGAATGCAACAAATGTATTCGTGCCCTAAATGTAGGTCTCCGCTGGTTTTTGGCGCTAGATTCTGCGGCAATTGTGGCACACAACTTCCTTGGCAAGAACCGCAGCAGAATATGCACGCATCTTTCGACACAAACGCGGCTACAAATAACTTGAATTGGTTTCAGCGCCATTTGAATTGGACTTATCTACTATGGATTTTGTCAATTTATACCTGCGGAGTAATAATCGGTTTATACGTTAATAGTGCTGTTGCTTCAAATAGTTCTATCTATTATGGAGGTATTTGGAGATGGGCAATCATTCCTCTTGTGATTTTTCATATCCAGGCAAACATTTGGATAATTAAACGGAAGGGTAGAAATATTTGGTGGTTTTTACCTTCAGTTATTTTTAGTCCTATTTTACTTTTATTAAGAAACAAAACAATGGACTAAACCACTGAAACTGGCAACTGTAAATGCCCTGTCAGCCATAAGGATACAGTCCTATAATCTACGATTTGCTTATCACAACACCCCGATGGAATATGCTAATACAACTAATAACCTAAGAGCTGATCTTGCTAAATGTGAGAGAAGGTTTGACATATACTGCTCCCCATTAAGACAGGCGGGATGCTAAGAGAGTAAAATGGCTGAAAATGAGGAGAAAACAGCCGTGAAAAGACGCAACTGGGACCCGAAAACCAAGGCCATGATTGTCCTGCAAGGATTAAAAGGCAAGCCGATAGTGGATCTGTGCACTGAGCACCAGATCAGCCAGACCCAGTACTACCTGTGGCGCGAGCAATTCCTGGCCAATATGCAGAAGGCCTTTATCAGTGACGAACGCCGGGAAAAGTACTTGCTGAAGGAAAACGACCGCCTCAAGCAGGCCGTCGGTGAGTTACATCTGAAATTAAAAAAACTAAACGAGTGGTAGAGATGAAGCGCAAGGAGTCAGAACTGATAGCGGAACGCAACTCTCCAATTGTTCAGCGTATCAAGGAGATCAAAGCAGAGCACCCCTTCTGGGGCTACCGGCGCACCTGGGCCCATCTCAAGTTCGTAGAAAATCTGGAAGTAAACAAGAAAAGGGTGCTGCGCCTGATGCAGAAACACAACTTGCTGGTGAAGGCCAATCAGAAACTCAAGGCCAACAGGACGCCGAACAGGGGTAAGCCCAGGCCCGACCGTCCTAACCAGTGGTGGGGCATCGATATGACTAAGGTGATGGTCAACGGATTCGGTTGGATGTACATCGTGGTCGTCCTGGACTGGTACACCAAGAAAATGGCCGGTTACTACGTGGGCATGGAATGCAAGAGCAGGCATTGGCTCGAAGCCCTCTGTATGGCAATAAACACACAATTCCCGGACGGATTGCCTGAAAATTCACCTCATCTAATGTCCGACAATGGTAGCCAGCCAACTTCGATTAGCTTCATGAAATCCTGCCGGGAACTGGGTATCAGCCAGGCATTCACCAGTTATAACAACCCCAAGGGCAATGCCGATACTGAACGTGTATTCAGAACGATGAAAGAGGAGTTACTGTGGCTGAGAGAATGGAACAGCCCCTTTGAGCTGGTCGATGCCCTTTCTGCCTGGATCGCTAAATACAATAGCAGCTACCTGCATTCAGCACTGGGTTACAAGGCACCTATACAATACGAGAACGAATATCGAAATAGCCAGGTTACTCAGTTAGTATCCGCTTGATTAATGGGGTGCATTACAATACTCTGGCCGGGGATAGCTTCGAGAGTTACTTCTCTAATGTGATTCGGATTGATGATGGAGAACTGTTTCAACTTTAAATAGCAATAGGCCAGATTTATTAATCCTATGCTCAAGCTAACGCTTCAATCCCTATTGACACCGTAGATATGAAACCAGTTACTTGACAAATACAAACGAACGTAAATATAATAAAGGTAAGTTGTAGTAGTCCGCAGAGATGCGGGCTTTTTTATTGCACGTTGACATTCTGGCTATCTGCCGGCCTTATATAACAGGCATTAAAACCTTAAACCCTGACTCTATAAAACATCATGCCATACAAACCAAAGCGTCCATGCCGCCAACCCGGCTGCCCAAATCTCACAGATAACCAGATCGGCTACTGCAATGCCCATAGCCAGGTAGCAGATGCCTACAGGGATAATGCTAATCAACGGGGATACGACAGCACCTGGCGCAGAATTCGTGATCTCTTTCTAAAAAGCAATCCTTTATGCGTTGTATGCCTGCAATCCAAGAGAGTCCGGGCAGCAGAACTTGTGCATCATAAAGACCGGAACCCGAAGAACAATGACTATGACAACCTGGTTGCTCTGTGTATTGACTGCCATGCTAAAGAGCACGGGAAGGACAAGATAATTAGAGCATAGCTATATCGCGAAGATTAGATTTCTATCTTAACCAGTTCCTCATCGGCAGTTGGCTGGAAATCAGTAGAAAGCATATCTTCGGCGCCAATCCGCAGGGACTTTATGAGTTCTTCTTTGCTTCTTTCCTGTGCGTTTACGCCTGGGAGATCAATGAGCCACCCAATCCACCAATCTTCACTTTTCTTGATAACTGCTCTATATTGCATTAGCTTCTGCCTCTATTTCGGGAAATGTAAGTCCAAATCCCGGCAAATTTTTCTGGCTAACTCATCTACGATTTCATTGTGGCGTGGTATTTCTGTCCTGAATTTACCTTTTGCATAAATGCTATGTCGCCGTCCTTCTCTTACTGGGACAGCCCCAAGGCCAGTCAGGTACTTAATAAGCGCTTTTCTTTTCACAGATAAGGATTCTCATGTTTCTCTGCAATTTATTATAACAGAAAAGCGTATTGCAGTAGTGAGATTATGCTTGCCACAGTTTCCGCACCGGTTTAATGATAGGTAAGTCTTAGTGCTCTCTGCGTTGACTGTCATGCTAAAGAGCATTCAGCGGATCGTAAAGTCTACTAATTAGGCAGGATAGCCCCGGACTAATTACCCTGGGCGATAAGGGCGGTTTCCTGACCGCCTTTCCTGCCTTTTCTATTTCCATGACAAAACACGATGAGGTGTTATTTATGACCAAGTCACTCATCAACCACATATTAGATGGAACATATGAGCCAGGCAGGCATGGTGAGATATTGACTGAACACACTTGTGTACAATGCGGGGAATGGTTCGTGGTAGGAGGAAAACAAGGGCCTGTTCCCAAGTATTGTTCTAATGGATGTCGCGATCGCTGGCATCATCAGAATAAAAAGAACAAACTACCGAATAAAGAATGTGCCATCTGCCATAAACCATTCTTTGGATGGGCAAATGCGCAGTGCTGTTCCCTCGATTGCTCATCCATCCAATCTGCCATGACACATAAAGCCAATGGGCAACAAAGGGAATGTGTTGTGTGCGGCAAAACATTCTGGGTGGATAGCAGTCATCTTGATTCCTTAGGATGCAGTAAACGTTGTACTCAATCCTTGTATCGAAAGAACAACGGGGATAAATGCAGGGACAAGGTACAACGATATAACGCCAAGAAGAACGGCAACACAATAGAGCAGTTTAACCCATTGCTTATATATGAACGTGATAACTGGACTTGCCAAATATGCGGCAAGAAAGTTAAAAGGAATGGGAAAGCCCATCACCCATTGCAACCAAGCATAGATCATATCATTCCGATATCGTTGGGAGGGTCACATAGTAGGCTCAACGTGAGGTGTACCCATCTTAACTGCAATTTAACACGGGGTAATAGAGGCCCAGCACAATTACTATTAGTTAATTAAGCAGATACACAGGGTGGGTCATAAATGTGGCAACTTTCACTCCTGCTACCGAAGGCCAGGCACGCGCGAAAATTCACAGAATTGGCATAGGGGGGTCAACCCACTCAAATGAATCTAAAAACCGTCAAAATAGCAGAACTAAAACCGCATCCCAAGAACCCGCGTCAGCACCCTGACA